>Ga0210383_10000087_pt1 | contig 102080 bp, 97 predicted proteins | sample IncBWC14OmetaG_FD_160072 | JGI IMG/M metagenome (GOLD analysis project Ga0210383, IMG submission 160072) | Forest soil microbial communities from Barre Woods Harvard Forest LTER site, Petersham, Massachusetts, United States - Inc-BW-C-14-O ...
GCGGGCGCAGAAGAACGGCGTTTACGACAGAGAAAATCGCAGTGTTGGCGCCAATGCCCAGGGCGAGCAGGACGATGGCGGTGATGGTGAAGCCGGGGTTACGAAGAAGGATGCGAAAGCCGAGTTGAAGGTCGGAGAAGAGGTTACGCATAAGAAGGCGCTCCTGGCAGCCGATAAAAGGCAGGCCGGTGGTGACACGTATAGGAGACGGGCGAAACGGCAAAAGGTTCCCAGGATTTGAAGAGGCTGGGCGTGCCCGATACCACAAAGCGCGATTGCGCTTTTTTTGCCGGGCTTGCCACCGCGGTATATAGTGGAACGAGGGCGCGCGCCTCTCGCTTCGCGTGCAGCCCCACACGATTTTCTAGTCAGCCGACAGGCACAGCAAAGGCAACCCGGACGGATGGCCGCAGACGTCAGCAAGCATTTGGACCGCGCAAAGCGATTCCTCGAAAAGAACCGCGTCGAGGACGCTATCGAAGCCTATCTGGCCGTGCTGGATGAGGCGCCGCAACATCAGGAAGCCACGCAAGCGCTGGGCGATCTATACGCGCGAATGGACCAGCCGGATCGCGCGGCCGTTTATTATGGATTGCTGTTCGATTTATTGATCGAGCCTCGCGACGAAACCAAAGCACTAGCTATCTATAATCGATTTCTGCGAAGCGGCGCCACGCCGCAACCTCCGGAACGCATCGCGCGTTATGCGTTCTTGCAGCAAAAACAGAATCATCCCGAAGAAGCCATCGATCAGTACAACAAAGCGGGGGAACTTTTTACGAGCGCGGGACGGCATGAAGATGCGCTGTTTTGCTGGGAGCGCATCGCGCAGCTCGATCCGGAAAATCTCAGCCGGCAACTGCGGTTGGCGGAGGGGGCGGAGCAGATTGGAAAGAATGCGCTCGCCGCGCGGACTTTTCTTCGGGCGGGGCAGCTTGCTTCGGCAGGCGGAGCTGAAGCCGACGCGCTGAAGCTGCTGGGCCGCGCTCACAAACTTGCGCCGCAAGAGCGGAGCGTTGCGCTGCTCTATGCGCAGGCCAAGCTGCGCAGCGACGAGGCGGCGGAGGCGGCCACGCTGCTCGAACCTTTTGCGGCGACGGAGAGCGACACCGTTTTTCTCGAGACGTTTGGCGATGCGCTGATTCGCGGCGGGAATCTCGACCGGGCGCGGGAGATTCTTGAAAAATTGTTGCGGGAGAAAAACGCAGGTATAGAGCGTCTCTTCGAACTCGCCGATGCGTATGCAGCGTCCGCGCAGACGACCAAAGGCGTGGATGTGCTCCAGACGCTGAAGCGCCGCATGTTCGCGGACAAGCGGCAGAATGATTTCGCGACGCAGTTAGACGCCGTAGCCTCGAAGCACCCACATTCGCAAGGCATGATGGAGTTGTGGGCCGCGGTGTACAACGAGCTGAACCGCGAATCACAATATTTCGAAATTCTCGTAAAACTTTTCGATGTGTACTTCAACGCGGGTGATTATCGCAAGGCTTGCGATTCGCTCGAGCGTCTTGTGGACATCGATGCTTACGATTACCGAAACCAAGAGCGGATGGAAAAACTGCGTGGGCACGTCGACGAAGCATTCTTGAAGCGTGTGGGCGGCCGGCTGGCCAAGTCCATGAGCACGGCGCCGCCACCGCCAGCTAACACTGGAGCGGGAGGAAGTGTCTCGCAAGGAGCCCCAAGCACGGAAGAAGGGCGGCATGCGCAAGCGCTCGAAGACCTGATTGTGCAGACGGAGATTTTTCTCCAGTATTCGCTGCAGACGAAGGCGCTTGAACGGCTGCAGAAGATTGCGGCGATGTTTCCTGGGGAAGAAGCGCGCAACGCACGATTGCAGAATCTGTATCAGATGGCGAATTGGTGGCCTCCGGGAGCGGCGAAGCCCAAGCAGGAAGCAGCCGCGCCTGCTCCGCCAAAGGCAGCGGCGCCGGTCGTCGAGGCGCAGCCGGTGCAGATCACTACGCGGACGGGCGTGTACAGCGCCGAGACGCTGCGCGATTTGTCGAAAATCTCCGAGATCAACCAGAAGATTTTCCGCCAGCAGACGCCGCGGGCGATGTTGAACACTGCCGTAAGCGAAGTGGGCTCTCACCTGAGGACGTTGCGTTGTATTGCGGTTGTCGGTGCGCCGGGCCGGCCTCCGGAGATGTCCGCGGAATTTTGCGGCCAGACGAGCAAGCCCGCGCCGGGAGCGCAGGTGGTGCTGTTGCTGGCGCAAATGGAAAAAGCGGAGCCGGATGAACTCGGTGGGCTCGTGGTCGATGCGACCGAAGGATCGATTCTTACCGAGATGGGGCTTGCGACGGCGCTTGGCGTGATGATCACGGACAAAGAGACTCAGGCGCCCGCGGGAATGTTGATTGTTGGCCACGAGGAACCGCATAAGTGGAAGCCGAACGAAGCTTATTTTTTGCAGGCGATTGGCGACCAGATGTTGATGAGCGTGAGCCACACGCGGCTGCGGTCGCTGGTGCGGCGCATGGGCGTTTCCGATGAACGAACGGGCTTGCTGAGTCGCAGTTCGTATCAGAGCTGCTTATTGACGGAGGCTGACCGGGCGAGGAGCCAAGGAACGCCTCTGGCGCTGGCGATTTTGCAAATCGATCGCGGCGCGGAAATTTTGCGGCAGCAGGGCGAGTCGCCGCTGGAGCGGTTTTTGGAACAGTTGGCGCGGTCGCTGCAGCCGATCGTACGGCAGAACGACGTCGCGGTGAAGTATACGTCGTGGTCGCTGGCGTTTATTTTGCCGGACACAACTCTGGCCGGTGCGCAGAATCTTGCAGACAAACTGCGCCGCGCGGCTTCGGGTTTGCGGCCGCCGTGGGACGCGACGCAGATTACGCTTAGCGCGGGGATTGTGGAAGCGGTCGCGAAACATGAGTACGACAGCGAAGACATCGTGACGGATTTGATCAATCGCGCGGAATTTTCTGTCGAAGAGGCGCGGAAAAAGGGCGGGGATACCGTGGTGACGCTGGACACGCCGAAGGTTTGAAGCTCTAGAACCGAGAACGCCGGCCTTATGATCGGTTTGGATTTAGGCGCACGTTTGAAGAAGAGGCTTCCTGTAAGCGCGCTCTCTGAATGGGCTGACGAATATTTCTGCGACAACTGCGGGCGAGACGTAACGAGGCAGGTTCATCGCCGTCAGTCGCATGGTTGGCAGCCAATGGGCGCGGAAAGATTCCGATGCGTATGTGGACACGCTTGGCTCACTGGTGCGGCGGAGTGGGATCATCTTAGCAACCGCGAAAAAAGAAATCGCATAAACGGGTTCATCGTTCTGAACGTTGTCTCGGTGCTCTTTGCGTCGATCGTTGCCGTCGCCGGGTATTTCCTAAGTTCGAAGGCCGGTGTTGCTAAGGATGCTGGGCTCGTAGCGCTTTCGCTTTTTCTCCTGTTTCAACTGCGATCGTGGTTTTACCTATTCGCTTCGATTTGGCGAACAAAAGTCCGTCGTTCGTCCTGCATGGAAGAGAACTAATCTTTGCAGAAATGACTGCAAATCAACGCCTACGTTGCGCGTCGGAGCGAAATTGGTTCTTTTCCAGCGCCGGGGTAAACTCTAATCAGGCGTTGCGGAGAGAGGACAAGTATGTTTCCAACGGATGTGGTGATTGTGGCGGGGGCGCGGACGCCGATGGCGCGATACACCGGGGCGTTTTCGGAGGTGAGCGCGATTGATTTGGCGGCGCATGCTTCGAAAGAGGCGATTCGGCGGTCGGGAGTGGACCCTGCAGAGTTTGACCACGCGATTTTTGGGAACGTGATGCAGACGAGCGCGGACGCGCTTTATGGCGCGCGGCATGTGGGATTGAAAGCTGGATTGAAAGTGGAGACGCCTGCAGTGACGGTGAACCGGTTGTGCGGGTCGGGGATTGAGTCGGTGTCGCAGGCGGCGCAGCGGCTTTTGTTGGGCGAAGCGGCGATGGTGCTGGCGGGCGGGATGGAGAATATGACCCAGGCGCCGTTCGTGATTCGCGGGGCGCGGACGGGATTGAAATTGGGCGGAGGGGCGCTGGAGGATTCGCTGTTTGTTGGGCTGACGGACAGTTATTGCGGATTGCCCATGGCGTTGACTGCGGAAAAATTGGCGGAGCAGCATGGGATTACGCGGAAGGATGCGGATGCTTACGCGTTGCGGAGTCAGCAGGCGGCGGATGCTGCTTATAAAGCGTGCCGGATTCGTGAAGAGCTGGCGCCGGTGGAAGTGAAGCAGGGGAAGAAGACGATTGTTTTCAGTGAAGACGATCACCGGCGGCCGGAAACTACGATGGAGACGCTAGAGAAATTGCCGCCTTCGTTTAAGAAAGATGGGATCGTGACGGCGGGAAATGCCAGCGGGATTGTGGATGGCGCGGCGGCGGTTGTCGTGACGCGCGAAGCGACGGCGAAAGAGCGCGGATTGAAGCCTTTGGGAAGAATCGTGGCGTGGGCGACGGCGGGAGTGGATCCGAGCATTATGGGGATTGGGCCGGTGCCATCTTCGCAGAAGGCGCTAAAGCTGGCGGGGCTGACGATTGAGCAGATGGATCGCGTGGAGGTGAATGAGGCGTTTGCAGCGCAGTATTTGGCGGTGGAGAAGGCGCTGGGGTTGAACCGCGACAAGACGAATGTGAATGGCGGAGCGATTGCGTTGGGACATCCGTTGGGAGCGTCGGGGACGCGGCTTTTGATTACGATTTTGAACGAATTGCGGCGGAATAATTTGAGGTACGGTTTGACGACGGCTTGCATTGGCGGCGGGCAGGGAATTGCGATGATTGTGGAGGCGTTGAGGAACTGAAGTAAATGAGTTAGAGGAAGTATAGGACGTAAAGGAACTTCGGCTCTGGTAGACTTTGGTTGCATGAAGAGGGCGCGATGAATCGCGCCCCCACAATGCGTAGATCCTTCCGCTCGAGTATGGTGGCGGGAATTCCAAGAGGAAAATGATGGCAATTCAGAAGGTGGGAGTGGTTGGGTGTGGGCTGATGGGGTCGGGAATCGCGCAAGTGTGCGCGGCGGCGGGATTTACGACGGTGGTGCGGGAGGTGTCGCCGGAGATTGTCGAGAAGGGATTGAAGGGGATTGAGAAGAATTTGGCGCGGCTGGTGGAGAAGGGCACGATTACGGCGGCGGCGCAGGGAGAAATTCGCGGGCGTTTGCGTGGCACGACGCTGCTCGAAGATTTGAAGGATTGCGATTTAATTATTGAGGCGATCATCGAACAGTTGCCGGCAAAGCGCGAGCTTTTTACGGCGCTGGACGCGCTGTGCCCGCCCTCTACCATTTTTGCGAGCAATACTTCTTCGCTGACGATTACGGAAATTGCGACGGCGACGAAGCGGCCGCAGCGGTTTGTGGGATTGCACTTTTTCAATCCTGTGCCGGTGATGAAGCTGGTGGAAGTGGTGCGCACGATTGCTACCGACGCGGACGTGTATGAAGAGATGGTAGCGTTCGGGACGAAGTTGGGGAAGACGGCGGTGCGCGCGCACGACTCGACGGGATTTATTGTGAACCGGTTGCTGGTGCCCTACTTGCTGGACGCGATTCGGGCCTTGGAAGAGGGCGTGGGGTCGATCGAGGACATCGATAGTTCGATGAAACTCGGCTGCGGGCATCCGATGGGGCCGCTGACTTTGTTGGACTTCGTGGGGTTGGATACGACGTATTACATTTCGCAGATTATGTTTGATGAGTTTAAGGAGAAGCGATTTGCTTCGCCGCCGCTTTTGAAGCGAATGGTTTTGGCGGGGTGGAACGGGCGGAAGGCGGGCCGCGGATTTTATGATTATGCGGACCCCACGAAGCCGAAGGCGATGAAGTTCTAGCCACTCAAGGTGGAGATTCGCGTTAGAGCTGCAGTTTTTTTAAACACAGAGTTCACAGAGGGCACAGAGAAGAAGATGGTTTACGAGAATTTGTTGTACGAGAAGAGAGATGGGATTGCGTTCATCACGTTCAACCGGCCGAAGGTTTTGAATGCGTTGAACCGTCGGACGATGGAGGAATTGCAACAGGTACTGCTGGATGCGCGCGGTGATGAGGCAGTGCGCGTTTTGATTTTAACTGGTGCGGGCGAGAAGTCGTTTGTGGCGGGAGCGGATATCGGGGAACTTTCGCAGCAGACACCGGTGAACGGCAAGGAGTTTTCGCTGTTTGGGCAGAGCGTGATTCATTTGCTCGAGACGATGGGCAAGCCTTCCATTTGCGCGATCAATGGATTTGCGCTGGGTGGTGGGTCCGAGATTGCCCTGGCGTGTTCGATTCGAATCGCGAGCAAGACCGCGAAGCTTGGCCAGCCGGAAGTGAAGTTGGGAATCATTCCAGGCTATGGCGGAACGCAGCGGCTGGCGCGGCTCTGCGGCAAGGGTGTGGCGCATGAACTTTGCCTGTCTGGGGAAATGATTGGTTCGGAAGAAGCTCTGCGGATCGGACTTGTGAATCATACTTATGAACCGGCAGAACTTTTGCCGGCGGCCGAGGCGCTAGCGAAGAAGATTATTGCGAACGCGCCGGTCGCGGTGAAGTACACCATGGAAGCAATCGAGCGCGGCGTCGAAATGCCGCAGGAAGAAGGATTGTTCCTCGAGGCGACGCTTTTTGGTCTGGCTTGCGCTACGGAAGATATGCGCGAGGGGACGAAGGCGTTCTTGGAGAAGCGGCCTGCGAAGTTTATTGGGAAGTAGCGCAGAAAGAGGAAGAAAGAAAAAAGATAACGCAGAGACGCAGAGTTAACAGAGTTTAGCGGAGAAATGGGAGTAGGGCTGAGAAATGCAGACAGGGAAGATTGACGGTGGGTTGAGTGCGGCGAGATTGCGATTTGGAATTGTGGTGAGCCGTTTTAACAGTTTTATCACCGAGCGGCTGCTGACGGCGGCCGTAGATGCGTTGGAGCGCGCGGGCGCAGCTGGCAAGGATGTTGACGTAGTGCGTGTACCAGGGTCGTTCGAATTGCCGCTCGCATCGAAAAAGCTGGCGGCGACGGGGAAGTACGACGCCTTGATTGCGATTGGATGCGTGATTCGCGGCGAAACTTCGCATTACGATTACGTTTGCTCCGAGACCGCGCGCGGTTTGCAGCTTGCGCAAATGGATACCGGCGTGCCGATCATGTTTTGTGTGCTGACTTGCGACACTTTGGAGCAGGCGATTGACCGCGCGGGTTTGAAGGGCGGGAACAAAGGATTTGAGGCTGGTCTTGGCGCGATTGAGATGGCGAGTTTGTCGCGTAAGCTTCGGGGTGCGACTGCGAAGCCGTCGGGCAGCGGAAAGCTGCGGCGCAAGTAACGTGTCCCTGCGAACAAAATCACGCGAGTTTGCCATGCAAATGTTGTTTCAGTGGGACATGAGCGAACAGGAGCCTGCGAAATTGGAAGCGAAGTTTTGGCGCGCTGCCAAAGCGACGGATTCGACGCGGACGTTTGCGAACAAGCTGTTCGAAGGGACCGTGAGAGACACGGCTGCGATCGACGAGCTTATCGTCAAGCAAGCGGACAATTGGCGGCTCGAGCGGCTAGCGGTGATCGACCGCGCGATTTTGCGGCTGGCGATTTACGAACTGCGAACGACAGATACACCGCCGAAAGTCGTCCTGAATGAGGCGGTCGACTTGGCGAAGAAATTCTCCTCAGAAGATGCGGGATCGTTCGTGAATGGAATTCTCGACGCCGTCCATAAGAGCATCGCGACAAAATAAATTGACATCGATTGGGAGCTATCTAGTTTGCATCAGTTCGCCCACCGATAGCTTTTGCCGAGCGCTACTCTCGTCCCGTTCGCGTCAGACCGTGATCGTGCCTTCGAATACCTTGACGGCGGCGCCGCTGACCCGCGGGACCAGCTTTTTGCCGCGTTGCGTGACTTCCACCTCGATGTGGCTGGGGCGGCCCATCTCTTCACCTTGCAGAATGCTGAGGGTGTGCCCAGCCGCCAGTTTTCCGTGTTTCACGAGATAGGCGCCGAGGGAGCCGGCGGCGGAGCCAGTTGCGGGATCTTCGTAAATTTCCCAGGGAAGCATGCCTCGCGAGAATACTTTGCTGTTGCCGCTGAGTGCGAAGCAATAGGCCATCGTTGCGTTTTTGCCGAGCAGTTTGCGCAGCTCAAACATATTCATGGAGATTTTGCCGAGCGCGGCGCGATTCTTGAGCGGCACCATAAGATTGAAGATGCCGGTGGAGACGCACTCGGGCTCAAGGTGCGGATCAAGATCTTTCGGAGTAAGACCTAGCGCTTTGGCGAGCGCAGCTTTCTTAAATTTCATGGGGCGGAACGCCGCCTCAGTCTGCGTCATAGTGACACGCTGAGGACGGCCATCCTTGAAACGAATTTCGACGGGAAGCACGCCAGCACCTGTCTCTTGCATGACGTGCACGCCGCCTTCTTGCGCGGGAACGACGCCCAACTCTGCGAGAAGAAACCACGTGCCAACGACCGGATGGCCGGCAAGCTTCAGCTCTTCGCGCGTGGTGAAGATGCGAAGTCGAGCCAGGGCGCGCTCGTCGGTCGGCTTCTGCACGAAGACGGTTTCGGCCAGATTCATTTCGCGCGCGATGGCTTGCATCTGGTCGTTCGAGAGGCTGTCGCCGTCGGTGAAGACCGCGAGCGGATTGCCTTCGAACCGCGAGTTTGTGAAAACGTCGAGAGTGTAGAAGCGATGTTCCATGGGATTTTTGGCCGGGCTGGAGCGAGTACGGAAATCAGATGTGCTCGAGCTGCGCGACAGTCCTTTCGTTGGTGATATTTCCCGTGTTCAGAGTAGATTTCGGTTCCATCAAAATCAGGTGAACTTCTTCGTCTGCAGCCGGACAATGCTCGGTGCCGCGAGGCACGATGATGAATTCGCCTTCACGAACGAGTGCTTCGCGGTCGCGGAACTTCATGCGCAGAGTTCCTTTGGTGACGAAGAAGAGCTCGTCTTCGTCGTCATGATGGTGCCAGACGAACTCGCCTTTGAGTTTGACAGCTTTGATATGACAGTCGTTCAGCTCGCCGATGATGCGAGGATTCCAGTAGTCAGAGAAGCGGCTGAATTTGTCTTTCAGGTTGATCGTTTCCATCTTTGCACCTACAAGGCCCGAACAAGATTGGCTACGGCATCGAGAGCGCGCTGCGTCGTTTCCTGCTTTGATGTCTCGCAATAAACCCGGAGCAAGTTCTCGGTGCCGGAGGCGCGAACAAGGAGCCAGCCGATTTCGCCTAGATAGATTTTAATGCCGTCCATATTTTCGCGGCGTGCAATGGGCCAGTCGAGCAGTGTGGTCGTTTTCTCGCTGGAAAAATACGCGATTGCTTTTTCTTTTTGGGCCGGCGTGACGTCGAGATCGACGCGGCCGTAGTGGAACTCGCCGAACTCCGCGTAGAGGGTGCGCAGCATGTCGCCGAGAGATTTGCCGTGCCAGGCCATCAGTTCAGCAAGGAAAAGGGCGCAAACCGTGGCGTCACGTTCGGGGAGATAAAGGCTTGTGCCGATGCCGCCGCTTTCTTCGCCGCCGACCAGGATGTTTTGCTCGAGCATCAGCTCGCAAATATATTTGAAGCCGATGGGAACTTCGTGGAGTTTGCGGCCGAACTTGGCGGCGAGTTTGTCGATCAGTTTGGTGACGCTGAAAGTTTTGGCGATGTCGCCGGGCAGGTTGCGCGTGCCTGCAAGGTGCCAGACGAGAAGCGCGAAGATTTGGTGCGGATTGACGAACGAGCCGTCGCGGTCGACGGCGCCGATGCGGTCGCCATCGCCGTCCGCGCAAAGGCCAGCGTCATATTTTCCGGCGAGCACCGCTTCTTGAAGAGGCGCGATGTGTGGCGGAATGGGTTCTGGATGCACGCCGCCGAATCGCGGATCGCGCGTGGCGCGAATTTCGTCGCAGGAAATCCCGTTGCGCGCGAAAAGGGCGGGCAGCAGGCCGGTGCCGGAGCCGTGCATCGGGTCGAAAACGAAGCGAAGCTTGGCGTCGCGCAGGCGCTGCCAGTCGATGAGCTTCTCGATAGTGTCGAGGTAAGGAGCGCGCGGCTCGAGCGATTGAATCAGCTCTTTCCGGGGAGGTAGAGGGGAAACGGCGTTCTTTTGAACTTCGGCAAGCTCGATTTCGATTTGCGCGACGATCGATGGCAGAGCACTGCTTCCGTAGCTGGCCTTGTACTTGATGCCGTTCCATTGATATGGATTGTGACTTGCCGTGATGAGAATGCCGCCGGCCGCGGCGCGCTGGCGAACGAGCAGCGAAATCGCGGGCGTGGGACAAGGCTTATCGGCGAGCCAGACTGGCGTACCGGTCGAGGCAATCACTTCAGCGACCGCGGCGGCCACGCTGTCGGATGCAAAACGGTGGTCGTAGCCGATTAGCACGCCCTTGCGCGCGTCTTCGCAGCGCACGACGTATCGCGCGATAGCTTTGGCCACAATACGCGCATTCGCAAACGTGAAGTTTTCGGCGATAACGTCGCGCCAGCCATCCGTTCCAAATTTGATAGCAGTCATAAGGGACAGTGGAAAGTATACGCGAAGCGATATATCCGCCAAACGGCCAGATTGGACTGAAAGGCCCAGAAACGTTGTTACAGCAGTTTGGTGAGCTTTCGCTCTTCGAGGGATTTTACGATTTTGGCGACATCCTGGGCGCGTTCGCGGGGGACGATGAGAAGTGCGTCGGGAGTTTCTACGACAATGAGGTCGCGAACGCCGATGGCGGCGACGAACTTCGTAGGGCTGTAGAGAAAATTGCCGCTGGCATCGAGAGCCAGGCCGTGGCCAGCCATGACGTTGTCGCCGGAGTGTTTTGCGAGGAGTTCGTAGACAGCGGCCCAGGAGCCGATGTCGCTCCAGCCGACGTCCGCGGGGATGACGTAGACTTGCGGCGCGCCTTCCTGGCGCGTGGCGTTTTCCAGGATGGCGTAGTCGACGGAAATATTTTCCAATTTCGGATAGATGGCACGCAGACGACGCTCGTAAGTTTTCTTGCCGATGGTTTCAGCCAGCGATTCGAGAGCTTCGTGCGTTTTGGGAAGAAAGCGCTTCAGATTGTCGAGAAACGTCGAGACGCGCCAAAAAAACATGCCGGCGTTCCATTGGAAATCGCCGGAGGCGACGTATTCTTTGGCGACTTCGAGCGCTGGCTTTTCCGTAAAGCGACGGACCGCGAACGCGGGAAACCCGCTCGATCCGAGCGCGTCTCCCATGCGTTCGACGTAGCCGAAGCCGGTGTCGGGCCGAGTCGGCGGGATGCCGAGGACGATCATGCGTCCTGGTTCGCGCGCGAGTTCCAGTGCGGCGCTGACGATTTTGCAATATTTCTCCGGCTGCGCGATGAAATGGTCGGCGGGCAGCACTGCCATCAGCGCGTCGCCTTTGGCGGCGTGGCGCACGTGAAGCGCGGCGATAGCGATGGCAGCGGCGGTATTGCGGCCAATGGGCTCGGTCAGAACGCGTTTTCGCGCCGCCGTTGGCAGTTGTTTTTTGACCGCAGAAGTTTGGTCGACGTTCGTCACGGTCCAGATGCGGTCGGCAGGAATGATCGGCCGCAATCGAGCCACGGTCTGCTCGAGCATCGTGTCTTTCCCAACGATGTTGAGAAGCTGTTTAGGCGTACGGGTGCGGCTGCGCGGCCAGAAGCGCGTGCCGCGTCCTCCTGCCAGAATCACCGCGTGAGTTTGCAGTTTTTCCATGCCAGCCGTTTTTTTCCTAGGTGAAGATGAACCGGCGCCGGTCTTCTTCGGAATAGCCCTTGTCCGCAATCATTTTTTCAAATTCCAGGAGGTCAGGAACATAGATCCGAAGAATTTCAGCTCCCCCTGGATAGCAACGCAGTTCGTATTCGTCCAGCGACGCAGGCAATAACCAGGTCTCCCCCGCCGAGTACGCAGATTCTCCGGCCGCCCATTGAATATGGCCGCCGCCCTTCAGTATAGTCAGCAATTCAAACCGAGCTGCATTCGTTCTTCTTTTGCCGAGCCAGCCGTCAAAATCCCACTTTTCGACGGCAAAATAGCGACATGCCGCGAGGTACTCGACATATGCTGATTCAATTTCATCCATTGGATGTGACCGGTGAAACGGGAGTACCGCTGGCGCTCCGAAGCGAATGACCTCCAACGCTTTCTCGATGTGCAGTTCGCGCGGCTTGCCCTGGGCGTCGACGCGGCCGTAATCGTAGATGCGATACGTCAAGTCTGAATATTCCTGGACTTCGCAGATCACCATTTTGGGGCCAATGGTGTGAGGTGTTCCGGCGGGAATGAAGAAAGTTTCGCCTGCATGAACTTCGTGAGACTCAAAGACGTCTTCGAAGGTGTGGTTGACGAGCGCTTCGAGGAACTTTTCCTTGGTGACGCCCGATTTCAGACCCGCTAGAAGCTGAGCGCCTGGCTCGGCGGAAATGACATGCCACATTTCCGTCTTGCCGCGCCCGCCAGCTGCTTTTTCGTGGATGGAGGCGTACGCGTCGTCGGGGTGCACCTGGATGGAGAGTTTGTCCGCAGGGAAAATGAATTTCACGAGAATCGGAAAGTTTGGCGTTGAAGCAAGTTTTGTTCCCCGCCACTCAGCGGGCATTTCGGGCCAGGCCGCGCCTAGAGTTTTTCCGGCAAACGGTCCAGTAGCAATTTTGCAATCCAGACCAGTAAGCCAAGCTTCGCCAAGCGGCTCGGCAAGATTTGTCTTTTCTGGGAAAAGTGGCGCAAGAGATCGCACGCCCCAAATGCGCGGGCTGAAAACTGGGTCAATGCGAAACGGCTCAGGGCTTGTCGGAAATGGGGTCACAATTTATGCTGCGGCTTCGACGCGCGTGAAGAAGCGTTTGAGGCGGCGCAAGCCTTCGTCGATACGTTCGATGGAAGTGGCGTAGGAGAGGCGCAAATAGCCTGGCGCGCCGAAGCCTTCGCCGGCGACGAGCGCGACGCGCGCTTGATCGAGCAGCAGCTTGGCAAGTTCGCCGGTGTCTTTCGCGATGGCATGGCCGCTTTCGCCATTCGAGAGATGCGCCGCGACATTCGGGAACGCGTAGAACGCGCCGCCGGGCATTTCGCACTTCACACCAGGAATGGTGTTCAAGCCTTCGACGATGCGTTTGCGGCGCCGGTCGTATTCGGCGAGCATTACGGGGACGGAGTCCATCGGGCCGGTCATTGCGGCGACGGCAGCGTATTGCGCGATGGATGTTGGATTCGAAGTCGATTGGCTTTGCAACTTTGTCAGCGCCTGAATGAGTTCCGCGGGGGCCAGCGTGTAGCCGATGCGCCAACCGGTCATCGCAAACGTTTTGGATACCGAGCCGATGATGATGACGTTATTTTTCGAGTCCGGCGCGCTGGCAATCGAAAACGGTTTGTGCGGCGCATACGTGAAATGTGAATAGCACTCGTCGCCCATTAGCCAGACGTTGTGTTTTTTACAAAGCGCCAATATCCGCGCGTACTCGTCGGGTGGAACAACGCCGCCTGTGGGATTGCTCGGTGAATTCAAAATCAAAAGTTTCGTTTTTGGCGTAATCGCCTTTTCAATCGCCACTGCTTTCACGCTGAAACCGTCTTCCGGTCGCGTCTGCACGTACACCGGCGTGCCGCCCGCATACTTCACGATGTCCGGAAAGCTCACCCAGTAGGGCGCGGGAATGATCACTTCATCGCCGGCCTGCACCAGAACGCTCATCACGTTAAAAATTCCGTGTTTGCCGCCGACAGTGACAATACATTCTTTCGGCGCATAGTCCGAGCCAAGCTCGCGCTTGTGCCACGCGCAAATCGCTTCGCGCAACGGCATGATTCCGCCCGTCGGCGTGTACTTGGTCTTATTCCCCTCGATGGCCGCAATAGCTGCTTTCTTGATGTGGTCCGGAGTCGGAAAGTCCGGCTCGCCCGGCCCGAAGTCGGCGATGTCAACGCCTTGCGATTTCAGCCGGTCCGCTTCCGCGATGACCGCCGCTGTCGGCGAGATTTGTATGCGATTGATGCGTTCGGTAAGTTGCACTGCTTTCTCCTGTGGGACAGGCTTCAGCCTGTCACTTTCTTTATATTTTCACGTCGCGCCGCACAAGGCGCGTAAACGTCTACAAAACTTTCGCGCGCAGGCGCTGCTCGACTTCCGGCGGCACGAGATCTTTCAAAGGCCCGCCCAGCTGCGCAATCTCCCGCACGAGTTTCGAGCTCAAATAGCTGTACGATTCACCCGGTAGCATGAACACCGTTTCGAGCCGTGGCTCCAGTTTTCTGTTCATCAAAGCCATCTGCAATTCGTACTCATAATCGGAGATGGCGCGTATGCCCCGCAGAATCACCCCCGCGCCGCGCTTGCGCGCGTAATCCACGAGCAGCCCGTGAAAAACGTCCACTTCCACGCCCGGCCATTTCTTCGTGACTTCGCGCAGCATCTCGACGCGCTCCGGCACCGAAAACAACGGCCGCTTTTCCACGTTGCTCAAGACCGCCACAATCACCAAATCAAACATTTTCTCGCCACGCTCAATCAGGTCGAGGTGGCCGTTCGTCACCGGGTCAAACGATCCGGGATAGATGGCGATGGATGTTTTCATGGGCGCCGCTCGGAATTGCTTATTCTAACTCATGCCGCGAATAGGATGCGCCGCAAAGTTGGGGGGCCGGGAGCGGTTCAAGTTTTAAAGCCTCCGATTTTCTCTTCGCACCGGGCAGCGACTGTGACAGTATCCTCCTTGCCGCTCAGCGCACAAGGCGATTGCTTACTGTTTTCGTGCGCCAATCCACAAGGAGTTCCGAAAACATGGCTGCAGGCCCCTCCAAGCGAGGTCTCTTATTCTTTGTGTTGAGTGCTTTGATGATCACTCCTCTAGTTAGCGCGCAGGAGCAGCGTCAGCTCCATCTGATGCCCGTTCCTACGAGCGTCCAAATTGGCGCGGGGCGGCTCCTGGTGGACTCTTCTTTTTCTGCAGGGCTCACTGGTTATACCGAGCCGCGGCTCGATCGTGCGGTCGAACGATTTCTGCGTCAGCTGTCCAGGCAAACGGCAATTCCCTTGGCAACGAAACTAGGCGCTTCGGCAAAAGCCGTCCTTATGATTCGCACCGACCACGCCAGCAAGGAAATTCAGGAGCTTAACGAGGATGAGTCTTACATTCTCGAAGTGACCGCGACAGGCGCAAAACTCAGCGCGCCAACGCCGCTCGGCACATTGCACGGCCTGCAAACTTTTCTCCAATTGGTCGATGTCTCAACCGACGGTTTCGCCGCTCCTGCCGTCACGATTAACGATAAGCCGCGCTTTCCGTGGCGTGGGCTGATGATCGACTCGGCCCGTCATTTTGTTCCTCTCGATGTGCTGCGAAGAAATATCGATGGCCTCGAAGCCGTGAAGATGAATGTTTTCCATTGGCACCTCTCCGAAAATCAGGGCTTCCGCGTGGAGAGCAAAAAGTTTCCGAAGCTCCACGAGATGGGTTCCGACGGCCTTTACTACACGCAGGATGAAATCCATGACCTGATCGAGTACGCTCGTGACCGCGGCATCCGCGTGGTTCCCGAATTTGATGTGCCAGGCCATAGCACGGCATGGTTTGTCGGTTATTCTGAACTCGCCAGCGGGCCCGGCCCTTACGAAATTGAACGCAAATGGGGCGTCTTCGATCCCGCCTTCGATCCCACAAACGAGCGGACCTATAAATTTCTCGATCAATTCTTCGGTGAAATGGCGAAGCTCTTCCCCGATCACTTTTTCCACGTCGGTGGAGATGAAGTGAATGGCAAACAGTGGGACGGCAACCCCAAGATTCAGGAATTCATCAAGGAACACGATTTAAAGAACAACGAAGGGCTGCAATCGTACTTCAACAAACGACTCGAGCCCATCGTGAGCAAACACGGCAAGAGCATGGTTGGCTGGGATGAGGTTCTCGATCCATCGCTGCCGAAGGACATTCTCATCCAGTCCTGGCGCGGTCCAGATGCTCTGGCCGCGGCGGCCAAGCAGGGTTTTCGCGGGATTCTTTCGAACGGTTACTACCTCGATCTCGGATGGTCCGCGGCTCGTCACTACGCGGTGGACCCATTGAGCGGCGCCGCGGCGAATCTCTCTCCCGAAGAAAAAGCCCGCATCCTCGGCGGCGAATCCTGCATGTGGGCTGAGTACATCAATCCAGAAAACATCGATTCGCGCATCTGGCCGCGCAACGCCGTCATCGCGGAGCGTCTGTGGTCCCCCCAAGAAACGACGGATGTCGCCTCCATGCACGCGCGCATGGAACTCCTTGGCGAGCGACTCGAATGGCTCGGCCTCACGCACAAGAGCTATCACCGCCGGATGCTTCAGCGGATCGCCGGCCCAAGCACTCCCGAGGAATTTGCCGCACTGACCACGCTTGCCAGCGTCGTCGAGCCAGTGAAAGATTACACGCGCGAAGAAACCGCAACCACCGAGCCCACCAGCGCCACGCCTCTGAACCGCCTAGTTGACGCCATCCCCTTGGAAAGCGCGACCGCCCGCCATTTCGGGGAGCTGGTCGACAAGTTTATCGCCGTCTCGTGCCACGATCCTGCCGAGGACGCACGGCTGCGCGCCCAGCTAACCGGGTGGCGCGATAATTCCGGGAATCTTCAGCCTTTGGCCCAGCGTTCGTTCCTTGTAAAAGAAGTCTCAGCGACTTCCCAGGATCTTTCGACCCTAGGAGCGATTGGTCTCGCTGCGCTGGATCTCCTCGCCAAAGGGCAGCGTGCGCCCGAGGATTGGAAGGCACAACAGATTGCAGTCCTCCAGCAGATACAAAAGCCAAAAGGGCAACTCTTGCTGATGCCGGCGACGGCCGTTCAAAAACTTGTGGAGGCCGCCGCAGCTGGAGGGGCTTGCTCTTCGCCGAACTAATATCTAATGAAGGGAAGGCTTTGTAGGGGCAGTGCGTGTTTATCCTGGAAGGGCCCGCTACCGCTAGCTCTTAGGCGTAGGATGCTTAGGGCATTCGCCGGAACCCGAGTCAGTGAACGACTCGCCCTCTATCGGAATGAATTGCCACACGTAATGCCCGGGCGTGAGCGTCAATTTGAGGATGCCGTAAGTGCTGGCATTGCGGATCTCACTATTGGGAATCGCAAAGCCCAGCGGGTCATGGCTGCGGCCGCCCGTGCCGACTACGATCTCGCGAATTCCTCTTTCCGGTTCGGAATGCCCTTCCGGATCCTGCGGCGCAAAGCGCTCGTAGGAATGTTCATGACCCACCAAGAACAGGGCAGCGTACGCGGCGTAGAGGTCCTCCCAAAATTCTTTCAGCTCCAGGTGGATAGCGTGACTCTTGAGCAAGCCGCTGCTGAAGAGCGCCTGATGGGAGTAGGCGAGGACGCATGCGTCGGGATGCCCAGCAAGGTCTTGGCGCAACCACTCCTCTTCGGGAGATCCTTTGGCGCAACCGCCCAATCCCCGAACTTTGCAATTTGTGTTCAGAGCAACGATGTGCCACGAACCGAGGTCGTAGCTGTAATATCCCTTGCCCGCAGGTCCCGCTTGCGCTCCCCAATACTGAAAATATGCCGAAGCAGTGGGCTCGCCGTATTCGTGATTTCCCGGCACGGGCCTTGTCCGAGCCTTAAACTCTCCCCACGTCGTGTCGTAACAATTCTTAAATTCGGCGGCGGTGCCTTTTTCATACGCAAGATCCCCAGCCGCAAAAACAGTTCCCGGTATCTTTTCGAGAAGCTTGGCTGTGGCGCGGGCCCCTTCGATGTTCTGGCAACTAGCGATATCGCCCGCGCCGACAAGAACGAAAGTATTCCCGTCAGCTGAAGTCTGGGAAGGCGACGGATCCACACGATGTTCAACGGCCGCTGGCTGGGCTGACTGAGAGCACCCGACTGGGTAAAGCGGAGCGAACAAAAGGGCGAGCCAGGACATCCGCCCGATCCGGCTGCTGCTCCAGCGCAAGTTGGGGGTGCTGCAATCGAGACCGCATCCGTCGCTCTTCATCTTCGTCATCTTTTCCCTGGCTAGCCTAACACGACGCACAATAATCTCATCAGAGCTGCCGTTCACCCCGCAAATTATGCTGTCCGCTGCCAAATACGACCATTCGCCGCAATTTGCTGGTAAGTCCGACTAAATCGGTCTTACTATAAGCCGCTCGAAATAAAGGGTTTGGAGGTAATTGATAGGCCCGTTAGTTTGACTTGGAAGGCAAAACAGAGTATCCTCTGATTGCGACTGAATCAGTCGCATATCCTGCGGGGGCAGGAACCTGAGTGAGAAATGTTTAAGCTATCCAAAAAAGCTGATTACGGCCTCATTGCCGTCAAGCATTTGGCGATGCACCGGCAAGAACATGCATGCAGCGCGAACGAAATTGCGGAAGAGTACGGGATTTCGGTGACGCTGATGGCAAAAGTGCTGCAACGATTGGCAAGAGAAGGCGTAGTTGTTGCGAAGCATGGTTCGACGGGGGGCTATCAGCTGGCGAAGGACCCCGGACAAGTCAGCGCGTTGGATGTGATCTCGGCCATCGACGGCCCTGTGCTCATCACATCGTGCGTGACGAGCCACGGGAATTGCGAAACCACGGAGAGGTGCTCGGTTCGTGAGCCGCTCCGCAAGGTAAACGAGAGCATTTTGGGAGTTTTGAGCACTGTAACGATTGCACAGATGAGCGAGGACCCCAATGAGCCCGCGCTTGTCGCCCTGTCGGGCCCGATGCGTTCGGGTTCGCACATGAGTTCGAGTTAGGAGACTAGGAAATGGCCGTAAAGCTGCCGATTTACATGGATAATCACGCAACTACCCCGGTCGATCCACGCGTCGTGGATGCGATGCTGCCGTATTTCACGGAAAAATTTGGAAACGCCGCTAGCCGCAACCACAGCTTCGGCTGGGCTGGCGAGGAAGCTGTCGAGACGGCTCGTCAACAGATTGCTTCGCTCATCAATGCCACGCCGAAAGAGATCATCTTCACCAGCGGCGCGACCGAATCCGACAACCTGATGATCAAGGGCATCGCGGAGATGTTCCGCGAAAAGGGGAATCACATCATCACGCAGGCCATCGAGCACAAAGCTGTGCTGGATACCTGCAAGCGTCTGGAGAAAGAGGGCTTTGAAGTCACCTATTTGCCGGTGCAGAAGGATGGCCGAGTCAACCTAGATGAGCTGAAAGCTGCTATCCGACCGACCACCATTCTGATCACCATCATGTATGCCAACAACGAAATTGGCATCATCAACCCGATCGCTGAAATCGGCAAAATCGCCAAGGAACACGGCATTTTCTTTGCTTCGGATGGCGTACAAGCGGTAGGAAAAATTCCGGTTGACGTGCAGAAAGACAACATTGACCTGCTGGCCATCAGCGGCCACAAGATTTACGGTCCCAAGGGTGTTGGCGCGTTGTATGTTCGCCGCCGCAACCCGCGCGTGCAGCTATCTGCCATCATCGATGGCGGCGGCCACGAGCGCGGTATGCGGTCCGGCACGCTCAACGTGACGGGCATCGTCGGCCTCGGCAAAGCCTGTGAACTCTGCCAACAGGAAATGAAGGAAGAGGCCATTCGGCTCAGCGGGCTGCGTGATCGTCTGAAAAAGGGCCTGGAAGCCAAGCTCGATGAGGTTTTCATCAACGGCTCGCTGGAGCACCGCCTGCCGAACAACCTGAATATGAGCTTTGCCTATGTCGAAGGCGAGTCTCTCTTGATGGGTATTAACGACATTGCGGTATCGAGCGGTTCGGCCTGTACTTCTGCTACCCTGGAACCCAGCTATGTGCTGAAGGCTCTGGGAGTTGGCGAAGACCTGGCGCATACCTCGATCCGCTTCGGCTTGGGCCGCTTTAACACGCAGGAGGAAGTCGACTACGTCATCGACAAGATGGTCCAGGTCGTCACCAAGCTGCGTGAGCTTTCGCCCCTTTATGAGATGGCTAAAGAAGGTATCGACATCTCCAAGATGAAGTGGCAAACGGCCTAGACTCTGCATCTAAAAGGATTAGCAGCACAAGATCTCAGGCACAGAAGGAAATACGATGGCAAACGAAGGCACAATCCGAATTCACCGCTCGATCGGCGGCACAGGAGCCGCTTTTCGAGTAACTTTCGTACCCTATGAAGAAGGCGAGGAAGCTCCCGCCGCGGGCGAGCGCTCTTTCCACGAACTGCAGCAGGTTCGTGCCTTTTTGAAGATGCTCGGCGTTGGCGCTGAGTTCATCAAGGACGCTCTCCGCCAGCTCACCGCGGGCCGCTCGGCATCCGTGCCGAACGTTTCTCTTTCCGAGAAGGCCGTGAAGAGCGCAGGCTTTGGAAATCTCGTCAATTTGGCAAGGAGCAACAGCTAATGGCATATAGCGATAAAGTGGTTGAACACTACAACAATCCGCGCAACGTCGGAAGCTTGCCGAAAGAAGACCCCAATGTTGGAACGGGTCTGGTCGGCGCTCCCGAGTGCGGCGACGTGATGAAGCTGCAAATGAAGATCAATCCCGATACGCAGGTCATCGAAGAGGCGAAGTTCAAGACCTTCGGCTGCGGCTCGGCGATTGCCAGCTCATCGCTCGCAACAGAATGGGTCAAGGGCAAGACGGTCGAGGAAGCGCTCTCGATCAAGAACACGGACATCGTGCGCGAGCTTTCGCTTCCGCCGGTGAAGATTCATTGCTCCGTGCTTGCCGAAGACGCCATCAAGGCCGCCATCGGCGACTGGAAGAAAAAGCACGGCATCGAAGTCCCTGTTGCCGAAAAGGCCGCGCACTAATTCTGGTAGGCCTTTCCTTGTAGGGGCACGGCATGCCGTGCCCGTCCGCGGCAAAGCTGGAACTTTATAAGGCCTCTGGAGCATTTGAAAATGGCAACAGAAGTCGCCAATCCGACAATCGCGAAAATCTCCCTAAGCGAGCGAGCCGCGAAGAAAATCCGCGAGCTCCTCGAAAAGGAAGGCGTCTCGCCCGAACAAGGCGGCCTGCGCGTCGGCGTGCAAGGCGGCGGCTGCTCCGGTTTGTCTTATGCGATGCGCTTGGACACACAAGCCCGGGACCGCGACAAGATTTTCGAGGAATTCGGCGCGCGTCTCTTCGTAGACCCCAAAAGTTTCTTGTATCTTAACGGCACAACGCTCGAATACGAAGAAACGCTGATGCGCCAGGGATTCGTCTTCCAAAATCCCAACGCCGCCAGGAACTGCGGCTGCGGCAGCTCATTTACGGCGTAGAAGTAGCACAGACACTCTTGCCTGTGCTCTTCGTTCTTAACTTTTGATTTTATTTTTGCCCAGTTCAGTTTTTGCTTTTGTACCGGCGGGGGAATTCTAAGGCGAGTCAGTCCAGTGGTTGGCAGCCGCACCCGCCAGCCACTTTTTTTGTGTCCGGTTGGAAATGATCGATTCCTAAATGAGCACGCCTGCCACATCCAAGACGAACGCCCCGGCGCGGGACTACTTCGCCATTTTCGGCCTCCCGCGCAAACTCTGGATTGAAATGAACGCGCTCGAACAAAAATACCTGCAACTAAGCTGGAAGCTTCATCCCGACAATTTCGTAAACGCCACTGAAGAAGAACGCGAGCTGTCCCTTCGCCGCAGTTCGGAGCTGAACGACGCCTACCGCACGCTGCAAGATCCCGTCGCCCGCGTCGAATACCTCCTCGGCCTCGAGAACATGCGCAAGGAAGGCGAGCACAAACAACAAGCGCCGCCCGAACTCCTCGAAGAAGTCTTCGAGCTGAATGAATCGCTTGACGAGCTGCGCGAAGCGAAATCAGCCGGCGACGATTTGACGGCGCTGAAATCGCGCCTGGAATCCGCAGAGAAAAACTTCGGTAAGAAGCTCGCCGGAGTCGACGCTCAGCTTCAGGCCACGGCCCGCGAATGGGACGCCGCGATCGATGCAAACGCAGACGATGCGGCTCGCAAAAAGTTAATGGCGCGAATGAACGAACTGTTGAATCGCCGCTCGTATATTAGAAATTTAGTCGTAAACGTTCAAAAGGAGATTTCGTAGCGAGGGGCTTTAGCCCCTCACGCTTTTCACCATGGGCAGAATCGTCGGCATCGACCTCGGCACCACAAACAGTCTCGTCGCCTATACGGACGCGCAGACGGTCCAGCCGAAGTGTATCCCCGGCCCGTACGGAAGCACGTTGTGTCCGTCGGTCGTCAGTCTTGATGCCGATGGCAGCATTATTGTTGGTGAAGCTGCGCGCAACCGTCTGTTGACGCAACCCGAACGCACGATCTATTCCGTGAAGCGCCTCATGGGCCGCGGACCGGCCGACGTGCAAAACGAGTTGAAGCTCTTCCCCTTCCGCATCGATCCAGCAAGTAAAAATGTAATTCGCGTTATGCTCGGCGACAAAGTTTTCACCCCGCTAGAAATCTCCGCGTTCATTCTGCGCGAGCTGAAAAGCTGGGCCGAAGCGTTTTTCGGCGAACCAGTCGACCGCGCCGTCATCACCGTCCCCGCGTATTTCAACGACGCCCAGCGTCAGGCCACCAAAGACGCCGGCAAAATAGCGGGACTCGAAGTCTTGCGCCTAGTCAACGAACCAACCGCTGCAGCCCTCGCGTATGGTCTGCACGAAAAGCAGCGCGGTCGCGTTGCCGTCTACGATCTTGGCGGCGGCACGTTTGACATCTCCGTTCTCAAACTCATCTCTACGGCAGAGGGCGATATCTATCAAGTCCTCTCGACCAACGGCGACACGCACCTCGGCGGCGACGACATCGACAACCTGCTGCAAGCCTTCGTCCACGAGCAAATTCTTCAGTCCGACGAGATTGACTTTTCACCTCACGGCGAACTCGCACAGGAACTGCGCAAAGCTTTAATCGCCATTAAACATCAGCTCTCGGTAGCCGAGTCCGCCACGCTGCGATTCCCGCTGCCCAATGGCAGCATCTACGTGCACGAGTTTACGCGCGGCGCTCTCGATGCCCTGATTCATCCCGTCGTTGATCGCACCATGGGCCCAGTGAAGCAAGCGCTCTCCGATGCGAAGCTCAAGCCAGCCGAGATCGAAGAAGTAGTACTTGTCGGCGGTGCCACGCGAACGCCGCTGATTCGCCGCACCGTTCAGGAATTCTTCGACCGCAACCCGCATACTGAACTGAATCCCGACGAAGTCGTCGCGCTCGGCGCGGCTGTGCAAGCCAACATTCTCGACCGCGGCGTCACTAACATGTTGCTGCTAGACGTCACGCCGCTTTCGCTCGGCATCGAAACCTACGGCGGCGCCGTCGCCAAAATCATTCCGCGCAACTCGACGATCCCCGCGAGCGCGCAAGAGCTTTACACCACCGGCGTCGACAATCAGACCGGCATCGACATCCACGTCCTGCAAGGTGAGCGCGAACTCGCCAAAGACTGCCGTTCGCTCGCGCGTTTCACACTGAAAACGCCGCCAGCTCCTGCGGGACTTCCGCGCATCGAAGTGAAATTCCTGATCGACGCCAACGGTATCCTACAAGTCGCTGCAAAAGATCTGCGCACCGGCGAACAGCGCACCATCGAAGTCCAGCCAAGCTACGGCATCAGCGACAACGAAATCGAGCGTATGCTCGAAGAATCCATCGAATACGCCGAGCAGGATTTCGCCGAGCGCCAGCTTATCGAGGCGCGCACCGAATCTGAGTCCATCCTCGTGGCCACCGCGAAAGCGCTGGCCAACGAGCAATCGAATAATCTGCCGAGCGATGAGCGCGCCGCAATCGACGCAGCAATCGCAGGCCTCAGAGAAGCCGCCGCCGGCACGGATTACAAACTAATCCGCAAACGCATCGACGAACTGAATCACGCAACAGAGCACTTGGCGGAGTTGCTGATGAACAGCGCCGTAACTAGCGCGCTGCAAGGCCGCAACCTGGCCGAGGTCTGATTTTCGTAGGGGCACGGCACGCCGATGCCCGTCTTATGTTTGTTTGCAGGTCTAGTTCGTAAAGATTTTCTTTGTAGTGGCGCAGCATGCTGCGCCACTACAAGCTGAATTGTTGAAACGGCGAATGCTCTAACGCAATCGCCCGAAATGGAGTAATCCAAAAATGGGCGGCAGCAATCCCTACATCGACGAAGTCAAATACACACCCGCCACGAAGAAATACAAAGTCACATTTCTTCCCAGCGGCAAAACGATCGAAGTCGATCCGGCGAAAATTCCCTACGGCCACAATGGCCTACCCGGCAGCATTCTCGACATTTCCGAAGGCGTCAAAGCAGGCCTTGACCACGCCTGCGGCGGCGTCTGCGCTTGCTCGACGTGCCACGTCATCGTCAAGCAAGGCCTCGAATCCTGTAACGAAGCCACCGACGCCGAACTCGACGAACTCGACATGGCTCCCGGCATCACGCAAAAATCGCGCCTCGGCTGCCAGACCGTTCCCGATGGCACCACCGACATCGTCGTGGAAATTCCCGAGTGGAACAAAAACTACGCCAAAGAAGCCGATCACTGAGGTTTTGTGGCTTAGACTTCAGTCTGGGCTCTTCGACTTTTCACCGCTTACGCATCACTATCACGTTTTAACTGGGAGCTAAGATGCCGCCTACATTCGGCTGGGACCAAATCGAAGACATCGCCATCGGGCTAACCGACAAATATCCCGACACCGATCCGCTCACCGTCCGCTTCACCGACATGCACAAATGGATCACTGAACTTCCCGGCTTCAACGGTGACCCCGCGGCCTCTAACGAAAGCAAACTCGAGGCCATCCAGATGGCCTGGCAGGAAGAATTCGAGGATCGCCAAAACTAATTGGCGCCGCCCGCAATAGTTCGCCGTCGGCTTGTCCATTACGAGAATTTCTCTTATCCTAGATAGGTTACACACCCTGCAAATTGTGGCGCTATGGTGCAACGGTTAGCACGCGGCCCTTTCAAGGCCGAAATACGGGTTCGATTCCCGTTAGCGCTACCAAGAAATTTATCCATCCTGGATTTTCAAGCTTTTGTTCCCGGCGCGGCCGGTCCCGGCTATAATCCGCGTCAGCATTTTTAGGAGCGAACGATTTGACGCGCTCTTGAGGGGTGGCTTTGAGCTACGTCGAAAAGCATCTTATCCAGGGCGAAACGGTGCAGTACCAGACCAACCTGCATTGGATCGTCATGCTCGGCCACCTTGGCCTCGCCGCGTTTTTTCTTGCTCTCAGTCTCGGGCTCATCGTGTTTTCCTTTAGCGCCAGGCACAGCGGCGAACACCTTTCCAGTGCGCTAACTATCCCCGCCGTCGCAGCTGCAGCCGTCGCTGGTGTTCTGTTCGGCCTCGGGCTAGTCAAGCGCCACGCGACGGAAATGGGTATCACCAACAAACGCGTGATCGTCAAGACCGGTCTCGCGACACGCCGTACTGTCGAAATTCTCCTCTCCAGAATCGAAAGCGTCGTCGTGGAAGAGCCCGCGATGGGCCGCGTACTCGGCTACGGCACCGTCATCATCCGCGGCACCGGTGGAACTCCAGAAGTCTTCGAGAAAATTGCTCACCCGCTCGAATTCCGCGAACAAGTCCAAAGCCAGATCTCCGGCAGCTCAAAACAGGCTTAAGCTAACTTCTTTCGTAATTCAGCCCGTTTGGATTTGTGCTTCCAGGCAGAGTAAACTGAGTTCTGTATCTTCTGGGGGGCCACCCATGGCGGGTCTAATGCGCACATCCAATCCAGCGCTGAATGAAAAAGCTTTCAAAGGCCAAGTAGCGATCGGCGAGGCGATGACCTTGCAAAGCACTGTCAACAAGACAGGCTTGCTCTTGCTTTGCGTTGTTGCAACAGCCGCCTGGACCTGGGGGCTGGCACACTCCGAAACACCCGAAGCCGCGATCCCCTGGATGATCGGCGGACTCATCGGCGGCTTCGTCGTCGCGCTTGTGACTATTTTCAAGAAAACATGGTCGCCTTTCACGGCGCCGCTTTACGCCCTGCTCGAAGGATTCGTACTTGGAGGCATTTCCGCGGTCTTCGAGAAAACCTATCACGGCATCGCCCTTCAGGCCGTGGGCCTCACGCTCGGCGTACTCTTCGTCATGCTCCTCGCTTATAAAACGGGTCTAATCCGTGCCACGCAAGGCTTTAAAATTGGCGTGATCGCAGCGACAGGTGGCATCGCCGTTTTTTACTTAGTCGAAATGGTCTTGATCTTCTTCTTTCATTTCCAATTTTCAGCGATCAATGGTGGCGGCTTCTGGGGCATTGCCTTCAGCCTTTTCGTAGTGGTCATCGCCGCGCTGAATCTCGTCCTTGATTTCGACATGATCGAAACCGGCGTTAACGGCGGCGCGCCCAAGTACATGGAGTGGTACGGCGCATTTGGCCTGATGGTCACGCTGATTTGGCTCTATCTCGAAATGCTCCGGCTGCTTGCTAAAGCGAACCGCAAGTAGCCTGATCGGCGTGCCCAAGAAGACTCATCAGCAGCCTCAGATGTCAGGGCCTTAGCGGTTGCGGACTAGAAACTTGTCTGCAAGCGAACAGCGTAACTTCGCGGCGGCCCAATCGCGTTTCCCGAAAACAGGCCCGCGAAATCAATCACATTCAGCCGGTTGTTCAGATTTGTCGCGTCAAACTGCATCCTCACGTTTAGCTTTTCAGTTTTCCAAAGCTCCGCGCCGAGCGACGCATCAATCGAAAGCGAGGGCCGCACTCGCCCCTTATTGAAGTTCACGCGGCTCACGACAGCCGGCCCATACTGGGCAAGCGCCAGTGCTTCATCCCCCGAAAATTCAAAGGGCAACCCGGATCCGTATTCTCCCCCAATGCCGCCCCACAGACGTTTCGTGAACTCGTAGCGCACGCGGGTTCGCACGGTACTCCGCTGATCCTGCGAATCCCAGAAACGGCCCGTCAGCTGGCTCAAGGCGTTGCTAGCATCGTCGCCCAGAAAAAGGCCGCCGGTCACCGGCAGGTACGCCGATCCCACAATGTACGAATAACTTAGGAAACCACTGAAATGATTCCAGTGCGGGAGCTCCAGCTTTCCTTCCGCTCCGTAGATGTACGCCTTCGCGAACGCGACCGGAAAGCTTACCGCGGTGCTCAGCAGCTGGTCGTCGTCCGCGTAGTTGTTCACGCGGCGATCGAAAACATTCGCATCAAATCTCAGCTGGCCAAAGAAATCCTTGGTCAGGCCAACCTCGTAATAATTTCCGTGAGAGGGCTCGACCGGCAGCCGCAGCACCAGTGGATTGAGAGACGTCACTGCGGGCGAGCTGGATATCAGGATATTCTCGGCCGAGGGCGTTTGGAATATCCGGTCGTAGGATGCGTGCAAAACGATGCCCAGGCTGGGAATGTAGCGCCCCACGCTGAGCCGCGGGCTGACGGCGTTCTGATTCAGCAGCAATTGATAATGGTCCCAGCGCAGCCCTGCGTTGACCGTCCAATTGCCCAGCCGGACTTGGTCCTGCACAAACGCCGCCTGCTCCAGGTCCGGTTTACTGCCGATAAAACTGAACGTGGCTGGTGTGCCGGGATCGAATTGTGTGAAGTCCGTGATTATGTCGCTGAAATTCTCGTGCAAAAACGTCGCATCAGATTCGACTCCGGCTTTCCACTCTTGCCTGCCGTGATGCACCGAAACCGTTCCCTTGAAATATCCTTCGCGAAAATAATTGTGCTGGAAGGCTATGACAGGCGTGGAATACGGATTGGAATAAAGATCGTTCGAGTTATCGCGAACCATCCCGCGGAAATCAGCGACAACATTTGGCGAAAAAATATGCTCATACGAAACGATTCCCATCATTTCGAAATTGTCTGCGTTCTGAAGCTGCGCCCCAAGCGGCTGGGTCGGATCAAACGGATCCGCGTGAGGAGCCTGCTGCACCTGTTCGTTAGGGATTTCAAACCGTGAGAGTTCGTGACGAACTGAAATTGTCAGCCGGTCCCGGCTGGTCAAATCTCTTTCGTAGCGGACAAAAAAATCGCCCGTCGTGCCCGCGTTCGTGAAGTTCTCCGGCACCACGGGATTGAGGTAGTGGCTGGTCATGTCTCCGCCGGCGCTGACGCTCAGCGCATTTTTGCCCCAGACGTACAGCCCCATCGCATACGAGCCGGCCGTGTTAAAACTGCCTCCGGACAGAACGACTTCGCCATGAAAGCCGTCGCGCGTGTCTCTCGCCGTATTCACTTCCACCACGCCACCCATCTTCCGGCCGTACTCCGCGGGAAACGTTGCGGTGTAAATGCTCATGGACTCAAGGTCATCCGCGCCGATTTCTGGTCCAAAGCTCGGTGATCGATTGTCGGTCAGCGGAATACCGTCGACCACAAATTGCGTCTGATATTCCGAGCCGCGCGGATGCAGCACGGCGTTCCCTTCATACAGCCAGCCAGGCTGAGAATTCACCAAATCTTGCAACGACCGTCCAGGAAGCGATCCCACTCGGTTTTCAATCGTGTCCGTGCCAATGCGATTGATCGTTCCGGTGCGGTAGGGATCGATCAGCGTGTCCGAATCCTTGACCACCACGGTGTCACTCGACGCGGCAATGTTGAGCCTGGCCGTGAACGCCAGAGGAATCGCAGAACGAATCTGGACGGAACCCGTGAACGTTGCGAACCCGGAATGCTCGACGCGCAGGCGGTAAACTCCAAATGGCAAGCGCTTTACCACAAGATTTCCGGCGTCATCTGTCTCGACACTTTCTTGAAACTGGTTCGCCTCGCAAACCAGCTCGACCGAGCTTTTCGTCCCGAGGCCCGAGGGATCGGTCACGCTCAGGCGTAGCTCACCTGTATTGCTCTGTCCAAGGAGCGGCGAGACACTCAAAATAAAAAGTGTCAGAAATCTTTTCATCAACGGTTGGCCCCTGGAAGACTGCCAAGACTCTGCATGAGGCGCTGGGTGGCTGAAGTCCTTATCAGCATGACACAATTGCCTCCGAATCGCCCCTATCCGTGCTCATCCGAATATTCCTGATGCGGTGATTTTTCTCCGATGCCGCAAGCAAAGCTTTGGGATAACTGGAGCACTGGGGTCTCTCGTGGGTATCTCTCGCGCTTGCTGCCACCGCCCGCTTTCGGCAGAATAACAACCTGCGATATACGGAATGCAAAGTGACGCCTCCACATACCAAACCGGGCGGCATCTTCACCATTGGCCACTCGAATCTCGATTTGGACGATTTCGTCGATATCCTTGCTGACCGCGGAATCAATATCGTCTGCGACGTGCGCAGCCGCCCCGGCAGCTATCGTTTCCCTCAGTTCAACCGCGAGTCTCTTGGGGCCTGCCTCACCACCGCAAGAATTCAATATGAATTTCTCGGCGAGGCTCTCGGAGGCCGGCCTTCCGATCCGCGCGCCTACTTCTCGGACGGCATTGTGAACTACGAAGAGCGTCGCAAGGCTGCGGATTTTTCCGCTGGAGTGGATCGTGCGTTCGAGTTGGCCCGCGCTTCCAATATCGTTCTGATGTGCGCCGAGGAAGACCCCTTGCAGTGTCATCGCTTCCTGATGGTCTGCCCCGCGCTGCTCGATCGCGGCGCTGCGCCCGCCCACATCCGCAGTGGCGGCGAGCTAGAATCACAGCGCGAAGCCGAAGACCGCCTTCTCAAATTGCATGACCTCAGGGCTTTCGACAGCGGCTCTCTGTTTGTCTTCGAGCGCGATGCGGCCATCGAGGATGCGCTCCGCCTCCAAGCCAAGGAGTTTGCCTTCCGCGCATCTCCCGAAGCCATCGAGCGCGTTTGATTTTATGGGAGCACTCACAGGACAACCAACGATCATTGCAAGTTCTTCCGCGGCCGTCGGCTCGCGCAGAATTCTTTCCGAGGAGGTTGATCGGTCCTTCGGCATGCCTGCAGGCAAACTTCGTCTTCGTGCCGGAATTGAATCGCTCGCTTACGCCGCGGAAGACGAAAATGAACTCACGCTTGGCGCGCGCGCGGCGCAGCAAACCCTGCGCGCCGCCGCTTGCGGCCCTCAAAAGCTCGATTGGATTATCGCTACCACGGAAACCCATCGCGGTTACCCTTCCCTCGCTGCGCAGCTTCACTCTCAACTACTCGCTCGCGAAACCTGCGGCGCTCTGGATGTCGGCGGCGCTTGTCTAGGATTGGTGAATGCACTCGCTGTCGCTCAGGGACTCATCGCCTCGGGACAAGCCCGGACCATCGCCGTCATCACCTCCGACGTTCATAGCCACACCTTCAAGCCTGGCGTGGTGGCCGGGGAGTTCGGCGGCTTGTTCGGCGATGGCGCCAGCGCATTTCTCTTGCGAGCAAAAACAGGCGCTGTGCCACACGCAACTTACGAGCTCGGCGAATTCTTCTTCGGCTGCGCCGGCCAATACGCTGGAGCCATTCGCGTGACGGATGCCGGGAGCGGAAACATCGAGGTGCACTTTGATGGGGAAGCTCTCTCCCGAGCGGCCATCACCAGGTTGGAAAAGGTAATCCGAGACGTCGAACTCCGCAGCGGCATTACCCGGACATCGTTACAAGGTCTGGCAACTCACCAGCCCAATCCGCGTCTTGTCACACTTCTCGCTAAGCAATGCGATCTTCCGCTGGACAAATTTCCGGTAGTCGCACGCCATTTCGGCAATCTCGGTTCTTCCACCTGCGGAATTGCCCTTGACGTGATTCTGCAGTCGACGTCGAGCCTGCCGGCCGATGCGCGGGGTCCGATATTCACCGCTTCCCTCGGTCCGGGCCTTCTTTTCGGCGGTGGATGGCTGATTCCCGCCTAGCTATGGGCCGTGTTTCAAAGGTAGCGACCTGTAACGTTTTGTTACATTCTTCAAGCTCCCAGGCAAAGGTCTAATCTAGAATTCCTCGTAGAATACAGAAAATAAGCATGTTAACGAATTGGCCCTCCTGGCTCTCTTCGTGCACATCTCTGTGCGACTAAGACGGGATTTATCCCGGGGCAGAGGTGTAAGGATGCAGCGAAGAGGCAAGAGGGCGCAACAAGGTTTCTCAATGGTCGAGTTGGTCACAGTCGTAGGGATCACGTTTGTCCTGGCGAGTATGGCCATCATGTCGACCACTAGCTCGACGGCCGCTTCAAGGGCCAACGACGCCATGTTCCAGATCATCGGCCAAATGCGGACCGCGCGCGAAATAGCAGTTACCAAGCGCCGCAACGTATTGGTTACATTCACCGCACCAAACGAGATTCAGATCGCGGTCCAGACGCTTCCAGGTGAGGCCCCAGCAACAGTCATTGCACCTGTCTATCTTAACGATGGAGTGCCCGGCGGCAATACTTTCTACCAATACCCTGGATTGCCGGACACACCCATGGGCTTCGGGAATACCAATAGCAACGGACTGAATTTTTCCCCTGCGAGCGGCGGCACCGCGGGCCTTGCCATCATGTTCAGCACCTCTGGAAGCCTAGTTGGAACGACCGGATCCTCCGGCTACAACACGGTTGGTAACAACAATCCTGTCAACGCCTCGATCTTCATCGGTACAGCTGGCAAGCCTAATACCGTGCGCGCCGTAACCGTCATGGGGGCCACCGGGCGCGTCCGTTCTTATTCCTGGGCTGCCGGTGCGACCGGCGGCACAGTGGCGAATTGGCAAGAACAGCAGTAGGAGAGAAGCCCATTTATGAAAACACAGCGCAAACGTACACGACCCCTGGCTGGCTTCACGCTGCTGGAAGCCATGATTTCAATTTTTGTTTTGACTTTCGGCGTGCTATCGCTCGCCGCGGTCTACGCCCAAGGCATCTTCTTCGCGAGCCTCTCTCAATACGATTACGTAGCCGAGAAGAAGGCTGAACAAGCCGTCGAAGCGATCTTCACGGCGCGCGACATCAAGCAGCTGACCTGGGCTTCCATCCAAAACGTCAGTAACAACGGTGTTTTCCTGGACGCTCCGCAGCCAATCCTCGTTCCCGGCACGGATGGTCTCGTGGGTACGGTGACGGACCAGGGTTCCGCAGATGAATACATCACCATTGGCCCAGGCCCGGACGGCATTCTTGGCACGGCTGACGACCAAACCGTGGATCTCAATCCCTGGATGAAGCGCACCATCGCTATTACGTCGGTCACTAACGAAACTAACCTTCGCATGATCACCGTCACCATCAACTATCAGGTTGGGAAAATGAATCGCACTTACACGTTGATCAGCTACATCTCAGCGTTCGCCTAGAGAGCTTATGAGGACTTCGGACATGAAGAAACAGTCGGGTTTCACGCTAATTGAATTTACGGTGGCCATGGCCGTCACTATGGTCGCGCTGCTGGCTACCGTTATGGCCTTCAGGATGGCCACGTATTCAAACCAGAACGTCACCCAGCGCGAGGATATGGCCGACAACATCCGCGCCGGCCTGAACCTGCTCGAGCAGGACGTCATCATGACGGGGATGGGTGTTCCCACTGGCGGAATTACGATTCCGACTTTCACGGCCACTGCCGCCTGTCCTGGTGGCACTTCCAACCTGGCCCGCCCGCTCCCAACTGGAACAGGCACCTTCCCTGTTTGCAACACCACCTTGCCGTCCATCGAGCCTGGAAACGCCCTGGGGCCTCTCATTACTGCCCCTGATGCCACTTCGGCTACGAATACCGACATTATTACCGTGGTCTATGAGGACAACACGGCAAGCTCTACCGGAACCATCATCGGCATGAACGCTCAGCCGATCAACGGCACTAGTTGCCCCGGTGGTAGCATCTCCGCTTCCGGGAATTCCGTCGTATTTGATTCTATCTGCTTCAACCTTACCAGCCTCGCCGCCAGCGGTGTCCAGATCAATCCCGGCGACTTGATTATGTTCAGCAATACCAATGGTAAGGCGCTTCAGGTAGTCACCAGCGTCTCCGGACAAACGCTGAATTTCGCTTCCGGCGATGCGTTCCATCTCAACGGAATCACCAGTGCTGTCGGTGGCACGATCAAATACTTGCAGAATTCCACCGTCAATAGCACAACCGGCGTGGTCACCTATCTGGGGACCTATCCGCAAACATCGGCCACCCGCATCTGGATGGTTTCTTATTGGCTCGACAACGTGACTGACCCGATTCATATCCGGCTCGATCGCGCGGTTAATTTCAATGCTGCGCAGCCTGTTGGAGAGACGCTCGAGAACTTGCAATTTACTTTCAATTTCAACGACGGCATTGCCGTGAATCAGCTCACTGTCCCCGCTGGCTATTCCGAGAGCCAAATTCGGTCCGTGAATCTTTATATGAGTACGCGATCGACCAGCATGCTCGGCCAGACCAAACAGTACGCCCGCGAAAATTTTCAGACGCAGCTCAGTCTCCGCAGCATGGCCTACGTCAACCGGTATCAATAAATGAGGAGCCTTACCATGAATGCCCCGAAAAAACAGATGCGACGCGATTCCGGCATCGCCCTGCTTACCACCCTGTTGCTTATGCTGCTCATGTCCAGCCTCCTGGTTGGCTTCGTCCTGCTCATCAGCTCCGGACAGAAACTCAGCGGCTACAACAATGACTACAGCAAGGCTTTTTACGCCGCCGAAGCCGGCATGGAAAAGTTGACGGCCGATATCGGCACGCTCTTCGACACCAACTATTCGCCCACGGGCGCTCAGATTTCCGCTCTTACCACCACACCCCCAGGTCTCTCCGGCATCAACTACGTTCAATACAACGGAGCTAGCGGCTACAGCATCTCTTTTCCGACGGACTCCAACGGCAACCCTCTTGCCACCAACAATGTGATCAACTCCGGTTCTTATGAAGGCATGACGGCGCTCCAGACTCTCTATACTCTGAACGTCACTGCGCGCACGACCTCCGGCTCTGAAGTGAAACTGCAGCGCACCACGCAAACAGTCGGCATTCCCATGTTCCAATTCGGTATTTTCTCGGCGACGGACCTGAGCTTCTTTGCCGGCCCGGTCTTCAGTTTCGGCGGCCGCACCGCGACCAATGGAAACCTGTTCCTGGCCGCAAACCCAGGCCCTCTAACCCTTTCCGAGCCCGTCTCGGCCTATCTAAACGTAATCCGTACCAATCTTTCCAATGGGTATTCCACCGCCAGCTCCTATAACGGCACCGTAAACGTCTTCAACGGCAGCAGCACCCGTCCGCTGGCAGAGACTGAAGGCAGTTTGGTGGGGACAATCGGCTCCGCGACGAATACAAACTGGCCGACCATCTCGCTCGGCACAGCCGATTACGCCGGCAACCTGAGGAATGGTGCCACTGGCGCGAACCAGTTAAATCTCGGCATCGTGTTGCTTGGAAATGGTACGACTCAGCCAGTGGACATGATTCGCCGTCCCTTTGGTACGACTGAAAGCGCGTCTGTCACCAACCTGCGTTACTTCGCGCAAGCCAGCCTGCAGATTCTGCTCTCCGATAACCCGCAAGACATCATGAATCTTCCGTGCGTTGAACAGGGCACTCAGCCGCTTAACCTGGCCACGCTCGCCATGCCCGTCGGAAGTTGGACCGGTGTGGCAGCCAATTTAGCAACAAAGATGAACGCCAATAACGCCTTGGGATATAACACCCCGCCCGTGCCCCTGGCCGCATCTGGTGCCGCTGTTGGCGCCACCGCCTATAGCCCCAGCGGAACCACGGGCAACGGGTACTGGCTGACGACCCCGAGCGGGGCCGGTTACTCCCTTGCTTCTGGACTTCCCATCATCCAAGGCTATATCAAAATCTCAGTGCAGACTGCCTATGGCAATCCTTGCGGCACTTGGAAAGACGTAACCCTTGAGGTCCTGGGTTATGGTTATGCGGGCCGTAACATCAATCCTCTGACTGGCCTGGTCGCTGCATCCTTTGGCACGAGCGAGCCGCTGCTTACCCTAACGGGCAGCCAAGTGTTGTCACCGTACAGCAGCTCGAACCCTAACGCTTGCCAGGACGTTCATCCGTGGGCCCTCATCCGCCTCGAACGCGTCCGGGATAACCCTTCGAACTACAGCAATGCCACTGTTGCTAGCCGTTGCGGCGTAACGCAAAATGCCACACCCGCCAGCCAGATCCATCCAACCTACCCTGCGGACTACTGGCCTAACACGCTATTCGACACGCGCGAGGGCACGCTCCGCGACCTCAGCCCGACGGGGACCTTGGGTGGTATCAACTATTCCCAGATGGTTACCTTAGGCGGCGTCATGCGCTACATCGAGCTCGATGCAAAGAACATCGCAGCTTATTTGGCGGGAACTGGAGTGTACGCCGCGGGATCTGGCCATCTGTCCTATGACGCCGTAACCGCCCCGAATGATTACACGGTATATGTCTCCGACCGCCGCGGCAACTATACGGCAACTGCTCTGACGAACGCATGGCCTCCGGTCTCACCTAGCGGTCACGAAACCGGCGAATTCGGCTGGGATGACTTTGTGAATCCCGCCAGCGCAAACGGCTGCCCGAATGGCACGCAGGATTCCGGCGAAGACCTCGACGGTTTGGGTACCACGGGTTTCTACACCTACGGCCAGAATCCGACCTATGTTATGGACGCCGGCGTCGCAGGTATTGCTACGTCGACTTGGGTCAACAACCAGGTAGGCGGCAGTACCGGTCTCAATTACGGCCAATACGCCTTCCTCAGCCTTGCTGCTCCTGGCAACCTGTACGGCGCGGCCGCCACTAATGCCATAACGGCAAATCCGAGCTGCACGGTGACTTCGCCTTCCACAGTTTGGCCGATGGACTATGTCATCCACGCCAACGAGGCTCGCGAAAACCCTAATCCCTTCTTCCGCAGGGCGATCAAGATTATGGATGGCAATCTCTTGACCGCGCTGGGCACGTGCCCCGGCGCCGTGCCTTGCGGCTTGGCCTTTGCCACGGAGAATCCGGCATACATCCAGGGCGACTTGAACGCTAACTCGGCAGGAGGCGGTTTCAACGACCCGAACGTAGCCGTTTCCGTGAATGCGGATGCTGTCACGCTCTTGTCCAACAACTTCAACGACGTGAACAGCTTCCTGTTCCCTTACGCCAACAGCAATACCAGCCTCACAACGTATTATCGGACGGCAATCATGGCGGGCAAGGGAATCTCTTTCCCGCAGCCTACGACCTGCGGAACTGCAGCCTGCAACGCGGACTTCGGTACAGACGGCGGAGTCCACAACTTCCTGCGCTACATCGAAAACTGGGGTGGCCAACAGCTGAACTATCGCGGCTCGATCATCAGCATGTATTACAACCGCCAGGCCATCGGCCTTTACAAGTGCTGCAACACTGTCTATCAACCGCCAACCCGCGGCTACAACTTTGATACGGAGTTCCTGACTCCTTCCCTGTTGCCGCCGCGCACGCCGCTCTTCCGCGACGTGAACACCACTGGCTTTACGCAGCTTCTTCTGCCTAGTCAGTAGAACGCAGCCAACAGCTGCACCCTCGACCGGCCCCGGCTACCCCTCCGGGGCCGGTTGCTTTTTGGGGCGGCCTTTAGCGTGGAACGATGATTCAAGGATGCATGACGATACTGTCCCTTAAAGTGAAGTGCACCGGCGGAGACTGTCGCAAAATAAGAAGTGTAAATAGAAATGTACAGCTACTGCGTTCTGATCCAGCAAAGCGAACTGGAAATATCCGAAATCTTGTTTTGCTGTTTTACTTAACTCCCGACTGGTGAGTTCCATTCGAGGTTGAGATCTCTAGTTATTTAGACCGCTTCACTGCCTCAATAAGGCCAGGATAGGGGTTTACGGCTTTTCCCCTCGACCAGATCTTCTCGGGCCCCAACTCGAAGATTGCAAAATGCAAGTGCGGCGTGCTTTCAACTGCGTTTCCCGTCGATCCCACAAAAGCGATGACGTCCCCAGGCTGGACCGACATTCCCTCGTGCAAGCCTTCCGCGTACCGGTCCAAGTGCGCATAGTAGTAGCAATACTCACTCTTTTCATCGAACTCGTATATGGTGATGCCGCCCGGTTTGCTTAAGAACAATTTGCGAATAGTCCCGGTTACCACCGCACGCACAGGTGTTCCCCTCGGTTCGAGGATGTCCATCGCCTCATGCCGATGTCCGTTATGAATTTCTTCAAACGAATCTCGCAGATTCGCGATGGTGAGCCCGCTGATGGGCGGAGTCATCTCGAGAATGGAAGAGGTCCCGCTAACAGCAAGAACCGCCAGGAAAAGTACGGGAACACAAACCAATAGCTTCAAGCCTGTTCTTCCATGCCTATTCGTCCAGGAGATGACTAGTGTGCGGCGCTCGCTCATTCCTCAAACACAACCCGCGTTCCCATTCTGACCAAGCCAGCGAGTTTGCTGGCATCCCAGTTTGTGAGCCGGACGCATCCGTCAGATTTGGAATAGCCGATCTCCCCAGGATCAGGCGTGCCGTGAATACCGTAGTGGGGATCGCTGATGCCAATCCACACCACGCCCACCGGATTGTTTGGGCCCGCTGCGATGGTGGCCTTGGCGCTGGTGGGATTGGGGTCCCAAAACAAGTTGGGGTTGTAATCGTAAGTTGGGTTTCGCCGCACCTCAGTGACCTTCCAAGTTCCGAAGGGGAGCGGAGCGTGCACGCTGCCGCTAGTCACCGGAGCGAAGAAAATAATCCTCCCTTTTGCGTCATACACTTTCAGGACCGATGCCTTCTTTGAAACTGTCACCTTGACCGCTCCTGTGCGGAGCCGCTCGGCGTTCAAAGCCTCTCGTTCAGCACGCGCCACGTTAGGCACTCTGATTTGCTCGCCAGCAGTGAAGCGGGCGCTGGGGTTTAGGCGCTTGAGAAGGGCCGGCGCTGAGTGAAATTTCGCGCTTAGCTCCTGCAGCACGGATGTGTAGTAAAGACCCGGAAGCTTCGACTTCGCGAGCATGTCTTCCGGAATCTTCTCGCTGAACGGGCCTGCCGCGTCTTCCGTCGTGATCGTATAGGGCACAATCGGCTCAACAACGACGCCTGCAGCGAGCGCCTTGAGTAGCGCCTGGCGATTCCGCAAGCCTGGAGCAAGCCCATGCGCGGCCTCGAACGCCGCCATTGCCTTGCTGCTGTTCTCACCGCCGCTTCCGTCGATCTCACCCGGCGAAAAGCCGGCCCGATCGAGAAGGACTTGCATTTCGAGCTCCGCGGATCCGGCTGTTGGAATTGACGGCGCCGGGCGTTTCGTTGCGATTGACGCGGATGAACCAAGCAGAATCGCCACGCTTGCTGCGAAACATGACAAGGTCCTGAGAGTAGCCTTCGAGGCGCATTTCGGCGCGACGACGTAACTTCTTCTTCCCAAGATGTTGAACCTCACGCAGCGCGAACTTATCAGTCCCTGGCCTGACGCGTCTGTTCAACACCGCACACATTTGTCGTTCTATTTCCTCACGGCCCAGGCCATGCCATCCGGCTGTCCCAACGGGGCGATTTCTCCTGTTACGGTGAGGGTCTTCAAGTCCACGATAGCGACTCGGTTTCCGCCGCTTACTGCTACGAACGCGCGGGATCCGTCCGGGTCCACAAGAATTCCGGCCGCGCCGCCGCCCAGGCTCAACTGCTTCACTTCTTTGCGGCTCGCGGCATCGAGAACGACAAGATTAGCCGCGGACGGGTCCGCGCCAGCTCCGAACATTCCCAAACCAGAAATCAGTACGAGCTTTCCATCCGGCGTGAACTTCAGCCTGTTCGCGCCTTTCACGGAAATCGGCACAGTCTGAATGACTTTCTTGCTGGTGAAGTCAATGACGCTCACCGTTCCGTCTTGCGCGTTGCCCGTCCATATCTCCTTGCCGTCAGGCGAAATATCGAATCCCTCGGAGCCTCTGCCCACCGGAACGTTGGTCACTTCCCACGCTTTTTGATTGACGCGCCCCGGCGGTGGTCCGCCTTGCGGCGCGCTTGGAGGAGGCGTTGCGCCCGGCGGCGGCCCGAATCCCATGTTTGGCTGCGCGACCAGTTCGATGATGCTGATTGTTGCTGAGCTGACGTTTGAAGTAACAATCTTGTCCAGACTTGGAGCCACCCAAACCATGTGAGTCCTATCCTGCCCGGTGCCCAGAACCCAGTCGATTTCCTTCGTCAATGGGTTGTAACGACCGATCACCTTGTTGGTCTCCGCGGTGAAATAAAGTTCGCCACCCGCGAAGTCCAACCCATGCGTTCCGTGCAGCGCTCCCAGTTCGATAGGGTCCAGCGCTTTCTGCGCCACCAGATCGACCACGGAGATCATGTGCAGCGAGCTTTGCGCCCCGCCATAGTTGGAAATGAACGCCAGCTTTCCATCCTCCGAGGCAATCACCTCGTGCGGGTCCTGGCCCGCCGGCACCTTCGCCACAGTTTTCAAGCTGACTGGATCAATGATGTCGAGCTGCGTTCCGTTCTTCTCCAGGATCAAGAGCGCCTTGGAAGGGGTCTGCGCCGCAGCACATAGACCCATGAGCAAAAATGAACTCACGCACCCAACTATTGGTTTTACAACCCTGCGAAGTTCCATCAGATTTCCTCCCCGCTGATTTTCCCCAGCAAACACAATAGACGCTCTGCGCACGGTACGCTACTCCTGCCCTCGATACAACGAATCCGCCGGCAGACCAAGCCCCAGCAGCTTCAACAGTTTTCGTGCGACTCGGTTTGCATTGAAGTGGATGATGAACCGGGAAATACCTTTAAGGTTGCAGTCCGTTACTCGTACGGGTTCCTTGCGGCGTAGTGTCGCGGAAAAACAAATGAATAAACTACTAATGACGAGAATGGGCCGCAGACATCACGCGACAGGAATCTTATAGCAAATTTGACGAGAGGGTTCTTGACTTCGGACAAGTCGGGTTACCGGACATATGGCTTGTGCCAAGTCCAAACAGCATTGATGCCTTCGTCCTTCAACCTGCTTTCCAACGCTAGAACATCCTCCAGATGTTCCCCTCCTATTTCCCAATAATTCTTGCCCCAGGTCCAAAACAATCTGTAGTGCGGGACTCCCCACGGGGGTTTCGTATCCTTTGCTGCAGGAAAGGATCCCAGTGCTCGCTCCCCTATTATTTCGCCTTCAGTATCGAACTCCGGATCTCGGCGAAGTATCTTGTCGGCATCTTTAATTGATGCCTGGAAATGTTTCTTGGATCGCTCAACATTTGTGAATGGAATACTGGTCAAATAAAGAGTGTGTCCGTCAGAAGCTAACAATGCAAAGTTCTTCCACCAAATGTTCCGGTCGGCGCAGTTTTGATCCTCAATGGGGCAGAGCGTGCCGTCACTAATTATGGTCAATTGAAATGTCGGTTTTTCTTGAGAAACCGTTGGCTGCGATGGAGCCGGCGCTTTCTGATCGGCTTGAATCTCGAATTCTGCAGGAACGAGAATGGATTGGTTCGCCGTAGCCGAAGACGAGAAGATTTCAAGGATGAACAGGCTCAGGAACAAACATGAGTGCACTCTTTTCGTGATGCTTCGGCCGCTTTTCTTCGTTACTCTCATGAGCTAACAGGAAGTTTACTCCCTCTCTCTTGCCAAAGTCCTGATAAGTCACGTGCCCGGAGACTGCCCGGTTGATCGGCATTTGCTACCTTCGAGGTGCGAGTTAGGAGCCCGGACGCGTGCGCGTCGTGAAGCTGGTGTTCACGGTGGGCACCACGCAGGCTTGCAAGGGCGGCCAGCCCGCATCCGTCGTGGGATTGCGGCAGAGCGATGCGGTGGCGGGGATAACTAGCGACGGGTAGACGGTATTGTCGAGCGGCTCGGCGTAGACCTGATAGCTATGGCCAACGGGCAGATGCCCGATCTCATAGCTGCCATCGAACTGCGCGGGGCCGGGTGCAGCGCAGCTCCAGCCACCGAGCGTGGCTCCAATCACTGCGCCCCTTGCCGCATCCACCGCAACCACATGCGCGCCGAAAATCCCAGTCACTCCCGGCGGCGATGCGGGGAGCGAAAGCGGATTGGCTGGAAGAATATGGCCGCTGAGCGAACCGATGTTTACCGTATCGGCGGGGTCTGGATACAAAACGCGCAGCCCGGTGCGATCGTCGTCGCCCAGCGGCGCGTCGGGTTGCTGTGCGGTCGGCCGTGTTCCAGAAAATGTCCCCGGCGCGGGCGCGAACGGGTACATCATTGCAGCAAACACTGCGGAATGGCTGAAGCCCAGCGTGTGCCCTAACTCGTGGATCAGCAGAGACTCGAAATCGTACGCCGTCGGCGTCGCCGCGAGCGCCGCGGGCGTGGCAAACGTGATCATCGAGCTGCCGGGATCAAAATAAATGTCCGCATCCAGAATCTGTCCAACTTGCGTCGAGGGCGCGCCCGTCCCCACTTGCACGCCAATGATGTCCGCGGTGATTACGCGCGTGAACGCCAGAATTCCCGGCGTAAATGCGCCGTCAGCCTGATCGAAGCAGATGGAGTTCACTCCATCCGAGCCGCAGGCGTTTTGTGTTGCCGTGCGCGTCACCGTGGCAAACGTCCCAGGCACAAGAGTCGTGCCGCTCACTCCCGTCCACACTGCCAGCGATTGCGTGATGACTGCTTCGATTTCGTTGAGCCGCCCGGCAGCGGTTTGATCTTGCGTCAAGATGGTCACTGGATTGGTGCCCAGCACCGTGCTCCATTGTTCCGCGATAGCGCCTGGCGCGATGATGTCGTGCGAAGCCACAGGGCACGCCGAACCTCCGGAAACGCTGGCCGGCTGGCGCACATCGGGCACGATTTGGTCGAACGCATAGCCGCTCGCACCGGGAATGCCAACGACGCCATAAAGTGTTGCGAGAAATGCTGCGATGTAACTGTGAATGGCTAGAAGTTTTTTTTGCTGGGTCATCGGTGTTCTCCTGCAGCTCACTGATTTTCCTGTCGCAATGCCTTGTGAAGTTTTTCTCTGAATATAGCCACCGGCAAGTTGCGAATGCCGCCGCGCCTGAAAATCCGGGCTTGCGGATCGAAAATCGCCGAGGACGCGGAATCCTGTGTGACCATTTCCAGGCCGGACTGCGGATTGCGCGCGATCCGAAACGTTCCCTGCGACCACCCCAGAACTTGATACGGCTCTCCTTCGCGCGCCCAGAGAAAGAGATAGACCTCTTCGCCGGGACGAAACGCCGGAACTTCATCCACATGCGAATGAAGATGTCCTACGCGCCCTCCGAGCAGGCGCACCGTAACGATTCCTGGGAGAGCCCCCTTTTCGCGCTGAAGCACTTCAAATCTGGTCTCCGTCCAAATTTCTCCTTGCTCCCACTGGCTCGTTGCTCCCAGGCAGCGCAGCCGCGCCACGGCGGTGGATTCCTGCGCCATATCTTCGAGCTTCAGACGCGAAAGTGTCGTCGCGCTTGCCGCTACGGCGAGCAGCGCCAGCGCCGCGATAAAAAGAATCCAAAGAAATCGCCGTCTTTGTACGTAGCTCATTTTCTTCTACCTCGCATCTCTCACTGGATAACCAAAGATCCGCTGGCGGCGGTCTCGTCCAAATTTGTGTTTTGAATGAAGAGCGTGCGCGCGCCGGGCAAAGCGGTTGCCGGAACCTGTAACGTCAGCTGGATAATCCCGAGCCCTGCGGGCTGGCTTGCGATCACTGCGACGTCGCCAGGCCCCGAGACCGTGTACGTCATGCTGGTGTCCAATCCGCTTTCAGAAAACACGCAGAGATTGAATGTCACGTTGCCGGCTGCGGGCCGTAGCAGCGGCACCGGATTGCCGGTAAGCGAGCAGGAGTTACTTGAGACCGAAAATATTCCCAGCGCGGCTACGTTCAGGTCTACATCATTGCCCTGGGCGCTCACGCCTGCGGTCGTCGGATCGACCACGACAATGTCCATGCCTGTGGCCGCTGGCGCTGCGCTGCTCAGAGCGATGACGGCGTTGGATGTGTTTGGCGAAGCGACCACTAGGGATACGGCATTGGAGTTGGTCCCGCCGGGATTTTCGATTTGCACGGAGATGTTTCCAGCGACGGCGACATCCGCTGCCGACACGGGTGCGGTGCACGATGTCGCCGTCATGCACGTTGTCGTTCGCGCGGTCCCCGCGATGAGCACTGTCGAGCCCGCCCCGGGACTCGACGCCGTGAAACCGCTGCCTTCCACAAGCACCGTGAAGCCGTCGGCCGCGCCCGCGTAAACGCTCGCCGGATGCAACGCAAGGATGTTGGAGCCCGTGGAGATAGACACGTTCGCCGCGCCGGATTGCGTGGTGTCGTCCGAGCTGATGGCCACGACTTGCAAAGCGTCCGGCGTTGGCGCGGAACCCGGCGCGGCGTAGTTGCCGTTCGCATCGATTGCGCCGCAAACGCCGGTGTTCGCGCAGGCCGTCCCTTGAATTTGCCAAACCACGCTCTGGTTACTGGTGCCGAGCACCGTAGCCGCAAATCCTTCGACGGAGAGAGGCGCGAGCGTGATGTTTGCCGGCTGCACGGACACGAGCACGTGATTGATCACTGTGATTTGCGCTGCCGCGGTTTTTGTGGCGTCTGCTGCGCTCGTCGCCACGACGCTGACGGGATTCGGCCGCGGAATCGCGCCTGGAGCGACGTAGTCCACCTGCAGAGCGTTTCCGCTCGTCACGTTCTGGCACGGGCTTGATGCCACAATGCAGATTTGCCCGAGCGTGGTGTTTCCGCCGGAAATGCCGTTTGCGCTCCAGCTCACTCCGGTGTTCGCCGTGCCGAAGACTTGCGCAGTCAACGTTACGCGATGATTCGCGGCGAGCGTGTCCGTGGCTGGAGCGAGGCTGACGCTGACTCCCGCTTGGATGGCCATGGTTGCTTGCGTTTTTTTTGTGGGATCGGCTTGCGGTGTGACGGTGACAGTCACGCTGGCGGGACTTGGCGCCGTGGTTGGCGCGGTGTACGTAGCCGTATCGGCGGCGACGCTTCCCCCCGAGCCCTGTGTGGTCATTACTGTCAGCGTTCCGCAGGTCGTGGAACTGCAGCCGGGGCCGGTAAGCGACCAGGAGAGAACGGTGCTGGGATTTGAGCCTGGGACAGGCGTCATGGTGGCGACGATTGTGCCCGTGCCACCGGCTGGCACGCTTTGCGGCGCAGTAACCTGAAGAGTGAAATTGCTGGTGATATTGATGGGAGCAGTTGCTAGCTTCGATGGATCGGCGACGCTTTGCGCGGCGATTGTTGCGGCCGCCGTTGACGGGAGAATTCCCGGTGCTGTGTAGTTCCCGTTCAGGTCCACGCTTCCGCAGGCCGCGGGGCACGCGGCGCCGCTGAGTCTCCAGCGCACCGAAGTGTCCGGGTGACCTGCGCTGGTGATGGCTGCGTGAAACGCTTGTATGGCGCCGAGTTCGACGTTGGCGTCAGGCGGCGCGACGCTGATTCCGATGTCGCTCGTAATCGTGATTTGCGCGGTGGCGGATTTCGTCGCGTCCGCCTGGCTTGTCGCGGTTACTTGGACAACCACTGGCGAAGGCAGGTCTGCCGGTGCGGTATAGACCCCGGCAGAGTTGATCGTTCCCGCGGACGGGCTTCCGCCGGGAATGTTGTTCACGCTCCAGGTCACGCTCGTGTCAGTGGTATTCGTAACCGTCGCGGTAAGAGTCTGTGAGTTTCCGAGCAAGATCGATCCGCTTGGCGGCGTAACCGACACGCTGATTGCTGGCGGAGGAGGGGGCGGGGGCGCGACAGATCCCGTCCCGCCGGCAGCGCAGCCATAAATCCAGACACACATCGCCAGGACGGCTAGAGGCAGTACGAGAGCGCGAGCCTGACTTGTGTGGCTCCGCGGGTGAATCGCTTTCACTTTCACTAAGTTGGGCGTGAGAGGCCGCATGCAAGGTCGGAATGCAGGCGAAGGGCCAGCGAAAGCCGTGGGCCCAATGAAGGACCATGCAGCATTGCCAGGCTCGTTGTGTCTTTTCTAACTAATTGAAAATAAGACTGTTATTTGCTTAATGAGAGAGCGTTCGATTTTTTCACCCGAATGACAGGTAAGAGTTAGGTTCAGAATCGCTACTCTAGGCATCCTCATATGGAACTGACTACCTGAGCCACTGTTCCAAAACGGGAGTCATCTCACCGGAGCGGGTTGTGCTATTTTCCAAGCAGTCGTGCATTTAACTAACCGGTTGAATACACAGGATCCATAAACGCCTATGAACCAAACGGCTAGTGGTGGCGTCTGGCAGTTGTACGGGGAGGGCGAGCGCTTTCGGCTCGCACAAGAGACCTAATGCAGGAGCTGGTTCTGATCCAGCCAGGCCGTACCGCCGAGAAAGAGTTCGCGCAGGAAACGGCTGCAGCTGCTCTCCGCCGTGAATTCGAGGAGCGGCTCGCGGAATGTGGGCCGCTGGCATATCGCGTCGCGCGCGGCGTGCTGCGCAACAGCGCGGATGCGGAGGACGTGGCGCAGGAAGCATTGCTTCGCGCGTACCGGCGCTTTGAGCGCTTGCGCGATCGCACGCGGTTCCGCGCCTGGCTCGTACGCATAGCGTTTCGCCTGGCGATCGACCGAACGCGGTCCTCGAAGCGCCGCGAAGTGCGCGAAACGCTTTGGTCGCAATCGGCGCCGCGGCCTTCGACGGAGGACGTGGCGGCCACGAGCGAATTTCAAGAGCATCTCGACCGCGCCATGGACGAGCTTCCGGAGAAACACCGGCTCGTGCTTCTACTCGCGGCGATGCAGGGGTACTCGCTGGAAGAAGTCGCGGAGATGCTTGGCCTGCCATTGGGAACGGTGAAATCTAGATTGTTTTTTGCTCGAAAGCAACTTGCGGAGAAATTGCGATGCCATGCGAAAACTATAGAGAAGCGTTGACGGAAGCGGCGGCCACGGATTCTGCGCCGTCACGCGAATTGCGTTCACACCTGGACGCTTGCGCGTCTTGCTGTGCGGCGTTTGCCGAGGAGCAGCACCTCTTCGCCGCTATCGACAAGGGTCTGCGCGCCAGTGCCAACACCGATGTGCCGCCTACTTTTCTTCCGCGCGTCCGAGCAAGCCTTGAAAACGCATCGGCCTCACAGCGCCGTTGGACTCCGTTTCTAATTTTCGCTGCTGCTAGCGCCGCGATTGTGTTAACGGTTTTCATCGCCACGCGCCCGGGTCATGCAATAGACGGTACACAGACTAAGCGGAATTTTTCAGCGCAACCTGGCGAAAAGCCTGAAACAAGCGTTCGCAGCGAGGTGAGTGGGACGCCTGCGATTGCAGCTTCCTCCCATTCGTACCGCACTGAGCCTCGGAGAAATTCCGCTCCAGCGAATTCCGCTTCGTCGTCCCAGTTGGAGGTACTTGTGCCACCGGACGAACGCGAAGCGTTCGTCAAATTTATCAATTCGCAGCAGAAGCGAACCGAGATTGTCATCGCTGTCGTGACACCGGTACGGGACGACAAAGATAAGCTGCTGAGCGTAAAGCCGCTGGAGATTGCCGAACTCGAGGTCACGCCACTCGAAGCACTCGCGAGCGAAGTACCGGATGGCACGGAAGAAAAGCAGTAGCGAACGGTCGATCAAGATAGCGTCTAAACGGAGGATGAAATGAGAACCAGTTCAGTGCAAGTGGCGTCGCTTCTGCTGCTCGGTATGCTCTCGCCGATTGTTCTGGCGCAAGACAAACCCAAGTCAGACGACAAGGCAAGAGTCGAAGCGCCATCCACACCAATAAAAGTGCAGATAGTTTTCACGGAATTTGAAGGCGACAAGAAGACCAAGAGTCTGCCCTACGTGATGTACATGAACGCTCCTGACTCGACCGAGCTTCGAGCGGGCTGGACCAAATTCCGCATCGGGAGCCGCATACCCATTTACGCGGGGAACAGCCAAATGCAGTACCTGGATGTGGGCACGAACGTCGATGCTCGCGCTGCCTATACGGGCGACAGCCACATCCTGCTTCAATTAATTCTTGAGCGTTCTTGGGTGGAAGGCGAGGTTTCTGTTCCAGTGACGAAAGCTGATGCCTCTCTATCGGACCCTTCTGGCGGCCACTTTCAAGAGCCAATCATCCGTGCTTTCAAATCGGAGCTGGATATGAAACTGCGCGAAGGGCAGCCCGTCGAAAGCACGATGGCGACGGATCCTATCAGCGGCAAAGTGGTGAAAGTTGAAATCAGTTTTACCGTCGTGAAATAGTCTTTTAAGGCTTTGAGTTTTGTTTTAGGACATTTTTCAAGGCGGCAGACAGGTCCGCGTACTGGAAGTTATAGCCGAGCTTTTGCAAACGTTGCGGGAGGACGCGCTGGCTGGATAGGAGCAGCGCGTCGGCCATTTCGCCGAGGACCAGACGCAGCGCGAAGGCAGGGGCGGGTAAGAGGGCTGGGCGATGCATGGCGGTCGCTAGAGTTTTCGTGAACTCGGCGTTTTGCACTGGTTGCGGGGAGATCACGTTGATTGGGCCGCGGACGTTTCCGTTCTCGAGCGCCAGGCGCAAGATTTCAACCACATCTTCCAGCATGATCCATGACATCCATTGTTGGCCCGAGCCAATTTTTCCACCCGCGAAAAAGTGGAAGGGAAGCATCATGGCGGGGAGCGCGCCTCCGTTTCGTGCGAGGACGATTCCGAAGCGCGCGAGGACCACGCGAATGCCCAGCGCTTCGGCTTTCAGCGCTTCGGTTTCCCAATCTTTGGCGAGGGTGGAGAGGAAATCATTGGCCGGCTGGCTTTCTTCGGTGAGAAGTTCATCGCCGCGATTGCCGTAGAAGCCCGTCGCGGACGCGGAAACAAGCACTCTGGGGCGGACATTCATTTTCGCAAGTGCAGTGACCAGCGCGCGCGTGGTATCGATGCGGCTTGCGTGCAACACGGCTTTGCGTTCGGCGCTCCAGCGGCCATCGGCAATAGAGGCTCCGGCAAGATTCACGACGGCGTCCGCTCCAACGGCGGCGCCGCCGAGGTCTCCCGTTGCTGGATTCCACGCGACTTGAAAACCGTCGTTCAGGGAATCCTTCGTGACCGTGCCTGGCCTCACGAGTCTGCAGACGGTGTGCCCAGATTTAACGAGCGCGGGTACCAGCGCGCTGCCAACCAGGCCACTCGATCCTGCTACGAGAATCTTCATCGCGAATTTGCTCAGTCCTGAATTACAAAAATGCGAAATCAAGCTATGTTAGAACGCTACGCAAGCATCGGCCCGTGGTCAAGGGATAGAAAAGTTCAAAGCGATTTTCTGGTTCAAAAATATCGAAACTGTCTTAACCCGCTTGCCTGTTGGCGCTAACCGCGCAGGCTATGGCCCAGCACACTTCCGCAGGTTACAATTCTCTTGTGACCCCCTCTTCAGAGACCGCGCGCGTGAAAGTGCTTTTTTTCGGGCGCCTCAAAGAAATTGTCGGCCAGGCGGAAGACTCGGTGGAGTTGCCGGATGGCGCGCCGATCGAAGAGCTTTTCTCTCGCTATGGCGCTAATCATCCTGAACTCGCGCGCTTTCGCGCTTCGCTGGTCGCTTCGCGCAATCAGGAATTCGCCGCGTGGAGCACGCCGCTGCATTCCGGGGATGAGGTTGCATTTCTCCCGCCGGTGAGCGGTGGCTAGCGCGATCCTCATGAACAATTCTCTACAAACCGATTTGCTTGCGCTGGTGCGCGACCCTATCGACCACCTCACACTGATCGCTCACGTCCGCGCCGCCGAAGACGGCGCCATTGTTACGTTCGATGGCTGTGTACGCAATTATTCTCATGGGCGCCGCACGCTGTACCTGGATTACGAAGCTTATGAATCCATGGCGCTTGGAAAAATCCGCGAAATCGCTGGGCAGATTCACGAGAAATTTCCGATTCACCTTATCGCTATCGCGCACCGGCTTGGGCGGCTGGAAATTGGCGAGACAAGCGTGTTCATCGCGGTTAGTTCGGCTCACCGGCCGGCGGCTTTCGAGGCTTGCCGGTTTGCCATTGATACACTCAAGCGCACTGTGCCGATTTGGAAGAAGGAATATTTCGAGGACGGCGCTGTCTGGGCCGATGGCGAGGTGCCTCCAGCGCCTCTGGAGACACACGCGGCGAAACCTGCATCTTAGTGAATCAATGATATCTAGAACTCCTCGCGCCTTCGCCGCCGCTCTCTTTGCCGCGATTTTTGCGGCGGGGATGGCCTTCGCCCAGGACAAACCGGACCGACCACCGTGGGCGCAGCCGAAACCTAAGCTGCCTGCCAATTCAGCCACCGACGCCAGTGCTCCTGTGCCGCCTACGCTGCCAGCGCCTACGCCTCCGCCGCCCGGCAGCATTGTGCCAACGCCGGAGCCGCCGCTGAGGCCGCCGGAAGACTCGGATGGGCAACGCGGCAAAATCAAAGTTAAGGTGGAACTCGTAAATATCTTGGCCAGTGTTCTGGACGAACACAACAAGCCCTCCCCGGATCTGCCCGTTGAAGCATTCCAAGTTTACGAAGAGGGCGTGCAGCAGAAGATCGAAGTATTTGAATCCGAGACCAAGCTGCCTCTTGACCTTGCGTTGATGATCGATTCGAGCATGAGCGCGAACATGGAAATCGCTTTTGAGAAGGAAGCAGCGGCGCATTTCATCCGGCAGGTGCTGCGTCCCGGCGACAGCCTTTCGGTTTTTGGCTTCGATGAAAATGTGACGCAGGTAGCGGCATTCTCGGACAATGTGGCGACCTTGCAGGCCGCGGTGCGAAAGATTCCTCCTGGCGCTGGCACTTCGATTTATGACGCCGTGCTTCTAGGAGCGAAGGCGCTGGAACACCGCGGTGAAGAACGCCGCCGGGTGATTATTTTGGTTACCGACGCGGGAGAAACCACGAGCCGCTCTGATTTTGACGCCGCGCGAAAGGAAGCCGTGCGCTCAGGCACACTGCTTTACACGATCGTCATTCGGCCAATCAAAAATGAGAGCGGCCGCAACACGGCCGGCGAGCACGCGCTGACAACGATCACGGAAACTACCGGCGGTGACATGTTTTTTCCGGACACGCCGCAGGAGCTGGACGTGATCTTCGATTTGATCGACCGCGAATTGCGGACGCAATACAGGCTCGGCTATTACCCGACACCACGCGGGCCGGCAAATACGTATCGGAACATCGAAGTGAAAGTTCTGAACGGGGACTACCACGTGCGCGCGCGCAAGACGTATTTGACCGGGCCCCAGTAAGGCATCCCTCGCGAAGATTCCAGGTTTGGAATGAGCGAAGCGCAGACCCCTCCCCCCATTCTTGTATGAATATCAAAACACGGGGTTTAGAGTGAAGGCGCCTGTCAAGAATATCATTCTAAAGGACTTGTAAGTTGCTTATTTTGTTATTCTTGCAAGGGTCTCACTCAATAGCGTCGCAGCATCTTAGCTAGGCCCGCGGGCGGCTGGCATGAGTGTGTGTTGCGGTACGGTAGCCCCAGCCTCGCAAGTTGCGCGGACGGGGCGAGCCCCGCCCCTACAAGTGTTAGTCGTGCATAAGAGTTGGAAGGCGGATGTCGACGGCGATGCTTGCAGCGACGCTACAGAGTATTACCTGAAGTGAATAGTACGTGAAAGATAGAAAATGCACAAGAGAAAAATGCCGGTATTTCCCGTCCTGTTGGACACTATAGCGCGCCGAGAGTACAGCGATTCGAGAGGTTATTGTGGTTTCTTGATGTCGTCGCCGGCTTGTTCGATACTGCCTTTGAGGAGCTCGGTTTTTACTTCGGATTTTTGGCCAGCGACAACTTCGACGATGGTCTCGAAGGTGCGGTAGCCGGGCAGTTCGATTTTGATGGTGTGCTTTCCGGGGCTGACGAACAGGGAATGGAATTTTCCGCCTAGCTCGCTGGCGTGGCCAACGTAATTGCCATCGAGAAAGACGGCGGCGCGTTTTGGCTGAACGGTGACCTTTAGTTCGGAAGTTACATCGGGAGTCTTTGCGCCGGGAAGCAGCTCCATTTTTACCTGGATTTCCTGAACCTGGCCGGGCTCGATGACGAGCTCGCGCGTGAATTCGGTATAGCCTGCTTGGCGGACGACGATCTGATGTTTGCCTGGGAGCAACAAGACTTTCTTGTCGCCCTTAAGCTCCTTAACGTAGCCGACATAGGTGCCGTCGATCCACACGCCGGAATCGCGATCCAGCTGGGTATCGCCTTCAAAGCGGACTTCTCCCATGACTTTGCTGTTTTGTGCGGAGACGATGGCTGTACCGAGCGGGAGCAAAAACAGCGCAAACAAACTCGCCGCGGTTTTGAGGTGCCACTTTTTGAGCATGATGCCTCCTCGCAGTCAGGCCGGCGAATTATCTTAACTCGGATGCGGAAGAGAAGTCCGCCAAAAACTGCGTTTATCAACTTGGTGACAGGACAGCGCAATGCCCGATGACACGGAGACGTATGCAAGAGCAGTCCTTATCGACAGGGAAGGGCACGAATGGTGCTGCTGATTGTATTTAACAATTTGTGGAGCACTATGGCAATGCAGAGGCGGCTATTTGGTCTCTTCAAGATGAAGACCAAATTCCTTCGGGTCTCCCAACACGCGTAAATAGTACTTTTCATCGGGGTACGGGTTGTAAATTCGACCGCCCTTGCACGGTTTGCAGTACTTGGCCCAGCGAGGATTGCTTTCGTCTCCGGCGCCCAGATCTGTGAGTGTAAATGTGAGCCAGGGCCATACACGGATGTAGTCGACTACAACCTGAGGCACCTTCTCTTTTTCCTCGATGACAGTGCCATAGATTCGCACGAGCGAGAGCGCAGGGATGGACTCGGGATTGCCTTCGATCTTGGCTTGGAAGTCTCCTGACCCGCTTTGAGAAACCATCATGATGTGGCAGTCGGTCAGGCCATCGAAGAACTTGTGCTCTAGCAAAAGCGTGAACTTATCCTCGCCTTGTTGAGGCCGCGAGATTCCGCGAACAATTCCATACCAACTCACAAATTTGCCTTGCTTACCGTGAATCGTATACGGCTCCAGCATCGATCCGGTGGCACGCTCGGAAAGTGAGAGCCTCGCGAAATAGTTTTTTTCCTTTTCGATCGGTTCGTATCCGCAGGTGCCAAGGCTATTGCTACGTTCGAGTTTTTTAACAGGCTGGATATCGATGGGTGTTTGAGCAAAGGAGAGCGCGCCGGAAAAAAGAATCGTTAATAGGATCAAAATGGACGCCCGCATGAAAGCCTCCTTGCAAGCTAAGAGATATAGACACCCGGAAGCGTGATTCTGTTCCCTGCAGCTTACCATCGTCCGCGGCGGGCGTAATGGGTGTCTGGCAGTTGGCAAATTGCGGGGGTATCATCATCGAATTCTTTTCTTGGGCGCTGGTGTTAAAGTGGAGGGCACGTTGGCGCTGCACGCTGACCGATTTGGCGCTCCCCGCGCATTCTCTCCATGAGCAAAGACTACCTCGAAGCCGCGATGGAAATCGCCCGGGAAGCGGGCAAGATTCTGCGCGAAGAGTTCGACCGGCCGGCACAGATCAGTTACAAGGGCGACGTCGATCTGGTAACGCAGGCGGACAAACGCTCCGAGCAAGCGATCGTCGCGCGGCTGACAAAATATTTTCCGGACCACTCGATCGCCGCGGAAGAGGGAACTGGGCACGAAGGCGGCTCGGAATTCCGCTGGCATGTGGACCCGCTGGATGGCACGACCAATTTTGCCCACGGGTATCCTTGTTTTTCCGTTTCGATTGCCCTTGCGCAGCGAGGGGCTTTGCTCGCCGGGGTGGTCTACAATCCTTTCTATGACGAGCTGTTTGCCGCAGCGCGCGGCGCAGGGGCAACGCTGAACGACAAGAGAATTTTCGTTTCGAAAGTGGATGTGTTGGCCTCGAGTCTTCTATGCACGGGTTTCCCGGTACACAAACGCCTCGCTAATCCGAACATTCACTACTACTGGGATTTTACTTTGCGCTCGCACGGCGTGCGACGCGACGGCTCCGCTGCGCTGGATTTAGCGAGCGTCGCAGCCGGACGCTTCGATGGGTTTTGGGAGTTTGGGCTGAAGGCCTGGGATACGGCTGCAGGAGTTTTACTGATTGAAGAAGCGGGAGGCAAGGTCAGCGACTTCGCAGGGCAGCCTTATCAGTTGGGTGGGCCCGTCATCTTGGCCACGAATGGCGTGATCCACGAAGAAGCGCGTGGAGTGGCACTCGAGATTTCCAAACGCGATCCCTCCGCGCCTCTGCGCCGGTAGTAGGTTTCCTACGCTGCAATTTCCTCTTACGAAAAGCTAGCAGGGCTCTTACGAATTTCTAATGCCCCGAGCGCTACCCTTTTTTGGCAACGATACAGCGTTGTGTGCCTCTTGAAGTCACCCGACTTCCGACACCGACATTTCCGTTGCCAAGCAGTGATTATGGGGGAGGGATATGCGTGCGTTCATAAAGAAAAAGAGTGTTGCTTTAGCGATTGCGATAGGCATGTTCTGTGGTGGCGCAGCTCCCGGCATCGTCCTTGCCGATGATGACAAAGACAAGAACAACCCGTCGGCAAAAACCGCTACTGCCAAGCCGGACGCTCCTGCTGCCGGATTGACGGAACGCGAGAGGATGCTGTTGGATCGCGTGGAGCAGCTGGAGAAGCGCGTTGCGGAACTGGAATCCAAGGGCGCGCCTTCGGGTACTCCGACAGCGGCTTCGGCGGCGGATGCCTCGGCCGCGCCGGCAAACATCGCGAAGAATGGAGATGTGTCCCTCGCGACACCCACCGCTGCGGAGCCTGCCCTAGCAATAGCGCCTGGCCCTAACACGAACGCCATTCCTGCCGACAAAGCAATTGCTTCTATCTCCGGGCAAGCCACCGAACAGGCAAAGACTGTGACGGCCAAAGCACCGGCGAGCGACCCGTTTGCGTTCGCGGACTTCACCTGGCTGAACGGGAACGCGCGCACCAAAGAGTCGCCCATGGACACAAAGTTCTTCACGCCGGAAATCCGCGCGGACGTGGACTACGTTTACGATTTCAACCATCCGAAAGACGATACCATCGGTGGTTCAAGCGAAGTCTTTCGCTCGGATGAAGTCCAGGTTACGCAACTCGGCGTCGGCGGAGACTTCCACTTCGACAACGTGCGAGCGCGCGTGATGACGCAATTCGGCTTGTATTCCGAGACGACCCCGCGCAACGACGCCAGTCCCGCGCGCGGCCAATGGGACCTTGCCGATGCGTATCGCTATCTGTCCGAGGCTTATGGCGGTTATCACTTTAATGTGCTGCACGGTATCAACGTCGATGCGGGAATCTTCATGTCCTACATCGGGCTTTTCAGCTACTACAATTTCGACAACTGGGCTTATCAGCCTTCGTATGTTTCCTCGAATACGCCGTGGTTTTTCAACGGCGTGCGCGTGCAGATTTTTCCAACGGAGCACTTGAAGATTGAGCCGTGGTTTGTGAACGGCTGGCAATCCTACGGGCGGTTCAACGGCCGGCCTGGTTTCGGGATGCAGATTTTGTGGCGGCCCAATGGATGGTTTTCGATTCTAGGGAATCAGTACGCGCTAGGCGAGGATGCACTCAACACGCCGGGCCGCGTGCGGTATCACACGGACGACAGCGTGGAAGTGAAATACTACGACCGGCCTGGGGAATTTCTGGACAAGATGGCTTTTTCACTGACCGGAGATGCGGGCTGCGAACACGGCGGCGGCGTGAGCTGCGATACGGATTCGAAGAAAGGGCCAAAGCAAAGCTTCCTGGGCTTCATGCTTTACGATCGCATGTGGTTTCACAACGATAAGTTCGGCCTGACCTTAGGCGGCGGCAAGATCAACAATCCCGGGCGTTACCTGGTTCTGCTGCCGCCGATCAATGGCGCGACCGCCGCTTCGGGGACACCCTACTTTACGGAAAATCCCGGCGATCCTTTCAAGGCATGGGATGCTTCCGGCACGTTCGACTACATGCCCAGCCAGTACATTACGTTTCGCTGGGAGTTCGATCATCGCGCCGCGAACGTGCCTTACTTTACGGGGCCGGGAGGCATTACGCCAACGACCTGCCCGACGGCGGTTATCGGCAATAACATTTGCGGTTCGCCCGGCGCGTTTGTGCCAGGGTTCACGCCGGATCTCAAGAAAATCGAGAACCGCATTGATCTGGCAATTCTCGTCAAGTTTTAGCCAGCAGCTGAGGGCCTTGCTGCAACCCGAGGAGAGCCGGTGTAAACGCCGGCTCTCTCTTTTAAACTCGCACATTACATTTGTGAGCTCCCCGTATTGTGCACGTCGTCACGAATACATCACATCTGCTTCGATCTTCGCGCCCAGTGACGCAGCATCGGTATACCTTATAAAGATGGCCGCGGCGTGGGTCCTCGGTCCTGCTGAGGAGGATTGTCCGCATGTACAAGTTGGCTGCGTTACTCACAATATGGCTGGCGCTATCGCCAGCGTGGAGCCCACAAAACCAATCGGTGACCGACTGCTACAGAAGCTGTGACGCGCCTCCGGGGGATTCGGAGATGCAGCGGCAGGAAATCGTGAATCTGGAAAAGGAAGCAGCGCACGCGATCCAGCTTGGCGACGGAACATTTTTCCGGCGCGTTTATAGCGACGACTTCACGGGGACGCTTTCGCGGGGCGAAACGGTCAACAAGGCGGGATTTATCAATGCGGTGCAGTCGACCGTAGTCAAGTACGAAGCCTTCAACGCCTCAGATATCAGGATTCACATTTTCCGGGAAACGGCGGTGGCCACGTGCCTATGGTCGGCGCGTGCCAGCGTGCGGGGCCAAAGCGTGAACAGCCAGATGCGCGTCATGCACATTTATATAAACAGCGGGAGCGGGTGGAAGGTTGTGGCCGGGCAAACGAGTCCCTTGCCGCCTTATGCGCAGCAAGCTCTCTAATTATTTTTTCGAATGGCGGCCGTGGCGCGAAGCCAGAGGAACTGCGGCGCACGCATACGACCGTCAAGTTTGTTGTCTTTAGCGCGCAATTTTTAAACCGGGTCTGAAGGGATCACTCGTAGCGCAGAGCGACCATCGGGTCCACGCGCATCGCTCGCCTGGCGGGGACGTAGCATGCGAGGAGCGCAACGCCTACGAGGAGAAGTGCCACGCCGCCGAAAGTTAAGGGGTCGGTGGGCTTCACGCCGTAGAGCAGGCTTGAGATTAGTTTGGTCAATGCAAAGGCGCCGACGAGTCCAATGGCGACTCCGGCAAATGCCAGTTGAGCACCGCGACCGATTACCAGGCGCCAAATATCGCCCGGCTGCGCACCGAGCGCCATCCGAATGCCAATTTCGTTGGTCCGCAAGCTGACGACGTAGCTCATCACGCCATAAATTCCCATTGCGGCCAGAAAAAGCGCCAGGCCCGCGAAGACTCCCAACAAGAACGTGGAGAAGCGACGTGGCGAGACGGAATCGGAAAACAAATTGTCCAGTGTCATTACGTGTGCCACGGGAAGATTCGGATCGAATTTGTGGATTTCGTCGAGCGCGGCGTGCGCCAAGGCCACTGGATCGGACGCCGTTCGAATGACCATGTAGCGAGGCCAACCCTGGCTGTAGTAAAGGTCGAGAGTCGGTGCGGCATCAAGCCCATATTGGTGAACATTCCCGACCACGCCAACAATCGTCAACCAGCAAGGAGTAGGTCCAAGCGAGCACAGATTGATGCGTTTTCCGATGGGGTCGCTGCCCGGGAAAAATCTCTGCGCGATGGCCTCGTTCACCACAATGGTTTGGCCGCTGTAGTCGTGCGCATCCAGAGGCCGGCCCACGCGGAGCGGAATTCCCATAGCTGCGAAGTAGCCCGGACTTGCACTACGCGTTTCCGCAACGGGCCGTGCGCCGTTCGGTGGAAGCGGCTGTCCTTCCACCATGAATCTGGATGCGGAGCGCATTGCCGAGCCCAGCGGCAGAACGGTGACTCCTCCAACGGTTTTTGCTCCCGGCAAGGCTTGAATTTTTTGAGCGAGTTCGTCGAACTGCAGCGACTGTTTGCGACCGAGCTCGAGCTGCTGCTCTGTGGTCAACTTAGCGGCTTCGTCGGGCGACAATTGCGGCTGGTCCATCTCCATCGCAAGGATATGATCTCGTTGAAAACCCGGATCAACTTCGACAAGCCGATGAAAACTGCGAATGAGCAAGCCTGCGCCGACGAGCGGAACGAGGGCGAGTGCAATTTCTGAAACGACGAGCAGGCTGCGCAGCCTTTGTCCGCCTGAGGCGCCCGCAGTTCTTGTTCCTTCTTTCAAAATGCCTTGCAGATCTTGTTTCAAAGTCAAGATTGCCGGAATCAGACCGCAGACGATTCCCGCGAGAAAGCTCACTGCAAGCGTAAATCCCAGGACCCAACCGTTGAGTCCGGTTTCTTTCACGCTCGCGAGATCCGTTGGAACGAACGCACCGAGGACGCGAAGTCCGGCGCTAGCTAGAAAAATTCCCAAAACGCCGCCAAGGAGGGAGAGCACAATGCTCTCTGTAAGCAACTGCGCAAGCAGGCGTGAGCGGCTGGCGCCTAGGGCCACGCGAAGCGCGATCTCTTTCTGCCGAACCGCGTTGCGCGCCAAAAGCAAATTCACGATGTTGGCGCAAGCCACGAGGAGAACTAGACCTACGGCTCCGAATAGTACCAGCAGCGCCACGCGCATTTTTGCTGCCGAGGGATTTTCCATTGGCGTCACCAGCACGCCCCAATTTTTGTGCGTGTCCGGAAAGGCCTGCTCTTCTTGACGATTCAATGTGGCAAGCTCGGCTTGCGCTTGCGAAACGGCAATGCCCGGTTTCATGCGCGCAAGAATATTGAAGTCATGATGCAGGTGGCTCGTGAGGTCGTCGCCGTATTCGCTGACCGGCATCCAGAGGTCTGTAGAGGGAATCAAGCGAAATTCAGCCGGCAGAACGCCAATGAGTGTAAAGCCCCTTCCATCCAGTCTGATCGTGCGTCCTACCACCGAAGGGTCGGACCCGAAATGGCTTTGCCATAGTCGGTGGCTGATTAAGACCACTGGAGGATTGCCGGGTTTGTCTTCTTCTGGATTAAAAGTGCGTCCAGCAACTGGGCGGATACCAAGCAACGGAAAAAGTCCAGACGTCGCGAGGCTCGCTTCGAGGCGCTCGGCTTGACCGTCACCGGTCAAATTAAATCCGATGGGAGGGTCAACATACGCGGCCATCTGCGAAAAACTACCTGCCTGGCGCTGGAAATCCTGAAAATCGCCTGCGGACATCGGGGTTTGGGGGAAGGCGGGGAGATATGTATTCCAGACTTGAACGAGTGCTCCGGGATCGCGGTAGGGAAGGGGCCGAAGCAGGACGCTTTCCACTACGCTAAAGATTGCGGTATTCGCGCCGATACCTAGACCAAGAGTCAAGACAGCAACAGCGGTGAAGTCGGGGTTCTTCCGAAGCGCTCGAAGAGCATGCCGCAAATCTTGCAAGACGTTTCCCATTGCACCCCACTTGCTCGATACATCGTTAGACGCCCGCCCAACTCCCGCGTTTCATTCTCTCAAAAGCCGAAAGGTGTAATCCAAATTACGCCGTGCGTTGACTTGCCTTACCACGCACCCTAAGATGAGCGCCAAGGCAGGTCCCGCCCTATGATAGGCCAAACTCTAGGCCACTACCGCATCCTCGAAGAAATTGCCGCCGGAGGGATGGGGGTAGTCTATCGTGCTCATGATGAGCAACTTGAGCGGGATGTTGCACTTAAGGTTCTTCCTCCAGGCACCATAACTGATAATTCCTCTCGCCGCCAATTCCGCAAAGAGGCTCTCGCCCTCGGCAAACTGAGCCATCCCAATATTGAAACGATCTACGAGTTCGATACACAAGATGGTATCGACTTTCTCGTGATGGAGTATGTTCCGGGGAACACGCTTGCGGAGCGCCTTGGCAGTGGCGCACTCCCGGAAAAGGAAGTGGTTGCTTTGGGGATGCAGATTACTGCAGCAATGGAGGAGGCCCACAATCGCGGCATTGTCCACCGCGACTTGAAACCTCGGAATATCGCCATTACAGAGCGGGGGCAGGCGAAGGTATTGGACTTCGGTCTGGCGAAGCTCTTGCCTAAAGTGAACGAGGTAACCTCCGCCGATACCTTGACGGATACGAAGGCGGGAGCTGGCACGCTGCCCTATATGCCGCCGGAGCAACTTCAGGGCGAGTCCGTCGACGCCCGAGCGGATATCTATACTATCGGCGCGGTGCTTTACGAAATGGCCACCGACCGCCGGGCATTCCCTGAAGAGCTACCGTCGCGCGTCATCAACGCTATTCTTCACCATCCACCGGTCGCACCGCGTGCACTCAATCCCCGCATTTCTCCGGAACTGGAACGAATTATTCTCAAATGTCTCGACAAAGACCCGGGCCAGCGATTCCAGTCTGCAAAAGAATTGCTTGTGGATTTGCGCAGGTTGGGTGCAACCTCATCGGTAACCGGACTTACCACTCAACCTCCGCCCGCACCTGGTGTTTTGAAGAGAACCACGCGAGTCGCCGCCTATATGGCGGCCGGGCTGCTCGCACTTGCCGTTCTGATGACCGGCCTGAATATCGGCGGTTGGCGCGATCGCCTGCTGGGCCGCACTGGGCCAAGGCAGATTCGGTCCCTGGCAGTGTTGCCTTTTGAGAATCTCTCGGGAGACCCCGAGCAGGATTATTTCGCTGACGGAATGACAGATGCCTTGATTAATGACCTTGGTCAGATTGGTGCGCTGCGAGTGATTTCGCGGACCTCGGTGATGTCCTATAAGGGGGCAAAGAGGTCGCTACCGGACATTGCCCGCCAACTTCATGTTGACGCAGTAGTGGAAGGTTCCGTGCGGCGTAATGAAGACAAGGTACAAATCAATGTCCAGCTAGTGCAAGCTTCGACCGATGTTCAGTTGTGGGGGAGAAGCTACGAGCAGGAGCTACGAGACATCTTGACCTTACAGAACGCTGCGGCCCGAGCGATCGCGGACGAGATCCAGATCAAGTTGACGCCGCAGGAGCAGGCCCAACTATCGAGGAACGATCAAGTCGATCCCATAGCCCACGAAGCCTATCTCATGGGCCGATTTTACTGGAACAAGCGAACGCCGCAGGAACTTCAGAAAAGCATCGATTCTCTTGAGCGAGCCGTAGCAAAAGATCCCAAGTATGCTGTTGCTTACGCTGCCCTGGCTTCTTCTTATCACTTACTGCCCGAGTTGACTTCGGTCCCCGCCAGCGAGGCTTTTCCTAAAGCCAGGACTGCGGCGCTCAAAGCGCTTGAACTTGACGACTCACTCGCCGAGGCTCATACCGCCCTCGGAAACGTCAAAGAAGACTATGATTGGGACTGGAGCGGCGCCGAAAAAGAGTACAAGCGCGCCATTGAGCTCAATCCTGGTTACGAGATCGCGCACGCCTGGTATTCCAACCTGCTCTTGGAGCTGGGAAGGCTGCCCGAAGCTGTCGCCGAGGCGAGAATAGCCCAGCAACTCGATCCTCTGTCGGCGTTCACGAACGATAATCTTGCGGCCATGTTGTACTACGCGGGAGAATACGATGAAGCCATTCAACAATGTCACAAGACATTGGAAATCGACCCCGCTAGCCATCAGGCTCACCGTCATCTTGGGCAAATTTACATTCAGAAGCGGCTCTACGCAGAAGCCATTTTAGAGCTCAAGAAGGCGGTTGATCTCTCGCCGGGCAGCACCGAAGCCCTAGCAGACCTCGGATATGTTCTGGGCATTTCAGGAAAGAAAGAGGAAGCGAGGCAGATTTTGCTCGAGTTACAAGGCTCGTCCCAGCACCACTCTGTTTCGTCATACCACCTTGCTATCGTTTATATTGGTCTGGGTGAAAGAGAACTCGCGCTGCAGTCTCTTCGTAAAGCGGTGGATGACCGCTCCCCAGGTGTTGTTCACCTAAAGGTTTCGCCCCTTTTTCAGGACCTTCGATCAGATCCGCGATTCGAAGATCTGCTCGTCTACACCGGCCTCTCCAGGAAACCTTAGATCTGGATCTTTTGGACATTCTTTTTTTGCGTAATCGTTTTCTTGGAAGGGAAATACTTATCATTCTAAAGAAAACTCTGCGCCACGAACTTGCGATCGGCAACTTCCCGGCAATCTTGGAGGCGTTCTAGAATGCCGCCCAAAATAGGGTGAAGGGGCTCCCCGGTAATATACTCACAAATTTGCAAATCCATTCCTGCAGTAACTGATCCTGCGACGGGTTGTGGTGCGATCTCTTGCCGCGCATAAACCTCAAGAGTTCCGCATCGTTACCGAAAACCGCTTCCAGCTCTTTCTGAGTGAAGCCGGGCGCTTCTCTTTTTCCCGCGAAATCGATCGGTTTCCTTCCATCATCCACAATGGCTTCTTTTTCCAAAAAATCTGCTTTCTTGATTCGAAAACTATCCGCGGCTGCGTTATCGTGCCAGACGATCAGGCGTCCGATTTCCGCCACATCGGAATCTGAGAGCACAAGGGTCGTGGAATGAGCCTTATCACCCAGGATCGCAAGAACTGTGCTATCGCGGTGGTGACTGAACATCTTCGCGTAGAAATTCTTCGATTTGTATGTGCCGTGAACAATCACTGTTCGATCCAGCCCCTGTATGAAGTCCTGCGCCTCCAATACTAGAGTCTCTGATTTTAACTGCCCTGCAAGACGAAGAGATCCCGTGCCGCCCTCCAGCTCTCCACCTGTAGCGGCAGCGGACGCGTGTGCCAACTGTGTTCCCGGGTTCACTAAGCCGGCGGTTAACCCGGCGGCTCCGATCTTGAGGAAGTCGCGTCGTTCAAATCTCATTGCGGTTGTCCTTTCTGGCATCGCGGCTCGTAAACGTGCGCGCCGAACGATGCATGTAGCCTCCGCTGGTTTTGCCGAATGGTCACTCCAGAAACGGGATGCGGGTCACTTCGGATAGGGTAACGCACTATTACGCCCGCAACCGGGGGCTGTCAAGTGAATTGCGGTAATTTCTGCAGAGACTAATTAAGCTTGGGGCAGGCATCGCGGGATCAGTGAGAAGAACTTGTATGGGAAGACGAGGATTCGAACGCGTGAAATTCAAATTCAAGCAATGCAGGCAAGTGTTCGGCGAAATAGGTCCAGTTGTGGCCGCCGGGATAGAGATGAAACTCGTGGGGAATGTGGCGCGATGTCAGTAGCTTGTCGAGGGTAGCCGCACCCGCATCAAAGCCGTAATCATCTTCCGTGCCGCAGTCAAAATAAATCTTGAGTCCGGCGAGATCCGCCGTGCGCGCAATGTTTAGCGGATCGTTTTGATTCCAGAACGCGGCATCGAATGGCGACCCAAACGCTTCTCCAAGCACCCGTAGCTGGCTGATCTGCCGCGAGTTTTGAGCGTTGATGTTTGGCAGCTTCTCGATCAGCGCGGCGCTGTGCGCGCCCACAGCCGCGAAAAGCTGCGGGTGACGGAACGCGATGTGCAACGCGCCGTAACCGCCCATCGAGATGCCGGCAATGCCGCGAAAACGGCGTCCGGGCTGCACGTGATAGCGCTTTTCGACGCCTGGGATGAATTCCTGCAGGAAAAAATCTTCGTAGTGGCGCTTGCCATCGCGGGAGTTGATGTAGAAACTTGCGCCGGCGGCGGGAGTTACGATCAAGAATTCGCCGATCGCGTGCTGTTCCCATAAGTCTTCGACGAGATTCATTCCGCCGGAATGGATCAGGAATTGATCGTTGTCGCCTAATCCGTGAAGTAAATAGAGGATGGGATAGCGGCGCGTTTTCTCCGAGTCATAGCTGGGTGGAAGCAGCACGCAGTAGGGAACAGCGCGTTCCAGTATTTTGCTTGGTTGTGAGACGCATTCAGCGCGTCCGGCGGCCCGCGACAAAGGCGCAAGAAGGGCAAACCCCCCGCAGGCGAACAGCAGCGCCGCCAACGCAGCGCGCCGAATTTTATTCATACCGCAGGGCCTCGACGGGGTTCAGCTTCGCTGCACGCGAAGCCGGATAGAGCCCCGCGACCAGGCTCACGATCACAGCAAACGCAATTGCTCCCAGCGTGAGCCACCATGGCACGGAAAAAACGTGCGCCGACGGCAAATTTTGCCGGTGCAAATAAATATTTGTGCCCCACGTCAGCGCTCTTCCAATAAACCAACCGAACACCACGCCGAGAGCTCCGCCGAACAGTCCCATCACGCCAGCTTCCACGAAGAAAAGTTGCTTCACATCGCGATCCGCCGCACCGAGCGCTTTCAAGATGCCGATTTCGCGCCGCCGCTCGAGAATGGCCATCACGAGCGTGTTGATGATGCCCAATGTTGCCACGGCCAGCGCCAGGCTGCCAAAAATCGCCAGCAGTAGATCGAAAATCGTGAAAAATAATCTTAGATTGCGAGTGGCATCCAGCAGTGAAAACGCGCCGAACCCCATATTCTTGACGGCCGTTTCGATCCCTTCAACAAGCGCAGGGCTTTTTACCCGCACCGTCAAGCTCGCATACACCGGTTTCCCGCTAGTCGCGCGGACGGCATCTCGCAGATCGTTTACCTGAGCCGCCCGCAAGGCGGAGGCCACTTCCAATGGAATCAACAGGCGTCCGCTGCCGAATCCGCCGAATCCCGCGGCCGGTTCTGTCTCGACAATCCCAACGATGTGCAACTTTTTCTCGCGCGGAACGATCGAGAATCCTCCCGCCCCCGCGTCAGGTGCATTGCTGCCGGCGGCGCCGGCCGCGACACTCTGCGGCGGGAGCGCCTCCCGCTCGGCGTAGCGCACTACGAGATCTTTTCCGATGAGCGAAGCCGGCTGTTCCGACAAATCCTTAGCAAATTCAATTTGCAGAATCGCTTCGTCGGCATTTGGTCCGGAAAAAAAACTTCCCTGTATTCCATCATACGAGCCGTTCCCTCGCGCAGAATCCGGGACTCCGGCCACGACTGTCGAGTAGGGGTTTCCGCTGTAGCGTACTTCCGTCGGGAAGCGAATCTGCGGATAAACTTCGAGTACGTTTGGCAGGTGGGCGAGTTCGTTTCGGGCGTCATCGTCCAGCACGCGGTCTGGTTTCACGGGCACGAGACTCGCGGCGGGCCGCCGGATGGCTTGCATATTTCTTCGCGGCATTACGACGACCGTATCGAACAACCCGGAATTCGAAAGCCGCTTTGTCGCCAACTCTTGCAAACCCACGCCAAGAGAAAGCATCGCGACGAGCGAAGCCACACCCACGGCCACGCCAAGTGTTGTAAGCGAGTTTCGCAGCACCGCTTCTCGCAAGTTCCGTAGCGCGAGTTCGCTGAGGTCGCCGGCCTTCATGATTTCACCCCGTCGGTCAGTAATTTTCCGTCGGCGAGGGCGGCGATGCGGTCGGCGAATCGTTCCGCCAGGGGCCTTTCGTGGGTCACCATCACGATTGTCATTCCCAGTTTTTGCTGAATTTCTTTCAGCAGCAGCATGATGGATTCTCCCGTCGCACTGTCCAAATTTCCCGTGGGCTCATCCGCGAATAGAAGCGTTGGCCGGTTTACGAGTGCCCGTGCCAGAGCGGCTCGCTGTTGTTCGCCGCCTGACATTTCGCTCGGACGGTGCGTCAGCCGCTTCTCCAGGTGCACGCGCTCGAGAGCTTCTTGCACTCGCGCACCGCGCTCGCCGCGATCCACTTCCGCAAGCCGCAGCGGCAATTCCACATTCTCCTGGAGCGTCATGCGTGGCAGCAGGTTGAACGACTGAAAAACCATTCCCACCGTTCGGCTTCGATAACGCGCCAGCTCGAGCGAGCTCAATTTCGAAAGATCCTTGCCGTTTGCAAAAATCGCGCCACCAGTTGGCCGGTCCAGCCCGGCCATCAAGTTCAGGAGCGTGGATTTTCCCGATCCTGAACTTCCCAGCAGCGCGACGAATTCTCCCGCGCGAATTTCGAGCGTCACGTCGTCCACGGCCCGAATCGTTGCGGCGCCCATTTCATAGTGCCGCGAGACTCGCTCCGCGTGCACAGCCACACCATTACCAGTTGTCTTCATTGGCCCTCGATAGTACTACGCATTCCGCGCAGCTTGAGTTACCAACTGTTTTCTGAGCGAAGGATACCGTCAATGGAGATTACAGGGTGTCCCTGGAAAGCGATTATTTCCCCCGATTAGCCTAGTGAAGTCCGTGCCGCCGCCTTCTGGCTCGCAAGTAAAGTGGCTTTATTTTTTCTTCAGCCGCGCCGCTTCCGTCACCGCAAAATCTTTCATCTTCATCGCTTGTTCCAGCGCCGTTGGGGGAAGGTGCTGAACGTCGGGCTTAGTCTGTAGTTCGAATACCGTCATCAGCGCGCCTGCAAGCTTGCGAAGCGTTTCCTGGTCCGGCTTTTGCTCTCGGATGCATTTCTCGTAGTAATTGATGGCGAGGTCGTACCAAGCAAACGTGTAACTGGGCTCTAGCTTCACCGCGGTCTCATGTTCCGCAATGGCGCGATCCAAATCGCCCTGCAGAGAATACACATCCCCTAGCCCGTTGTGAGCTCCCGCATCTTGCGGATTTGCGCCCAGTCCCATGCGGAATAGCCGGGCCGCACTCTCGAGTGATTCCTTGGCCCGGGCTTCATTGCCTTGACTCGAGTAGTACTGCGCCAGATCCTTCTCCGTGTAGCCGAGTTGAATCGTCATGCTGCTGTCGTCGGGATAATATTGCAGGGCAATCTTGGCATACTGTTCGGCCTTCTCCAGTGTCTTTTGCGCCTGGTCGTAATTGTTCTGTTGCAGATACTCGTTCCCTTGACCCTGGGTGGCGATCGCAAGTCCGGCATAGGCCGGCCCCATCGATGGATTCTCTTTGGCGGCCTCCAGGAAGGATGCGATGGCCTTCTCGAAGTCTGCCTGCTGCAGATACAGAATCCCCAAGCCCACCAGATTTTCCGGCGTAATTTTCAGCCCCGCTTTGCCGATCAGATTTTCGGCGTCGCGCGTGACTCCTTTCAGGGCCTCGCGATCCACATCCGCGGCATGCGAAAGATTGAGGACTTCGGAGATGTGTTTTGCTTGGAGGTTTGGCAAGAGTCCATTTCGATTCAAATCAGCCGATAGTTTTCCATTTGCCGCAGCGTTTGCACTGTAAACCTTGAGATACTCCAGGCCGAAACCCAGGCCAACAACCGTCAATGCGAGAACGAAGCCGAATCGCAGAAGCGAGTGCAGGATTTTCGATCCGCCTCGAGCGCTCAATGGCCGGATGATTCCAGATTGGATGAGCAATTTGTGGACACCAAACACCAGGAACAAGACGAAGCCGATCAGTACCAAGGGATGTCTGAGATATTGGGCGTATTTCTCGAATCCTTCCATGGGAGTTCTCCTCGCGTCTCCGCTTTAGCGATGAGACGCGCCCATTCCGCTGGGTAGTTTTGGGTTTAGCCACCCTCCGATTGACCTTCGGCGCGCCGCACCTGATCCTCCTTCAACTCCGCAGGAAAAGTTCAGGGATCGGCCTCCGGACCTGTTAAATAGTGCAATCCTGCCGGTTTTCGTTTCGCACGCGGAGACTGCCCAGGCTGCGAACTCGACGTTCGCCGCCTTTTCGCCTGACTGGCGCCATTGGCTTCGAAAGTTTTCCACGGGCTGCAGATGGCCCCCAGAAAAGAAGAAAGAATTCGCTTGACAGAGAAACATCATCATGCTATTTTTCTAGCATAGCTGCTGGAAAACTAGCACATGACGCGAAATCCCAAGCCAAACGCTCTTTCTCGCCGCGAACGCCAGATTATGGACATCCTTTATAAACTCGAGCGCGCCTCCGTCGGCCAGGTCCTCGCCGAGATCGCTGGAAAGCCCAGCTATTCCACTGTCCGGGCCCAGCTGCGCGTGCTCGAGGAAAAGGGTCACGTCCGCCACGAAGAACTTGGCTTGCGCTACGTCTATGCACCTGCGGTGCCGCGCGAAGTTGCACGCCGTTCCGCGCTTCGCCACCTCGTTGAAACATTTTTCGATGGATCGACGGAAAAAGTCGTGGCCGCTCTCCTCGGCGGTGAAGTCGCCCGCATCTCCCCTGAAGAACTCGAACGCCTCGCCCGGCTCATTTCCAAAAGCCGAAAGGAGAGCTGACTATGACCACGCTCGTGAACTCCGAAGCCGCCCTGACGTTTCTATTCGCCTGCGGCGTCAAGGCCACGATTCTTCTCGCTTTCGCGTGGGCTGTTGCGTTCGCTCTGCGAAAACGTTCCTCCGCCGCGCAACGTCACCACGTTTGGGCAGCCGCTATTCTTGCCTCACTGGCGCTTCCTTTCTTCGCTCTACTGCTGCCTGCATGGCCTTCCGTCACGCTCGGAAGCGCCGCTGCGCTTTGGAGCCCCGCGCGCGCGAATGCAGCGAGCTCCATCTCTCACACTCTTCCTTCCACTATCATTCAGGTCGCATCGGGCTCGCCGATCTTCAGCAATCTTGCCGTCTTCGCATTTCTTGTATGGGCTCTCGGCTTCTCCTTCATTTTCCTCAGGCTCGCCGCAGGCCTTGCGCGCCTCGCGTGGGTCTCCGCGCACTCGAAACCACTTTTCGAAAACGATTGGATGCGTACCGTCCTGGAACTCTCCGAGTTCCACAAAATCTCGCGCTCTGTCCGTCTTCTCCGATGCAATAGTCCGCTAGCCATGCCGCTGACATGGGGAATTTTCCTCCCCGTCATCGTACTTCCCTTAAGCGCCGCACATTGGGATGACGAACGCCGCCGCATAGTTCTTTCACATGAACTCGCGCACATCGCCCGCCAGGACTGGCTTCTGCAGATTTGCGCCGAACTGGCGCGCGCGATCTACTGGTTTCATCCGCTTGTATGGCTGGCTGCGGCGCGTCTGCGTCAGGAAAGCGAACGCGCCTCCGATGACGCCGTATTGCTCTCGGGAATCGCGCCGTCCCAGTACGCCAGCCAACTACTCGATCTCGCAAGGACACTTGAAAACGCCGGCCGCGCCTGGTCGACCGCTCTCGCCATCGCGCGTACCTCAAATCTTGAAAGGAGATTTGCCGCTATGCTGAATCCGTCCATAGATCGAAGCCGTTTATCCCGAAGAACAAAATTGTTCGTTCCATTTTTTGCTTTGTGCCTTTTGCTTCCACTTGCCGCTCTTCACCTGAGCGCCCAAAGTCTGTCCGGAAAAATTGCGGGCACTATCCACGACCCCAGCGGCTCAGGCGTAGCCAACGCGACCATCATCATGTCCAACCACACAGCCAACACGATCGACATGACCACTTCCGATCGCGACGGCAACTTCAGTTTCAAAGCCTTGCCTTCCGGCGAGTACGAACTCAAAGCCATGAAGCCCGGATTCCAGGTCTATCGGCTTCCGCAGGTCAATCTCACATCTGGCAGCGATTTCTCCCAAAACATTTCCTTGGAGATTGGCACCATCGCGGAAGAAATTCAGGTTGTTCCTGCTGGCATGAAACAGCCGCTGCCTGTCGGCACCACGGGCAAGCCTTCGCGCCTTCGACTCGGTGGCGAAATTGAAGCGGCAAAAATTGTCTCCAAAGTCCAGCCCGTCTACCCTGACGCTGCTCGGTTGGCTGGCATTAGCGGCACAGTTATTCTGCACGCCGTCATCAGCATGGAGGGCAAGCCGCTCTCTTTGCGAGTGATGAACAGCCAGATCGATCCCGACCTTGCCCGTTCCGCCGTCGAAGCGGTCAGCCAGTGGCGCTACACTCCCACGCTCCTCAACGGAGAACCCATCGAAGTCGACACCACCATAACGGTGATCTACTCCCTTGATTCCTCCAGTTAGTGTTCCAGCTAAGCGTCGCAGCCGGAAAGTTGTCAGCCAGTGAATCTGAAGTCATATCTAAGCTTGCTGACGCTATTTCTGTTGACTGCGCTCACAGCGGCTGGTTGTTCTGCGCGACGTTCAATCGGAGCCGCTGGCCCTCCTTTCCGCCTGGAGTCAGTGAACAGCGAGTCAGTTCTCTTTTCGCCTTCAATCCCAGATTCCAATTCAAACAATTCTGGAATTAACATCACGATGAATGTTCCTTCGCCTGATGCATCCAGGAGTACGAATTGTCTCGCCGAAGAGGGTCCATTTCGTGTGGAGCTTACTAGGGATCACGCGGATTCTGTTCAGATTACGCTGCCCTCGACCGAACGGTGGCTTAAAGACGTCAACGGTCTCGCCGGCCCGGACGGCGACGCGGTTGAAGGTCTCTACGTTTTCCTAGCCAAGCTGGATCAGCTTCAGCAAGACGGGTGCTTCCGCGGCGCCGGCTCCATGATTCGTGATTTCATTATGCAAAGCCTTCCTATGAAGCCGCCGGAAAGCCTATTCAGTTATTACGGATATCGCCCGGATCGAAGCAGTCTGGATCTGAACCCAGGTATGCGTCTGAAGATTGAGCGTGCCTATTTCAGACCAGCAGAAACCACGGAAGAGGCTCACGCGACTCAAAATTTTGCTGGCCTAAGCTCGGTCAACTTCGACGTGGAGTCGGGGAACGACGGGAAAATTCGCTTCCGTCGGATCGGCGACGTTCAGTTCAGGCCGGCGTCTTTGAAAGGACAGGTTCAAGACGAAAGTCAGGAGCTAGAGTTGACTGGCATTCTGCCGGAATTTCACTATCGGCTAGTCTTCTACACATTATTGGTTTCCAAAGAGCAGAAACTCTCGGCGGCTGTTGTTGGAGCAAGAAGTGCGAGCCAGTTGGACGAATTCGATCATGAACTTCGGTTGCGCCCTGTTGGCGGCTGCAGGAACTTTGCCGCCACTCATGGAGTTGCCTGCGTAGAGTTCAGCGGATATGTGACGGTAACTTCCCAGATCAGGGTGGAGTTGAACGGCAAATCCAAACTAATCGACTGGGGAACACGCGTCAAAGATTTGTTGCCTGAAGACTCTCTCATGTCCCTCAAAATCCAACGCGAATTCATGAATTCTTACCGCGATGTCCGGTTCAACCCTGGGGATTTGAGCGTGCTGTCGCTCGCCTTGGTAGGTGGCGATCGCCTGAGGTGGTCGAAAAGCACATCCGGCGCCCGCTGAACCAGAGCATCGAGTGCTTCTTTGCATTATTATCAGTGTATATTTCACATGCCATTCGTTCCTCGCGTTGACGCTGCCACTCGCCAATGTTACGCTCGCGCCGCAGTCTTCAATCACGCATGCGCGCCGTCGACCTCATTCGCAAAAAACGCGATTCTGGTGAACACTCTCGCGAGGAGATTGACTTCCTGATCTCCGGTTACACACGCGGCGATATTCCCGACTATCAAATGGCGGCCTGGCTGATGGCTACTTGGATTCGCGGACTCAATCGTTCGGAGACCGCCGCGCTCACGGAAGCCATGCTTTATTCCGGCGAGGTCGTCAATCTCGGCCGCATTCCCGGGAAAAAAGTCGACAAGCATTCCACCGGCGGTGTCGGCGACAAAACTTCTCTCATCCTCGCGCCGATTGTCGCTGCGGGCGGCCTCACCGTTCCCATGATCAGCGGCCGCGGCCTCGGGCATACCGGCGGCACGCTCGATAAACTCGAATCCATCCCCGGCTTCAACGTAAATCTTTCGCTCGAAGAATTTTACAGTGTGCTCCGCGAATGCGGCATGGGCCTGATCGGCCAAACCGCGGAGATCGCGCCCGCCGATAAAAAAATCTATGCTCTTCGGGATGTTACCTCCACGGTGGAAAATATCGGACTCATTTGCGCTTCCATCATGAGCAAAAAACTGGCCGAAGGCATCGACGCTCTCGTTCTCGACGTCAAAACTGGTTCCGGTGCCTTCATGAAGCGCGAAGAAGACGCCGTCCGCCTCGCCGAACTCATGGTCGAAACGGGCCAGCGCATGGGCAAAAAAGTTGTCGCGCTGATCACCGACATGAACCAGCCCCTCGGCCGCATGGCGGGCCACTCTAACGAAATTGCCGAGTGCATTGATGTTCTGAACGGCGGCGGCCCCGCCGATCTCATCGAGTTGAGCATCGAGCTTTCTGCCTGGATGTTCTTTTTTGGCGGCCGCATCAAATCCGTCGAAGACGGCCGCCATCTCGCCGAAAAGATGATCGCCACAGGCCAGGCAAAAGAAAAATTCAAGCAGGGTATTCGCCTACAGGGCGGCGATGAGCGTGTGGTCGACGACCCGCGGCGTCTACCTCAGGCCCACTCTCACGTCGACGTCCTCAGCCCTTCCAGTGGTTTCATCATCGCGACAAATTGCGAGCAATTCGGCACCGCCCTGGCCATGCTGGGTGGTGGCCGCGAAAAAAAGGAAGACGCCATCGATCACGCCGTCGGTCTCGAATTCCACAAACGTATCGGCGACCGTGTAGAAAAAGGCGAGCCTCTGGCCACAATTCATTACAATAGCGGCACCAAGTTGGCCGAGGCAAAGAACCTGATCGGCGCCAGCTACCAAATCGGGGAAACCGCGCCCAGTGAAAAGCCGTTGCTGATCCATCGCATTATCGGGGCGTAGCGGCCGGCAACGATTTTGTTTTTCACCGGGATGGCAGAAGCTCAAGAGAGAGAGGTCTGTGCATGGGACGTTACACGGGGGTGCTCGGCCTGCTCACAATGCTTGGCTTGGCGTATCTTTTCTCGACTGCTCGCAAAGCTATCAAGCTCAAGACTGTGCTCTGGGGCCTCGGCTTGCAGATCGTTCTCGGCGTCTTCGTTTTGAAAGTGCCGGCCGGCCGAATTATTTTTCAAGCTCTGGGCAACGGCGCCAAGCATCTCCTCGATTTTTCCTACGTCGGCTCTTCCTTTGTCTTCGGCGAGCTCGGCAAATCCGATTCCAGCCTCAGTCTCCTTTTCGCGTTTCAAGTCCTTCCGACCATCATTTTCATTGCCGCCTTTTTCGCCGTTCTCTACCACATCGGCGTCATGCAGCTCGTCATCCGCGTCGCCGCGTGGCTTATGACCAAAATCATGGGCGCGAGTGGCGCCGAGTCTCTCAATGTCGCCGCCAGCATTTTCATGGGCCAGACCGAAGCGCCACTCACGATTCGGCCTTTTCTTGCTGTTCTCACCATTTCCGAGCTCATGACCGTGATGACCAGCGGCATGGCTCACATCTCCGGCGGCATGATGGCCGCCTACATCCATATCGGCGGCGCCGACCCCACGAATCTTCTCACCGCCGTTATCATGACCGCGCCCGGCACGTTGCTAGTGGCTAAAATGCTCGTTCCGGAAACCGAGCAGCCGCTCACGGCCGGCCGCGTCGAAATGCCCGCCATGGAAAAGGAATCCAATGTTCTCGGAGCCATCGCCCGCGGCACCGTGGACGGCCTTCATCTCGCCCTCAACGTCGGCGCCATGCTCATCGTCTTCCTCGCCCTCCTCGCTCTGCTCAACGCCATGATGGGTTGGGTCCACATTCACATCAGCTGGTTCCCCTACAACTTGCAAGAAGTCCTCGGTTGGTTTTTTGCTCCTATCGCCTGGCTCATCGGGATTCCCTGGCACGACGCCACAAAGATCGGCGACCTTCTCGGCCTGCGCATGGTCACCAACGAATTCGTCGCCTTCAGCCAACTCGGCACTATGAAAGGCACTCTCGACCCGCGCACCTTCACCATCTCCACCTTCGCGCTCTGTGGCTTCGCCAACCTCAGCTCCATCGGCATCCAGATCGGCGGCATCGGTGCCCTAGCCCCCACGCGCCGCGGCGACCTCGCCCGCCTCGGCGTCCGCGCCATGCTCGCCGGCACCATGGCCAACTTAATGTCCGCCTCGATAGTTGGCATCCTTTCATGACTTTCGGTGGTGCTTGTAGTGGCGCAGCATGCTGCGCCACTACAAAAGCGGCATCTGTCCTGCGGCACAGCCAATCCTGGCTGTGCTTTGTGGTTAGTCCTTTGGCCTGAACTCACGGTAATATCTCCACCACAGCATGAGCCCAAAATCAAAAGTCGCGCCAAAATCAAAATCCAACTCCGAATTCGACCAGGCCGAATCCGCCGCGCAATTCGTTTTTTCCAAAACAGATCTACGCCCACAAATCGCCCTGGTCCTCGGCTCCGGCTTAGGCGCGTTCGCGGACGAATTCGAGAGTGCGACAAGAATTCCTTACGCTGAAATCCCGCATTTCCCCAAGTCCACTGCCATCGGCCACGCCGGCCAGCTAGTACTCGGCAGGGTTGGCGATGTTCCTGTTGCTGGAATGCAGGGCCGCGTGCATCTCTACGAAGGTTATTCCGCTAAAGAAGCCGCGCTTCCCATTCGCGTCTTCGCGAGGATGGGCGTGAAAGCGGTGATTCTGACCAATGCTGCTGGCGGCATCAAGCGCGAATTCGTGCAAGGACAGCTGGTAGTGATCAAGGACCACATCAATCTGCAAGGCGTGAATCCTCTCACCGGCCCCAACGATGAGCGTTTCGGCCCGCGTTTTCCGGACATGACCGTGGCCTACGACCGAAGATTTCGCGAAATTGCCGTCGGGCAGGGAAACCGCAACCGCATCGGCCTCTACGAAGGCGTGTATGCCGCGCTGCCGGGCCCAAGCTACGAAACCCCGGCTGAGATACGATATCTGCGCACGATCGGCGCGGATTTGGTTGGCATGTCCACGGTTCCGGAAGTGATTGCCGCTCGCCACTCTGGCATCCGCGTGCTGGGAATCTCTTGCGTAACCAACGCGGCAGCGGGCATTCTCGATCAGCCGCTCGATCACAAGGAAGTTCTCGAAACCGCGGAACGCGTCAAAGGGCAGTTCATCGCGTTGCTGAAAATCGTGATCCCGCGCATTGCCGCAGAACTCCAATGAAGACTCCCTCTCTTCTCTGTGCTCTCTGTGACCTCTGTGTTAGAACAAACCTGTCACTTCAGCCTCGATCGTCACGCGAGAAACGGCGCCACTTTTGGAGAACGAACGCATGACCGAACATGAAGCTCTCGTCGAAGCTGCACAGCAAGCGCGCGAAAATGCCCATGCGCCATTTTCCAATTTTCGCGTTGGAGCTGCGTTGCACGCCACCTCCGGCAGAATCTTCGGTGGCTGCAACGTGGAAAACGCCACGTACGGTTTGACGATTTGTGCGGAGCGTGTTGCGATTTTCAAGGCCATGAGCGAAGGCGAGCGCAACTTTGACGCCATCGCCGTGGTCACCGATACGGACGCGCTCACACCGCCTTGCGGTGCGTGCCGCCAGTTGATCTGGGAATTTTGCGGCGATGTTCCCGTGATTCTGGCCAATCTAAAAGGAAAAACGGAAACGCTCCAGATGCGCGAGCTATTTCCGAAACCGTTCGATTCTTCCAACTTGTGACAATCGAGGAAGGCAAATGAATCCAAATCGAATTGCGAAAAGGGAAATGGCCTTCGTGTTTGCTTGCATGGCGATGATTTGTGCAGGTGTGCTGAGAGCTTCCGCGCAGGGGCCTTCGCAGGCGAAGCCGGCCAATTTTGTCGATCTCCTGATCACCGGCGCCACCGTGGTGACCATGGATGCAGACCGCCGCATCATCGAGAACGGATACGTGATCGTTAAGGGCGACACCATTGTCGCCGTCGGCGAAGGTCTCCCGCGCATGCCAAATGGCCCAATCTTCACCAAGCAATCCATCGACGCAAAAGGTGCGCTCGTGTTGCCTGGCTTCATCAACGGCCACACCCATGTTCCTATGACGCTTCTCCGCGGCCTTCACGATGACGTCACGCTCGACGACTGGTTGCGAAAATATATTTTCCCCGCCGAAGCGAAAAACGTGACTGAGGATTTTGTGCGCTGGGGCACGCGCCTTGCCGCCGCTGAACAAATCCGTTCAGGCGTCACCACCTTCGCCGATATGTACTACTTCGAAGATGCCGTCGCCGAGGAAACCAAAGCCGCGGGAATGCGCGGCGTCCTCGGCGAAACCTTCATCGATTTCCCCGCGCCCGACAACAAAACCAACGCTGCCATGCTCGATTACACTGAGAAATTCCTGAAGCGATGGCAGGGCGATCCGCTGATTCACGCCGCCGCCGCTCCGCATTCCATTTACACGTGCTCCGCAAAAACTCTTCAAGATTCCGCCGCGCTCGCGCGTAAATATCACGCGCCGATTCTCATCCACGTCGCCGAAATGAAAAAAGAACTGGACGACAGCCTGAAACAAAATGGACTGACGCCTGTGCAGTATCTCGAAAAACTCGGCGTCCTTGGTCCGGACGTGCTCGCCGCTCACTGCATTTTCGTAGACGGAAAAGACCGTAAAATCCTCGCCGATCGCCAGGTCGGCTGCGTGCACAATCCTTCGAGCAACATGATGCTCGCCAGCGGGGTCGCGCCTGTGGTTGAGGAACGCGCCGCAGGCATTGCGGTCGGCCTCGGAACTGATGGCCCGGCGGGCAGCAACAATGACCTCGATTTGATGGAGGAGATGGACCTCGCCGCCAAGCTGCAAAAAATCACCAAAATGGACCCACGCGCGCTCGGCGCAAAATCCGTCGTCGAGATGGCCACTATCGAAGGCGCGCGAGCTCTGCACATGGAAAAGGAAATCGGCTCCCTGGAAGTTGGGAAAAAGGCCGATATTATTTTGATCTCGCTCGATGAGCCGAACGCCGTGCCCATGTATGACATTTACGCGCAACTTGCTTACGCGCTAAAGGGTAGCGACGTCGAGACTGTCGTGATCGGCGGCCGCATCGTCATGCGCGACAAAAAGCTTCTGACGCTGAACGAACCCGAGATTCTCGCGAAAGGCCGCGAATACGGCGCGAAAGTCGCAGCGTCCTTGAAGTAGTGCGACGATGAATACTTTCTACAACCAAGTCGCGGGGCAGAGCGCCGAGCGGCTCGCGGCCTTGAGCGACGGCATTTTCGGCGTGGCCATGACTTTGCTCCTGCTTGAGCTGCATGTGCCTGCAAGAGACCTGATTCACAGCGAAGGCGCATTGCGCGGTGCGCTTGTTCTCCTTGCTCCGCGGCTTCTTGTTTATCTGATGAGCTTTCTCACGCTCGGCATTTTTTGGGTGGGCCAGCAAACACAACTCAATCACCTCGAGCGTTCCGAGCGCCACCTGACCTGGATTCATCTGGCGTTTCTTTTCCTGGTCACGCTCATGCCGTTTTCCACGAGGCTCTTGACCGAGTTCATCACCTACCGTACGGCGCTGATCGCCTACTGGGCCAACATATTTCTGCTCGGTGCCATGTTGTACCTCGGCTGGGGACGCGCGACACGCGCAGGGCTGGTTAAGAGCGATACGCCGCCGAAAGTTGTGAACGCGATTTTCCGTCGCATCTGGACAGCGCAAGCGTTTTACGCATTTGGAGCGTTGCTCTGCGTGTTTCATCCGTACTGGAGCATAGGGTTCATCGTTTTCATGCAGCTTTATTACGCTATCGCGCCGCGCTATGAGCGCAGACAACGTAGTGAGGTTGCCTAAATGGACCGGGCGAACTATTCAAAGATGCTCGAGACGGCGGTAGAGGAAGCGCGGCGCGGACTCGCCGAGGGCGGAATTCCAATCGGTGCGGCGCTTTTCGATGGCACTGGAAAGCTTTTGGCCAGCGGGCATAACCGCCGAGTACAGGACGGTGATCCCTCGGCGCATGGGGAGACCGACGCGTTTCGCAAAGCAGGCCGCCAGCGAAGCTACCGCGACAAAATCATGGTGACGACGCTCGCGCCCTGCTGGTACTGCAGCGGATTGATTCGTCAATTTGGAATTGGAGCGGTGGTTGTCGGAGAGTCCGTAAATTTTCGCGGCGGCATCGACTGGCTGCAAGAGAATGGAATCAAAGTGATTGATCTTGCGTCTAAAGAATGTGTGCAGATGCTCTCCGAATTCATCGCGGAGAATCCCGCGCTGTGGCACGAGGACATCGGCGAGGAGTGAATCTGACTTCATAAAAGCCCGATTTTCTTCTAACGAACGGCTGAACTTTCCATGAACCCAAAAGCTCAATCGAACAGATGGCTTGTGATTGCGCTCAGTTGTGCGGCAATGGCCCCTCTTGTCTATGCACTGCGTGCAAAAGCTGCCGCCGATGATGAAATCCCGAAGCTCGCAGCCCTTATGGAGTGGAAGCCGGGGACGATCGTGGCAGATATCGGTGCGGGAGACGGCAGCTACGCGTTTGCGGCCGCGGAGCGTGTGGGCGCGACGGGAAGAGTGTTTGCCACGGAGATCGACGAGGAGAAACTCAAAGCACTGAGAGCCGAAGTGAAAAAACGCGATCTGCAAAACGTGGTTGTCGTAGAGAGCGGCGACGCGCAAACAAATTTACCCGAAGCGTGCTGCGAGGCGATTTTTCTACGGCGCGTCTACCATCATTTGACGAAGCCTCTGGAGTTCGACGCAAGCCTGCTTCGCTCGCTGAAACCAGGAGGAAAGCTGGCCATTATTGATTTTCCGCCTCATCCGGAATATGGAAAAGTAAAAGGAGTGCCGAAAGATCGCGAAGATCATGGCATCCAGCAGAAAATTCTGATCGACGAACTGGCCGGGGCCGGTTTCCAGATGGAAAAGATCGTAGATGATTGGCCCGCGAATAACTACTGCGTCTTGTTCCATAAAAAATGAGGAAGAACATCTCTCCCTAGATTCCTCGCTGAAAGCGCTTTTCGCTTCGCGATCAAAGCGCTAGAGCGGTTTCTCTTCTAGGGCAAAAATGACGTCGATCGTGGTGTCCACTTCCACCCGTTTTCCATTGATGAAGGTGGGCGCATACCGCCATTTCCTAACGGCATCGATGGCGGACTGAATCAGTAATGGATGACCGGAAATCACCTCGAGCGATTTCACTGTTCCGTCCTTGGCGAGGATCGCGTGAAGTCTCACGGCTCCCGAAATACGTGCTTGCCTTGCGAGCGGTGGGTACACGGGTACGACGCGTTCAACCAGTTTGGCGGCCTGAATATTTCCAGAGACGCCGGAGACAGAAAGTTCTTGCTCGTCTTTTCTTGGGATCGGAGCCTCGGAGTCTTTTGAGACGAATTGCACTGTTTGCATTGTTTGCTCTAGGTATTTCAATTCGTCTCCAGAACGGGCGCGAAGATCAAAGCCGATCAGGTGATCTCCCATCTGAGTGACCCACTACGAAAGATAACTATCCTTGTCGAATGAGTAGTCGGTCCGGATGAATTTCTGGCCAGAAAGAATCGTTTCCTCTGGCGGCCGCAAAACACTGACATTGGGCACCATCGACAACACTTTGGAGTGGTCTCCAGGTGTGTCCAGCATATCGAAGCGCTTGTGGACCCAAATGACGATGCGCGGCATTTGTGGGGTGTAGCTCATCAAAACCGGGGAGGGGCCCACGACCAAAAGGTTGTAGTTCGGGAATACCTCCGTCTTATTGTTTGGCGTGTTCGGTCCGTTTTTCGCCAACGCTTCCTGAAGTTGCTTGTCGTAGCGAGCTTTGTTATCCGCTATGTGGGTGAGGTCTTCCAGGGCGTGCCACTTCGGTGGAAATTCATAGCGGAAGCCGAAAAAGGTGGACTCAAATTCATTTTGCACGACGATTGCATCATCGATTGGCGGAATGTGCGTTTGTGCGAGGGCGGAAGTGGCGAATCCGAGGAGACATATCAGGAGGGCAGCATGAAGAGTCCTCTCGGCCATGGTGAACCTCGCGAAACTTTGACAGCGAATAGCGCAGAATGGCTTCGAGGGCAGATTCGTCAGTGTCTGGCAATGGTGCATTTGATCACGCTCATGCCGATTCATTGAAGGTGTCGTATTTGACGGCGATGTCGCGGACCTCTTGGAGGGTCATGTCGCGGAGGATTTTGCCGTCTTCGAGGATGGTTTCGAGCGCGTTGACACCGAGCCGGGAATTGTCGGGATTGGGAGCGTCGTTGTCGACTTCGACGGTGGCGAATTCCTTGCCGATGTGAATGAGGTTGAAGCGGCCGCCTTTGCTGGCCTTGGATGGATCGGTTTTGGGATTTTTGTAGACGTTGTGCCATTTGCCGGCGCGGTCGATGGCCGAACATTTCAAGGCAAATTTCAGCGTGTCGCGATTTACCTGCTGGAGCAGCGCGCCACCCATGCCGTAGCTCCAAATATCCTGCGACCAGCCCTTGCGAGTCAGCTGGGCGGTGATGTTTTGAATGGTGTAGAAATTTACGCCGTCGCCTTGAATGAAGCGCACATTGGGGACGGTAGTCTTCCAGCCTTTTTTATTCACTTCATATCCGAAGACTTCCGCGACGATCTTGAAAAGTTCCTCGAGAACAGCGACAGCATCCCCGGAATCTGGGCGAATGACGAGCGTTCCTTTGCGCTGGAGAATCTTATCGCGCAGCGCGCCGCCCCAGAGATTGCGCACGGCGTTGTAAATGTCGTAGGAGTCGCTGACGCAGGCGACGACGCCTTCGGGGCAATTTTCCAGCATGTTGGCATAGGCCTGGCCTTCGTTGGCTTCGCCCCACGCGGTGATCGTGGAATGTTCGGAGGCGGGGATACTGTAGCCGGCGCAGTTGAGCGGATCTTTCGTGGTGAGGTCGGCGGAATAAAACTGGTTGAGGAGCTGAATGGCCGCCAGCGTGTCCGTGCCGAGGAAATTGAGAAGATGGGCGGCGCCGCCAATGGCCGCGGACTCTTTGGAAGAGACGCCGCGGAAACCGAAGTCGTGCAGCTTGAAGGGGAGAAGCGACGGATCGCCGGTGCGCACGAGGGCTCTGCCGATGACCTGCTTGATCGCGCGGGAGAGTGTCGCGACGGTGATCGGATACCAGACTTGCAGAAGAACGGTTTCCGCCCAATTGGTGAGCCAATAAAACTCGGGATCGGTGTTTTCGATGGTGATGAGCGCGTTCAGACTTTTGACGACAGTGCCTTCCTTGACGGCTCGGATGCGCAGGGGAAGGCGGCCTCCGTGCTTTGCGTACAGGGATTTGAAGCCCTCGTAATTGAAGGACTTAGGATGGCCGCCAAAGTGGGCGTGAGCGACGCGGCGAGCCTCTTCGACATCTTCCAAAGTGAAAACCTGGCCGGCGAAATTGGATTTGACGATGTACTGGAGCATCGCCAGCATGGTTTCGTCGAACATGCCGCCGCGCGATTCGACGTAGGAATATATGTGGCGCGTGTCCGGCGGGTATTGCCACCAGTGGGTGAGCTTGTAGGAATCGGTGTTAAGGATCGGATTCAGGCGAAGGGACTGCATGTTTCTCCTTGGGGAAGGAAATAGAATAGCAGAAGAAATGTCGGGTATTCGGTGACGAGTGGACCGCGGCTGGTGAATGGCCCCGCACGAACTCCCTTGCAGGGCGCAAGCGAATCAGAGGGTTAGATAGATGACCTGGATGAAGAGGTCGCTGCCGAGCATGCCTTTGGCCCAGGCGGCGTCGAGATCGGCGAGCGGCTTGGCGGCTGCGGCTTCCTGATAGGTTTTGCCCGTGGCCTTTAATTTTTCGACGCGGTCGACGACGGTCATGAGCATGTCGCGCGTGCTGGCGAGGTCAGCTTTGTTGCCGGGAGGGCCGTGGCCGGGGACGATCTTGGTGTCGCTGTTGCCGATGGCGAGGATTTTGTCGGCGGTGGCAATCATGCCTTTGACTTTGCCACGGGAGCTCGGGTCGACAAAAGGATAGGCCTGGTTGAAGAACGTGTCGCCTATGTGAATGACGTTGGCGTTTTCAAATTGGACGTAGATGTCGGAGTCCGTGTTCGCCGGGGAAGAGTTGCGCCAGGAGGGCGCTGCCTGCGAGTTTGGCTGAGCCGCGCACCATGTCACGGCGCGTCGTTTGTTTCTTCAAGAGGTTGGAATTCATAGAATGTCTCTTTTTCGGCCTGGGTTCAAAGACGCACCGTACGTGATATCAGTCAGAATTTATTTAAGGTAGAGAATTCGCAGCCCGGTTACAAAGGGGATCTAGTGGCGGACCTTCTGGGAGTAGGTCATCAGGATCCTTGGTACTTCCAATAACGAGGTTTTCCTTTCGCGATCCACTCGACGGCTTGCAGAACGCGTTTCTTGCGAGTTTCGTCTCGCTTGGCTTCTGCGATCCATGAGGAATATTCGTTCTGACAACTGGCACTAAAGGCCGCAAAAGCTTTGGCCGCGAGCTTGTTTTTGCTCAAAGCCGCCGTCAACTCCCGCGGAACAGCGACGGCTTTTTTCTTGGCGCGCTTACGCGGACGCTCGATGGACTTTTGGCGTTGGCCGCTTTCGACCAGTTCCGCTGCGCGGCGCATGTAAGACAGCAAGGATTTGTCCGGGGGCAGGTCTTTCAGGTTGGTGATGCGGCCGAGGGTGCCCATCGCTTCGCTTGCGTCCAGGCCGTCTTCGGCCAGAACCTTCTTCATTTCCGGTCCCCAAAAGCCAAAGGCGCAATGCTGTTTGAAGGTGGCTATATTGGCGAGAATGATCCCATGCTGAAGAAAGAAGGGCATGCCCCACTTTACGGATTCGGTCACGCGGGGACAGGCTTGGTGCATCAGCGTTCGCAAGTGGGTCAGCACGGCTGAGCGAAAGGTGCAGCCTTATCGATGTATGCATCTACGCGCGGATTAGATTGTTCATCCGGCATGTTGCCCTCCATTTTAAAGACAGCACTGTAGCAGAGCCATCCGTCAAACGCAGCTTGGATGAAGCAGGTTACTCGTCGCGGAGGACTTGCATGGGTTCGACGCGGGAGGCGCGGATGGAGGGGAGCAGGGAAGCGACGGCGGAGACAACCAACACCAGGAAGATGACAGCGCCGAGAGTGGGTAGATCGGTGGGCGAGACGCCGTAAAGAAGGCCGGCGAGAACGCGAGACGAGGCCGCTGCCAACGCGAACCCGGCCACGCAGCCGAGCAGGCAGACGGCAAGTCCCTGCCAGAGGAATTGTTTGACGATTTGGCCGCGCAGCGCACCCAGAGCGAGGCGCAGGCCGACTTCCCGGCGCCGCACGTTGACGTTATAGCTGAGCGTGCCATACAAGCCGACGCACGCCAGTGAGAGTGCGGTGGCCGCAAAAAAACTCAGAAGAAAAGTGCGCAGCCGGTTTTCGGCGAGCCCATCCGAGAAGTGCTGCTCGAGCGGAGCGAAATCGTAGGCTGAGCGGAGCGGTTCGATGTCTCGAAGCTGGCGACGGATGGTTTCGGCCATGGTCATGGGAGCATTGCGGGTACGCACGAGGAAATAGGTGCCGGGCTGGGCGATGGGAGCGCACCAATAGGCAGTAGGGACGGGAGCGCGATCGAGCCCCGATTCGCGGGCGTCGCCGGCGATGCCCACGATTTCTGCGGGGCCGGTGTAACCCAAACTCACCGATTGCAAGTGATGGCCGATCACGGGCTCGCCGTGGAAATAGCTGTCCGCGAAGGCGCGATTGACGACGACTGTGGGAGGGCCATCGGTCTCTCGGCAAATCTGGCCCGCGAGCATAGGGACGCGCAAAGTGGCGAAGTAGCTGGCGGATACGAAGCGATTGTCGGTGATGAGTTTAGGTTCGCTTTCGGCACGGCCTTCGAGGAGCTTGAGTTCGGTTTGATATTGGAAGGGAACCCCGGGAACGCCAACTGAGATAGCGGAGGAATCGACGCCAGGCGTGACGCGCAGTATCTCGAGGGTACGGTCGGTGAACTGGCGCAGTTTTTTCATATCCCCTGTTTCGCCCCAGTTCATGCTGAGCTGGAAGGTAAGAATGTGGCTGGAATCAAACCCGCGCGAGACGCGGCCAAGTTCCTGGAAGCTGCGGAGAAGCAGACCGGCGCCTGCGAGCAGTGTGACGGCGAGGGCGACCTGGATTCCCACGAGCAGCCATTGCAGTGGATTTCGTCCGGAGACTTGCGTGCGGCTGACCGTGGCAAGTGATACGGAGAGGTTGCGGCGCGTGCCTCGAATGGCGGGAACCAATCCGCAGAGAAAAGTAACCACGAGGGAGCACGCGAGAGAGTAGAGAGCTATGCGCACGTCGAGATGAATTTCTTCGACGCGGGGAAGCTGTGCCGCGAGCGAACGGAAGAGCCCTGAGGCCCCGGCTGCGAGCGATAGACCAAGGACGGACCCGATCAGAGCGAGGAGAAACGTTTCCGTAAGCAATTGTGCAACAAGGGCGCCACGAGAAGCTCCCAGAGAAAAACGAACGGAGATTTCGTGCTGACGTTGGGCCGAGCGGGACAAGAGCAGCGCAATGATGTTCGTGCAGGCGATGAGCAAGAGGAGCGAGACGGAGCCGAAGAGCAACCAGAGCGAGCGGCGCGACCCGGCGATAGTAGTCTCTTTTAGCGCCTCAACAGTGACCGAGAGATTATCTGTATCGGGAAATTGCCGGCCAAGTTGCGACTGAATGGTGGCCAGATCGGCATGAGCCTGTGCCACAGTGACGCCAGGCTTAAGCCGTCCGTTGACGATAAACCAGTTGTTTTCGCGAGCCCGGCCAATAGACAGGCCGGAGGGAATGGGCGTCCACAAATCCGTCTCGCGATCGGGAAACAGAAAAGACGGGGGCATGACGCCAACGATGGGATAGAGATGGCCATCCAGGCGGAGATTTTTTCCGATGACGCCGGGATCTGCGTTAAGACGGCGGTGCCAATAGCGGTCACTAATCAGGACAGCAGCGGGTCCTTTGATGGTCTCTTCCTCAAGAGTAAATTCGCGACCGAGAGCCGGCACAATACCCCAGACCTGGAAAAAACGAGTGTAGACCCAGGCACGAGTGACTTTTTCAGGCAGCGCGCCGGTGGACTCAGAAACGTCCTCTGTGTAGTAACCGGTGAGGCCCTGAAAGGTGGAGTTGAGGCGATTCCAGTCGTCGAGACGAATAGGTGCCACGCGATTCAGGACAGCTGGGCCTTTGGGGTTGTGCTGCTCGACGAGCATGAGCTGGTCGGCTTCCGGAAAAGGAAGCGGCTTCAGGAGGATGGCGTCAATGGCGGAGAAGACGGCGCTGTTGGCGCCTATGGCGAGGGCGAGCGTGAGAATGACGGTGATGGAGAAGGTAGGAGATTTGCGGATGAAGCGAAATGCGGATTTGAGGTTGGCAACGGTGGCGTCGAGGACGCGTATGCGGTAGACGTCGCGGACTTCTTCCTTGAACTTTTCCTGACCGCCAAATTCGAGGATGGCGCGGCGGCGAGCTTCGTCGGGCGTCATGCCCGCCGCAATGTTTTCGTCGGTCAGCTCGTCAATATGAAAGCGAAGCTCCGAATTCATTTGCGCGTCGGAAGCGCGCTTGGGAAAGAAGGATTTCCACCAGGACATGGCAACCTCCTATTGTGCGGTTTGCATAATATTGGCCACTGCACCCGCCAACCGATTCCAGTTCGATTCCTCGCTCTCCAATTGCTTGCAGCCCTTTGCGGACAGTTTGTAGAACTTGGCTTGCCGGCCCTTGTCCGAGGCGCCCCACTCGGCTTCAAGCCAGCCACGTTTCTCGAGTCGATGCAGGGCGGGATAGAGCGAACCCTGTTGAACCTGCAGGACTTCCTTGGAAATTTGGCGAATGCGCAGCGAGATGCCATAGCCGTGGACGGGGCCGAGAGCCACGATTTTCAGAATGAGCATGTCCAGAGTGCCTTGCAGCAAGTCGGATTTCTCGATGGGCATTGCGTCTCCTGGGTTCAAATGATGCGGCGCGCGAACGACATCTATAAAAAACTGGCTTCACCGGGATAGATCTAACTCGTACCGCTCTGCTTTGCCTTGGCGTCCCGAATCTGTTTCATGAGAATGTCGCGAACGTAATGCCAATTAGGGACGAGTGCCAACGCGGCTTGAGCGTTTTGTTCCGCAGCTTTGAGGTCCGGCGTGGCGCGATTCAAGTTGGACCACGCAAGACTCATCAAAAGTTCCGGCTCGCCCCACACTGGATCGAGCGAATCGATCGTCGTAGGCTTATGACTTCGGATAATCTCGAGACCTTTCTCGTACGTGTCCATTGCTTTGTCCTGGCCGCCGCCGCGGTCGACGGGAATATTCCAGTAAATCGGACCGAGGACCCAAAGGAGGCGTGGATTATCGGGCGCAGCCGCTTTTGCTTCCGTTATGGATTGCATGGATTTCGCGAGCAGAGCTTGCAGTTCTGCGGCGTCTTTCTTGTTCGTGGAATAGGCGAGGTAGCCGTAGCACGATCCCAGGGCAATCTTTGCATCTACAAATGAGGGATCTGCTGATGCGGATTTTTCGAATTCTTCGGCTGCTTGCCGCAGGTCTTGCTGCAGCTCGTTTTTTTCGACGCTGTCGTTAAATCCGTTGATCGCTTTGCGCCAGAGGGCAAAGCCGCGCCAGTAGAGGACGCGAGAGGCGAGACCTTTTCTTTCCGCGAATGGCGCGAGCTCGCCATAAAGGCGTTGGAGGGCCGGTCGGTCGTCTTCGTAGTCTGCCTTCTGGATTTGTAGGACGATTTTAGTGATGGTCTCTCGCTCGTCTGCCGGCGAGCTTGCCAGGCTTACCTCGGGGAGGATGGAAAGAATCGCTGCCCCAGCGATCAGGAATAGAAAGGAATGGCTCTTCCTAGGCATTCTACATATATATGGCGTGATAGGTAGAATGTCAAGGAGAGAGCAGCGGAAAGACTTTCCTCAGCCCATTGATGGATCCGATTAGAGCGGTTGGTAGCCCGATTAGCAGTTGGTTTCGCGGCGCGTAACAGAATCGCCGGTAACGGCCTACGAGTTCCAGGCCACGCGGGAAATCTGCTTCTTGCGGGCCTCCCATTCGGACCCTGAGAGGATGCGCGGAGCAACGTCGATCAGGCGCGGGATGAGGCGGAACACAGAAGCGGAGGTCCAGGGACGGCCATCGCGCGTGCGGTAGTCGCGGACGTTTAGTGCGTCGGCCATGCTGGTGAAAGAGACGTCTTGAACAATCAGCTCGGACAGAAATTTGAGGGTTTGCGTTTCGAGCGGGTCGTCTTCGAGGTGATGGCAGTCTGCGGCGATGCGCAGGCCGAAGGGGATCTCTTCGGTGTCTGGGATCTGTTCAGGAGGCTCAGGAGTGGCGGAGGTTTCGATTTCCCGCTCCCATTCGAGGGCGATGAGCGTCCAGCCGGCGTCGTGCATCTTCGAGAGATACATGGAGGTAGGCAGGATCGTGACTTTCTCTCGAATGCGTTCGTGCTTTTTCATGACGGCCTCCTTGGCGAAAAGCGAGGAACTGTGGCAAGGCCCAAACCAAGAAAAGAAGGCAATCGAGTAACCGAATTTGTACTTCGCGTAACTAAATGAAAAATAAAGATTTATGCTTGGGCGCGGGTGGGCAGAAGGCCTGTAAACGTCCGCTCGTGGGATGAACTTGTCGCGTTGCCGGACAGTTAACTTTGAAGATTCACGAAGAATGAAAATTCTTGACCAGTTTGGGGGCTAGAAGCGTATGCTTTGCCAGTCGTTGAACCCACCACAACGTCCACTCCCAGATCCCGGCCCAGAAAGCAGCGCGGTGTCCCATGGACAGCGAGGCTCACCGTTTGGAAGATCGTTCTCCTGTGCACGTAACCGTAGACTTATCGGGTTTGGATATCCACACAGTGGCTCAGCAGGGCGTTACAGAAAACGTGAGCGCCCGAGGCGCGCGCGTGGTAACCAGCAAGCCGTGGCATCCCAATGATCATGTAACGGTGCGATCGCTTTTGGGGAACTTAAGGTCAAGAGCCCGCGTGGTTTATTGCCAGCCTTTGGGAAAAGACTCGTTTGCAATTGGTTTGGAGCTGTTTGTGAGCGTTGGCGAGTGGACCATGCCACAAGCAGCGAGCAGGAATCTGGCTTAGGGCGCAATGTAATTGGCGCAGCCAACCAATGCGGCTCCGCTAATCTTGAGATTCTTGCCCAGACATTTGGATTTCGGCCCAGACATTTGCCTTGGTTTGCGAGCGTGGGCCGAGCCAACTGGATGCAACGACGCGTTCTTGGTTATTGGGTCGCAAAAGCTGTGTCGTCAGGGCCAGCGCCTCCCGGAAGGACAAGCTGGTTGCAGGCCGCGCGAAAGGAGTCGTACCAGGTTCGCGTGAAACTGGCGAGGAGCTCTTCCACAGTGCGTCCGCCAATCGAAATCCCTGAGTGAATCACTTCTCCCCAAGTATGGATGCGGGTACCTTCCTGCCGTTCTTCAAAAGTAACCCATTGAGCCATGGCAACGCCGATAGCGTGATCAATCCAGCCCACTTTCTTTCCAGGGACGCATGTGGTAATGACGTGGTCGATGACGGCATTGACGGGACGCAGAAGTTCAATTTGAAGACGGCTGCCTGGTTCCCAAGGGTGGCCGTCGCGCCAGCGCAGTTCGCCGTAGACGTTGGCGAAGGTGTTCCAACGATGTGTATCGGAAAAAACGAGCCAAGCGAGCGCGGGGCTGGCCTTGGTGATGACGGAATACTCAAATCTTGACATGACGTGTTTCTGACTTCTCCTTACTAGGTTTATTTGATGGGGGCCGAGCCGACCGCAGAGGCGGCGGTGAAGGATATTTATACGTTGTTTCTTTAACGCTGTCAAGAATATAATTACCATTACTGAGGGACAGGAGGAGTGGCGAATGCCGAGGAAAGCCGATAAGCAGTTGGAAGGGCGAATTGTGGATGCCGCCTACCAGTTGTGGAGCAAAGGTGGCGAACATGCGGTCACAATGCGCGCTGTAGCGCTGGCGGCGAAGACGACCACGCCGACGCTCTATGAGAGATTCCGCGATAAGCACGACCTAATCGCGTTCATGCGCGTTCGGGCGAGAGATAGGATGTTCGCGGCGCTGCAACCGGCAAAGTCTTCCGTGGAGGTTTGCCGGCTCGGCCTTGAGTTCGCAATTTCCAACGGAAACGAATACCTGCTATTGACCTCGGATTGGGCGGAGCGGTTTGCGCGCAGGGAGCCTTTGCCGTCGTACGAGTATGTCCAGCAAAAGCTGGCGGGGGATCTCGGCGGAGTTCCCGCAGACTACGCAAAACTTGCGCTTGCGCTGGTTGCGACAGTGCACGGGACGGCGATTTTACTTTTGGGCGAGGGAGTTGCGGAGACAGTCGCGGAAGAGTTTAAGGATGTGTGTCTGGAAGCGTGTCAGGCGTTGATTGAATGTGGGGGGAGGAGAGCTGGAGGAAGAGCGAAGCATTGACGCGGGGGATGTAAAGGGCTCCCAAACATTTTGCGGGGCTCGCTTCGCGACAGAACAGGGTTGGGCCGGGGCGGGCCCTTCGCGAAGCGCATGGTAAACAAGCCCCTCCCCTACAATGATTTTACTTAGGATTTTGTTGGGCGGAGTTGGCGCGTTGCTTGGCTTTGATTAGAACGTCGACGGAATCAGGGCGGCCATTCCAGAAATCCAGGCGGATGCGGCCGTCGGCAAGTTGTGTAACGGTCGCGGGCATGGCGCTGGCAGAGAGATACCAGCCTGCAGGGAGGACCACGGCGTTACGAGGCCTGCCTAAACTGCGGTCGAAAACCAATTCATCGCCATCGAGCTTGTAACTGGTTGGCGCGGTGTACGTTTCAGAGATGCGCAGGCGGATCGACCGGCCTTTCTTTACTGGCGGAAATGGAATCAGGACGACTTGCGTCGTGGGACTAACGGGTTCTCCCGCGTCAATTTTTGCGGCGGCGAGATCGGCGCCGGTCATCATTTTGGTCGAGAGCTTTTCGCCGGTATCCAGAATGTAGGCGGACGGATCGGAAACTGTGCTGCCCTGGCGGACGACGTTCAGATATTTGTCGGCGCCTTCGTGCGATTCGGTGTAGTCGTGGTAGAGGCTGAAGGCGTGCGTTTCTGGCTGCTGAAGTAAGTAGACGATATCACGATCCTGGTGGGCGCGCTCGGAGAGACGTGATCGCTCGGATTCTCCCTCGAAAGGTGACTCCCAACTTCGGGCTTGCATCGCGGGATGTGTCGCGGCGGCTGGACCTGTCTGCGCGCCGAGCTTGGCTTTGAGAATCAGCGGCGCTTCGCCTGAACCGGCATTGAGGAAGGAAACTGTGATCCGGCCGTCCGACTCCTGTAAGACTTGCGACGGCACGTTGCAGCCAACCAGTTCGTAGCCAGCCGGAAGGACGATTTTGTTTCGCTTGATGCCCAGCGGGCGATTGAAAATGATGGTGTCGCCTTCGCGGTAATAGCTCTTCGCGTCTTTGTAAGTCTTGAGGATAAGAACTCGGCCTTGGCCTTCGGCGGGCACGGGACGCGCCAGCGAGATTTTGATGAAGTTTGTATCCGCGTCCGCGTCTGACATGAGCGGGTCTTTGCGGGCTTCCATGCCACTGACCACTTCGAAGTGAAGCTCGTTGCCGAGCATAGAATCGAATACCGCTTCGTCACTGGCGACACTGCCTTTGCGGATGGGATTGTAGAAAAACTTCGCTCCGGGCGTGGTGGCGGTGACTTCGTAATAAATTTTGAAACTGGCGGTTTCGGGCGCGAGGAGTTCGTAGCGCGTGTATTCGTCTGTTTCGCTTTGCTTTGGCGAGGAAGAAGTGGCCGTGGAGGGCGCGGATGCTTGTTGTGCGCGCAGCGAAGCGCATCCAAGTAGCGTGAGGGTCGCGGCTGCGGGGATAAGTAATCTGCGCATCATGGAGTCTCCTCTTTTGTGACATGGTCACGGCTGGCGAGTGTGCATCATCCTCGACATCGCAGCTGTAGTAAAGAGCGGGAATGGTGCGAGCTGGAATGAAAACGGGGCGATCGAAACCCGAGGTGAGGAAGAGGTCACGTCTCACACAATGGACATGATTGAAAAACCGGGAGAAAAAAGGCGCACGCAGAAGGTAGAATCACTTCACGACGGAATTGAGGGGAAAATCGATGGCGAAGAAACCGACGGTCGAAGATGCTCGATTGATACTTGAGTTGTACAACCTGAAGCGCGAACCCGAGATGCGGAAGGCGCGGCAATGGTGGCTGACGACATTTTGGCCAAACAATGCGGATGAATACGTGAAGGTCGCCATGGCGATGGGGACGGAGGAGAACAACTGGCTGAGACAGGTGCTCAGCTATTGGGGAATTGCGGGGTCGTTCGTGATGAACGGCGTGCTGAGCGAAAAGCTGTTCTTTACGCCGTCTTTCTGCGGTGAATTGTTCTTCATTTTTGCGAAGGTTCGTCCCTTTTTGAAGGAGCTCAGAGTGAAGACCAAGAATCCCGACATGTTTCTAAACGTTGAAAAGGTGATCATGGGCTCGAAAATTGGGCGCGAGCAGTTTGCAAAAGTTGAGCCGCGGGTTCAGGCTTTGCGGCCGAAAATATAAAAATGGGGTTTGCCGAGGTTACATTGCAAGGGATTTCCCTCAAGGTCAAGGCGTCCATTACCCTAATAGGAATGCTTCTTCTTTCTGGAGCAGTCCGCGCGGCGGATTGCGGAAGCGGAGTGGATCTGCGGTTGAGTTCGCCGGAAACCGCTCAAGGCACGCTTTTGCTGGCGGAGATTCGCAGTGCGAAACCGCTGGGGGAAGTCAGCGGCAAGTGGAATGATCGGGATGTTCCTTTTTGGCAAGAACACGGAAAGAAGGCCGGGGACGCGAGTGCAGATATCCGGAACGCGCTGCTGGGTGTGGATTTGGAGAAAGCGGCAGGGAAGTACGAATTTACGGTCGCGGGTCAGCTGCAAACCGGCGAACCTGTCAGCTGCCGAGCGATGGTAGAGGTGACAGAAGGACACTTCGCGACGGAAAGCCTGACGGTGAAGAAGCAGTTTGTCGAGCCGAACCCTGAGCAGGAGGCGCGCGCAGCGGCAGAAACGAAGCGTCTGCGAGAGATTTATGATCGTGTGACGCCGGAGCGTTTGTGGAATGGGAGATTCCAGATGCCGCTCATCGGGGACTTCAAAGGGAGCAACTTCGGAAAGCGGCGCGTTTTGAATGGGCACGCCGGTTCGCCGCACAGTGGTGTGGACTTTCCTGCGCCGACCGGTACGCCGGTGCACGCTGCACAAAAGGGGCGCGTAGTACTGGCAGAAGAGCTGTTCTTTTCTGGGAACACAGTTATTGTTGATCACGGGTTGGGGATTTATACGTTCTATTGCCACTTCTCTGAAATCGACGCGAAAGTTGGCGATGAGGTGGAAGCTGGAACGGTTCTGGGTAAGGTTGGAGCAACGGGCCGCGTCACTGGGCCACATTTGCACTGGGGTCTGCAAGTCGAGCACGCACGGGTGAACGCTCTGGATATCGTGAAGGTGCTGTGAAAATTCTGGGAAACAATTGGGCTTTGGGAAGATTTTGGTGCGCGCTCAAACTTGTGCTCCTTACTGTGGAAACCGCGCCAGCCTTGCTGCATTCAACCTAGAGGCAAAAACACATGCCCTGCCTGCGGTTCGGCGCGAAGAAAATTGCCTGAAGAGAGAAAAATCGTCGGGTTGATTTCGGATACGCACGGGTTGCTGCGCCCAAGCGCGATGCGGGCTCTCCGATCTGATCCTCCATGCCGGAGATGTAGGCGCGCCGGGCATTTTGGATGCGCTGAAGGCCCTAGCTCCGGTGGTTGCGGTTCGCGGAAACGTGGATTCGGGAGGATGGGGCGAAACCCTGCCGTTGACGGAAGTCATTCAAGTCGGTCCTGTGACGATCTATATGCTACACATTCTGCAAGACTTGGACATCAATCCGGCGATTGGCGGATTCCAGATTGTGGTGAGTGGACATTCCCACAAACCAGGCCAGAGCGAGAAAGACGGCGTGCTCTACGTCAATCCAGGCAGCGCCGGACCAAAGCGTTTTCAGCTTCCCGTAACCGTGGCGCGGTTGGACGTGGGTGCCAGACCGTTGAAAGCGGAATTTATCGATCTTGGAGGGGAGGATTAGGGTGGCCGCGCCAGCCTTCTCGTAAGTCAAAGAATACAATGAAGTTAGTCGGAGGCTGGGAGGAAGCGTGAGAGGGCATTATCAGAATAAGCAATCGATGGATACCGATCTTACGTTGGAGCGAAACGTTCGGCGGTTCGCGTGCACTATTCTGCGGGGGCGCTTTCCCAAAATGGTGTTGAACTGTTAAGGGTAACGTACTAGAGTACCGGAGCAAACAGGGTCAATTTGGTACCGTCCTGCTATTGCTAGAGATGGTTCCAAAGTCCAGAATTACGAACAATGTGGACGACGTTCGTACTAGTTACTTCGCTCGTTTCGACCGTTCACTTCGGCGTTACCTATGTGTGGGTAGTGACGCTGGAGCCAGTCCCGTATGGGCAGGCTTAGGTCCCCGAGTCGTCAAGTCTAAACGAGAGGTTAGTGTCTCTCATGGCCATACTTCATTTTCGCTGTAAAGAGCGGCGCCGAACGTTGCGAGTAAGTATCACGGTACCGATCACTGTGCACGGGCAGGACGAGAACGGCGACAAGTTTCGCGTGAATGCGAAATCGCAATCGGTGAACCGCCACGGGGCGCTGCTGCAACTTGATCAGATCGTGGTTGTAGGACAGATGCTGATTCTAGTGAATGAAAACAGCGACCGGACGGTGGAATGCAGAGTGGTTTCTGTCAGGCGCGACCGCGAGAGCAAGACATATGTGGGTGTGGAATTTATTTCGGCGGACTCGAATTTTTGGCACATGAGCTTCCCGCTGCCTGGGGCAAAGCCACTTCGCCGTACCGCTGACAGCAAGGCGACCGCTTAGTTTTAAAAAGATTTAGAGATCAACGGAGACGAAAGCCCTCTTATTAGCGAGAGGGCTTTTTCTTTTTGTGGGGGCGCTTTCTAGGATGTGGCTTCGCTGAGGGCTTTTTGAGGGATCTACGCCGCGCAGAGTACTTGCCGGCGGCAATGGCTTCGCGAGTTTTCCTGGGCAGTTTGGCAACGACCATGTCATATGACTCGCGCAGCAAGAGAGCGAGTTCGTCAGACGGAAGTGCGTCTTTGGTTTCAAGGGCGACCCACTTGGCACGAGCCAGATAAGGCGCGGGAATGATGCCAGGGCGTTCCGTCAATTCCGCGAACTTTTCGGGAGAAACCTTAAAACAAAGCCAATTCTTGGCGGGATTCAGCACGGTGATGGCGTGAATCTTGCCGGCCACCTTGAAGACGAGATCGTCGCCCCATTGAATCTGTTCCGTGGTTTGGGGAAACGAGAGGCAGAGATCGCGGATCCAGTCGATGTCCATGGGCGATTCCCGTTTAAACTAGCGAAAATTATGGAATTGCCGGCGCCCAGGCGAGACCATCCACGCCAGGAGTGAGTTTAATCGGCTGAAGCAGTTTGCGGCTGGGAACGTCCAGCACTTCGATTGTTCCAGCTTGAGGGCAGCTTACAAAGGCGAATTTGCCATCAGGCGTGAGAAGGAGTTCCCCCGAAGCGGGCGGGATGTCGAAAGATTCTTCAAGCTTCGCGCTGGCAATGTCGATGACAAAGATTTTTCCGGCTGGAGAGTCGGCCAGCAATTTGCGCCCGTCGGCGGTGGGCGAAGAAGAATAGACAGTTGAGGGGACGGAAATCCAACTGGCGACCGTGTTGGTGGCGGTGTCGATGACGGCGATGCGCGGAGTGTCCTGGTCGTGCGTGAAGACGTGTTTGCCATCGGCGGAAATCGAAATGCGCTGCACGGTCTTCGCGACGGGAATGACGGTGACGAGCGCGCGCTTCTGGAGGTCCAGTACGCTGACGCTTCCTGCGGCTACGTTGGCGGTATAGGCCCGACGACCATCCGGAGAAATAACGACCATGTGGGATTCGATCGCGCCAGTGGGGATTTCCGCGATGATCTTGCGCGTCGCGGGATCGATGACGTCAACGGACTTGGAGAGCTCTGCGGTGATGTACAGCAAGCCGTCGGGGCCGAATTCGGCGCGGTGAGGGCGAAGCGGTTTGCCAAGGTCGATCGTGGCAGCCAGCTTATGCTCGTGTAAGTCTACGATGTCGATGGTGGTGCCGTCCGTACCGGGCTTGCCGACGCCTGAATTTCCGTAGATGGGAACGTAGGCGAAGCGGGAGTCGGGCGAGACGGCGACTTCGTGGCCGTTGACTCCGACAACGACTTTGGCAAGCTCTTGGCGGGTTTCTGGATCGATGAGCAGCGCGGTGTGCTCCCGCTGGTTGGCAACGACCAGCATTCCATGGGCGGCAGGAGCGGAGACCCGACCTCCTCCGGCTGCCAGAGCCAGGAACATCAGAGAAGCGATCAGCCACGAAAAGGTTGCGGACATGGTTTGCCTCGTTTAGGTATTTTGCCCGACGGATTGGAACAAATCCCCGCGGATTATACCAGTGCAATCCGGTATAGATCAGGGTTGTTTGACATTGGGATACTGGAATCACTGGATTGGCGCAGCTGCTCGGCCCTTCTAACCTACGCCTCGCAAGACCCAGCCTGGAATGAGGACAAGATGCTTCTGGAGACGACGGCCGCCAAGGTTTCTTATGTCGCGGGATTGACACTTCTTCTGACCTCGCTAGGGTGCTGGGTGGTGTTGGGACACCAGGAAAGCTCGCCCCTGTCATCGACGGCTGAGGCTGTGATGAAGGACGAAGCGTTTGTGAGGGTAGCAGCCCATGGGGGCCTGGCCGAGATCAAATTGGGCAAGCTCGCAATGGATCAGGGATCAAATGAAGCAGTGAAGGCTTTCGGAACTAGCATGGTGGCCGAGCATACAAAAGCAGGCGACGAGCTGAAGGAAGCGGCTAAAGAGGAGAACATCGGACTGCCGACGGATCTCTCTGCCAAGGACCAAGCCACCTACGACAGGTTTTCCAAACTAAGCGGCGCAGACTTTGACCAGGCTTACGCGCAAGACATGGTGAAAGATCACCAGCAGGATTTGCGGGATTTTCAGCGAGAAGCAAACCACGGCAATGACGATGTAATCAGAGAGTTTGCTTCGAAAACAGTTCCGATGATCCAGCAACACTTGGATCAAGCGAAGGGAATGCTGAAAGCCGTTTTGCCCGCAAGCGGCCGGCGGACGACTGGAAATCCTAGCCGACAGGCACGCGGACACTAAGGGTGCGGTATAGGCATTGTTTTCTTACCCCTGAGTAGACGATCCGGCGTCCCAAATTATCGGGACGCCGGTTTTTGCGATGGATCGCGATTTTGGCAAAGGTTCAAACTTTCGCGAACATATTGTGCCGCAGCGATTGCGTGCTACCCTGACGCGCATAGCGGAGCTATGGCATGAGAGTGTTCGATGGCAGGCTATTGGCAATCTATGGCGCACTGATAATTTCGAGTGCGCTTTTTTCGACGCGGGACGCGGTCCTTGCCGGCGTTTTTCAATCGTCCGGCATTCCTGGCACCAACAATTCGAGCGAAGACAGACGCGACTGGCCGGCTTACGGCGGCGCGCCGGAAAATACGCATTACTCGAGCCTTGCGCAAATCAATCGTACGAATGTGAAAGAACTCGCGGTCGCGTGGAGCTTCGACACAGGCGAGCAGGGCGGGTTGCAAACAAGTCCGATTATCGTCGACGGCATTCTGTATGGGATCACGCCGACGCAGAAGGTGTTTGCGTTAGATGCGGCGACTGGGAAGCTTTTGTGGAAATTCGATTCGGGGATCAAGGGAACGCAACCGGATCGAGGGCTAGCCTACTGGGCTAGTGAAAAAGACAAGCGCATTCTCGTTGGCGTGATGAATTTTCTGTATGCGCTCGATGCCAGCACGGGAAAGCCGATCGCCACTTTTGGGAAAGAGGGCTGGATTGACTTGAGGGAAGATTTGGGGCGGAATCCGGAAACGCAGTCAGTGGTTTTGACAAGTCCGGGGATTGTCTACAAGGATTTGATCATCGTAGGGGGACGGAATCCGGAAACTCTACCTGCGGCGCCTGGGTATGTGCGCGCGTACGATGTGCGAACGGGGAAGCTGCGCTGGACATTTCACACCATTCCGCATCCTGGCGAATTTGGGTACGAAACGTGGCCCAAAGAAGCGTGGAAAAACAGTGGGGCGGCGAACAATTGGGCAGGGATGGCGGTCGACGCGAAACGCGGAATACTTTATGTGCCGACGGGATCGGCGGCGTTTGATTTTTATGGCGGCGACCGCTTGGGTGACGATCTCTTCGCTAACTGCCTGATTGCTCTGAATGCGGAAACGGGCGAGAGAATCTGGCATTTTCAGGGAGTGCGGCACGACTTGTGGGACCGCGATTTTCCGTCGCCGCCTACGCTCGTGACAGTAAATCGTGACGGCAAACAGGTCGATGCCGTTGCACAGACGACCAAGCAGGGTTTTGTCTATTTGTTCGACCGGGTTAGCGGAAAGCCGCTTTTTCCCATCGAATACCGCAAATATCCGCCCAGCGATGTGCCGGGCGAGGTCGCCGCTTCCGAGCAGCCGTTGCCTGCGAAACCGGCGCCGTTTGCGCGGCAATCGCTCACCGAGGATATGCTGACAAATCGCAGTCCTGAAGCTCACGCGTGGGCGCTCGAGAAATTCAGAAAATTCCGTAGCGAAGGACAATTTGTTCCGTTTAGCGTGGGGAAGGACACGGTTATCTTTCCTGGGTTCGACGGAGGAGCCGAGTGGGGCGGGTCGGCGGTTGATACTCAAACGGCGATTCTTTACGTGAACGCAAACGAAATGGCCTGGACGGGAGCGCTGGTGCCGAACACAGGAGAAAACAGTCCCAAGGGGCTGTATATGAGCCAGTGCAGTGTCTGTCACGGGGAGAAAATGACGGGCTCGCCGCCAGCGATGCCATCGCTCGTCGGAGTCGGCGACCGGCTTTCTGGAGGACAGATTGCAGCCACGATCAAGAGCGGCAAAGGACGAATGCCTGGGTTTCCGAATTTGGACGACGGACAGCTTTCTGCGCTCGTGGATTTTCTGATGAGCGGGAAGTCCAAGGAACTGGCGAGCACGGAGGCTGCGCAGCAGGACATGAAATTCCGCTTTACGGGCTATCACAAGTTTTTGGACCCGGACGGCTACCCGGCCATTGCCCCACCTTGGGGAACACTGAGCGCGATCAACCTGAACACCGGCGGATACGTTTGGAAAATTAATTTAGGCGAATACCCTGAACTTGCAGCGAAAGGCTTGAAGAACACGGGGACGGAGAACTATGGAGGCCCCGTAGTGACGGCGGGAGGGCTGGTGTTTATCGGGGCGAGCGATTTTGACAAGAAATTTCACGCGTTCGACAAAGCAACGGGCGAATTGCTATGGGAAACGACGCTTCCGTTTTCCGGGAACGCGACTCCTGCGATTTACGCCGTGAATGGGCGGGAATATGTCGCGATCGCGGCGGGCGGCGGGAAGGATCTCAAGTCGCCCTCCGGCGGAGTGTACGTGGCGTTCGCTCTCCCGAGATAAAAATGAGTTGTGTCCCGTTGACGTCGCGCAGTGGTGGCAATGCCGGAAGCACAGCGCAGACAGCGCAATGGCCTCAGTGCAACGCTGCGGTGACCGAATAAATCGGCGGGAGATGCGCCGAGAGGACGTGCCAGGAATCGCCGGCATCACGTGTGTGAAACAACGTTCCACCTGTCGTGCCGAAGTAAACGCCGGCAGGGTCGCGATCGTCGGAGGACATCGCTTCGCGCAGGATGAGGTCGTAGGCATTCGACTGGGGCAAGCCCTTGCTCAGAAACTTCCAGGTCTTGCCGCCATTGCGGCTGCGCGCGACGCGGAGCTTTCCTTGGGGAACGTACCGCTCCTCTGCGGAATGAATAGGAATTGTAAAGAGAGTGTCTTTTTCGGCGGCGGGAACGGCCAAACCGAAACCGAACCGTGACGGAAGACCCTTCGAGATGTCGGTCCATTTCTCGGCTGCAAAGCCGGCGCGATAGACGCCACAGTGATTTTGCTGGTAGAGCGACTCCGGATTGCGCGGATGCGCTTTCAGTTTGTGGACGCACTGGCCGACTTCAGGAAATTTCTCAGGTCCAAACTCGACGAGGACGTTTCCGTTGAATGGCGACCAGGTCTTGCCGCCGTCGCTTGAGCGGAACGCGCCTGCCGCGGAAATCCCCACGATGAGGCGGCCTTTGCCGAGGCATTGAATCGAGTGCACCATCATGCCGCCGGCTCCCGGGTTCCACTTCTCGCGCGTTGGGTGATTGCACAAGCCAGCGACCATTTCCCAATTCGCGCCATTGTCGCCGCTGCGGAAGAGCACGCCAGGATCAGCGCCGAGGTAAACCATGCCGGGCTCGTCTTCCGCGCCTGGAGCGACATGCCAGATGCGTTTGAGAGTGGCATCCGGAGTCGCTTTTAATTCCATCCCTTTTTCCGTGACTTGCCAGGATTTGCCGGTGATGCCTCTGACTTCGAGCCCTTTTTCGGAGATTTGCCAGGTCTTGCCGTTATCCGTGCTGGCATGGAGATGCGAACCAAACCAGGCGTTTCCTACCGCGGCGTAGTGGCGCTTCGGGTCACGCGGATCCTGCATGACGTGATGCACCTCCTGGCCGGCGAAAAATGGGCCGTCGCAATCCCACTTCTTGCGGTCTTTGGAGGTGAAGGCAAAGGCGCCTTTGCGAGTGCCGACCCAGATTCTTAGAGAAGATTTACGCGCCATGGAAATCCTCCGGCAAGAGAAGCGATGGGCCCCAAGTGCGACGGTAATATATATTTTATCGCATAACGGCAAGCGGTTGAAGAAGGTTATGGTTTTTCCCTGCGCTGGTCTGCATTTGCTTATAGGGGCCGGGATCGGCTGCGGCAGTGGAGGGTAGTGCGCAAGGAATTCCTATGTGCGGTTAGGGGAGTCTCTGATTGTACGCGTCTCCAAAAATTCTACTGTCAAAGTCCCGGAATATGACTTATCAAAGAATAGGAGTAGCGGCTCATTCGAGCCGAACAAACCTCTTTGGTGCGTTTGCCGCGACCAGGTCAGTTGGGTCGTCTCGGCAAAGGTGCAAACGGTGGATCGAGGAACATCTGGCAGTCCGAGCCAAAAATCGGACGAGGAGGAGTGGTTCATGAAAGTAAAAATTCTAGGTGTAGTGATTCTCGCAGCCTTGATTTTGGCGGTGGCCTTCAGCGCCTCTGCTCCGGCCGCACCCAATACCGCCAGTGCGAGCGCAGTGCCTGCTCCGGCGCCAGCGCCCGAACCAGCCAAGGCCGTTCCGGCGGACCATCCGGAAATTCACGAGGCGATCAATTCGTTGCGCCACGCCAGAGAACATCTGGATCACGCTGCGCACGATTTCGGCGGCCACCGAGTGGAAGCGATCCGCGCAATCGACGAAGCGCTTCACCAGCTCGACGTCTGCTTGAAGTACGACAGGTAGGCCTAAGGGTCTTCTTGAAGGCTTTTTCTAGCAGCGCCTCGCAAGCTACAAGTGTGGGGCGCTGCCTTTCGTTTTGGAGTTGAGTTCCTCGAAGAATCTCCGTTTGTTCCCGCCCTGAAGCCTTCCGACCTACACGCACTGCTCCCCGGAATCTGTTTGCGAGTCTAGAGTCACTTTGTTTCCGCGTGTTGTATTACAATCGCGCGCCGGTAGTGTGCCAAGGAGATACGCCAATGTTGGATCGCAGACGATTCATGAGTGCCTGTTCGGGACTGGGGCTGGGTGGGACGTTGTTTCCGGGCGTCCTTTGGGCGCAAGCGCAGACCCAAGGGGCGACAAAGATCACCAAGGAGATGATCGACAACGCCGCAGCGATTGCGGATGTGCCCATCCCCGAAGAAACCAAAGAAATGATGCTGGACAACCTGAACCAGCGAGCCAAAGGCTACGAAGCGATATACGCCTTGCACATTCCGAACTCCGTCGCGCCTTGCCTGATCTTTGATCCGGTCGTGCCAGGGATGAAATTTGAGACCGAACGCCAGCCTTCGCGGATCTCGAAGCCGTCGATTCTGGCTGCGCCGGGGACTCCCAGGAATTTAGAGGACGTAGCCTTTGCGAACGTGCGCGAACTAGCCGAATTGGTACGAACGAAAAAGGTATCTTCGGTAGCGCTGACGGAGATGTATCTGGAGCGATTGAATCGCTACGACCCTAAACTGAAGTTTGTGGTGACGCTGACGGAAGATCGCGCACGCGCAAAGGCGAAAGAAGCAGACCGCGAAATTGCGGCCGGGAAATATCGCGGTCCACTCCACGGATTGCCGTGGGGCGCAAAAGATCTCCTGGCGGCAAAGGGTTATCGAACGACGTGGGGCGCGGGCGGATTTGAAAACCAGATGGTCGATGAAGATGCCACCGTGGTGAAACGGCTGGACGAAGCGGGAGCTGTGCTGGTGGCGAAGCTGACGCTCGGAGCCCTGGCGTTGGGCGACAACTGGTTCGGCGGGGTCACGCGAAATCCCTGGAATCCTGGACAGGGGTCGAGCGGATCGTCGGCAGGGCCGGCTTCCGCGACGGCTGCGGGATGCGTGGCCTTCAGCATCGGGTCGGAAACGCTCGGGTCGATTTCGTCGCCGTCGACACGCTGTGGTTGCACGGGCTTGCGGCCGTCCTTCGGGCTCGTGCCGCGGACCGGGGCAATGGCGCTCTCCTGGAGCATGGACAAGCTTGGGCCGATTTGCCGTGCGGTGGAAGATTGCGCTCTGGTACTGGAAGCGATTTACGGACCGGACGGCGCGGACCCGAGCGTGAAGAATGCGGCGTTCCATTGGGATGCGGCGCTGGATTGGCGGAAGCTGCGTGTAGGCTATCTGAAGGCGGATTTCGAGCCGAGGCCGCAAGAGCCATCGGCGGAGGCGAAGGAGGAACCCGCGGCGACTCCGGAAGAGCAAAAGAAGCGAGATGAACAGAAGCGGCTTCGAGAGGCCGGACGGGCTCGCGCGGAATACGACAGAAAATATAACGACGCCGCGCTCGCGAAGTTGAAAGAGATGGGAGTCAATCTCATTCCGGTGGAGATGCCGAAATTCCCCTACCAATCCATGGTGACTATGCTGTCCGCGGAGGCGGCCGCGGCGTTTGACGAATTGACACGGTCTGGTAAGGATAAATTGCTCACGTCACAAAAGCCGTTTGACTGGCCCAATTCGTTTCGTTCGGCGAGATTTATTCCGGCGGTCGAGTACATCCAGGCGGGCCGGGCGCGGCGAATGGCGATGGAAGCTGTTGCGAAGGTGTTTGAGGGGGTCGACGTGATTGTGGCACCGACGAATGGCGGGGAGCAGCTCGTCATCACGAATCTGACCGGCCAGCCCTCCGTAATTCTGCCTAATGGATTCCGCGGCGAGGACGCTCCTAAGCCACCGACGGATGATCCCAGCGATTTTCAAAATGTAGGCGGACCTGGGACGCCGGTGAGTCTCACGTTCCTTGGGAATTTATACGGGGAAGCGAAGTTGCTAGCGCTGGCGCGCGCCTACCAAAATGCGACGGGGTTTCACCACAAGCATCCTCAATTGTAACGGAATCAGATGCAGCGAGGGACTCTTTAGATTGACTAGTCAGAAGACTAGTCGTATACTGTTCCTCTACCGAGGTGTACCATGCCTTCTTGGCAGCTTCAAGACGCGAAAGCTCGTTTCAGTGAATTTCTCGATGCCGCCCTTGAAAAAGGGCCACAAATTGTGACTCGACGCGGCGTCGAGACCGCTGTTCTCGTCCCCATCGAGGATTGGCGGCGCCTCCAGCGCGCGGCACGGCCGGGATTGAAGGAACTCCTCCTCTGCACAGACCCAATCATGGAAGACGCTGAGGTGAAACGCGGAGATCTGCGGCGGCGCGAACTTGTGGAGTTCGAGTGAAGAAGTACTTGCTCGACACAAACGTTGTTTCAGAGCTGCGAAAACCAAAACCTCACGGCGCTGTTTTGGCCTGGCTGAAAGAGCTGAAGGACGAGCAAATATTCCTCTCCGCAGTGACTTTTGGAGAATTGCAACGAGGAATTGAACGAACTAGAGCTCAAAGTCGTATCAAAGCTGAGGAGATTGATTCGTGGGTCGAGCGGCTCGCTGGTACCAGCCAGATCTTGCCGATGGATGCAACCTGCTTTCGGGAGTGGGCTCGCCTGATGGAAGGAAAACAAGAGCATCTTCTCGAGGACGCCATGATCGCCGCGACGGCGCGAACTCATGGACTCGTGGTCGCAACACGGAATGAGAAGGACTTTGCACAACTCGATGTCGCCGTCGAGAATCCGTTCTGGGATGAAAAGTAGACGGCTTGATGCCTGAAATCGCTGCTACCACTGGTGATTGACCGAGGCTGTAAGGAGAAGTAGGATTTTCGCAACTGGCGCACTTTCCGGCTGATCGAACGAAAAGGAGACTCTGTGTACTGCTCAAAATGTGGAAGCGAGATTTCTGCGACGACGGCATTTTGCTCCACGTGCGGTCAAGCCATCTCGGGCCTCGTGCCGGCAGCGCCTTCTTTATCCGCGGTCGATCCAAATCAATACGCGCCAGTTGTGTCGGCAAGCTACGGCGGACTTGCGTACGCAGGTTTCTGGCTGCGATTCGTTGCTTTTCTAATCGACGGAGTGGTTTCTGGCATCTTGTTCCTGATCCTGCTCATTCCTCTCTTCATCTTGACGGGTGCCGGTGCCGCGCTCAGCCGCATTACCTCCGGAGAGGATATAAGCGACGACGTGGGGGCCTTCCTGGCGTTCGGTTTCGTCATCGGATTTTTCTGCATCACTATTGGAGTCAGATGGCTGTACTACTCGCTTTCGGAGAGTTCTTCGTGGCAAGCCACACTGGGGAAAAAGATGCTCAATCTTACGGTTACCGACATGACGGGCCAGCCGATCTCGTTTGCCCGGGCGTCGGGACGTTACTTCTCCAAGTTCATCAGCAACCTGATTCCGCTCGCGATTGGCTACATCCTCGCGGGCTTCACCGAGAAAAAGCAGGCTATTCACGACATGATTGCGAGCTGCCTGGTTCTGCGCAACGTCTAGCGTATAGCTTAGAGGGA
>Ga0210383_10000088_pt1 | contig 101506 bp, 79 predicted proteins | sample IncBWC14OmetaG_FD_160072 | JGI IMG/M metagenome (GOLD analysis project Ga0210383, IMG submission 160072) | Forest soil microbial communities from Barre Woods Harvard Forest LTER site, Petersham, Massachusetts, United States - Inc-BW-C-14-O ...
CGTTTCGTCGAACGTGAAATTGTTTTTGGCGGCCAGCTCTTGATAAAAAGCCAGAGCATCCTTCGCGGTATGGACGTGGTCGGGCTCCACATCCGTGGAATAGAAGGCCAGCACCCTGAAGGCTGGTTCCTCCGTCGCCGTTCCAGCCCAGTAGGCTAGCAGCAGAACGAGCATCACAACTCGGACGAGCACAATTCGCAGCGAACCAAACATATCAGTGAACGTGTACGGCGCCTTCCGTCGCCATCAGTTCTTTCGCAGACATCGTGGCGTCAAACTTCAAGTTTACGAATCCCACCATCATTTCGTCCCAGCTCTGTTGTCCCCAGATCACGCTTTTGGTCGGGTCGGGATTCTCAGGATTGTTCGGCGAATTATCGAAATGCGCCGTGCATTCGATTTTCGTCCCTTGCGGAAGAGCAATCGGTTCCGCAAGGTTGTACCAGAGCTGCCAGTGCCAGTTGTAGACCGGCACACTCAGGATGGTTTCCTTCCTGCCGTCCGGGAAAACCAGCCGGTACTCGAAGGATTTCCCGCGCGAGTGCATGTGCGGATGCAAGCCCACGAGTTTCACGTCTTTGCGCACTTCAAATGTCGCATCCACTTTGTAATCGGGATCGCCTGGAGGAATCTTGAACGTCCCGTTGGAAGCCGAAAGCGTCAGCACGCGCTCTTTCGGTGGCGTCTTCGCAAAAACCAGTCCAAGTTTGGTCTGGTCTGTCGTGGGGGTTCCGTTTGGCGTGTAGTGAACTTCAAACACAATGTCCGAACCGGCCTTGATCAGCTTTCCCTCGCCGGGATGCAGAATTTCGGCGGGCTGCCCCGGCGCATAGCCGACAAGAAAATCGCTCGGCAGCGCGCTCGTGTCCGTCTTTTCGTCTGCTTTAGGAGGCGGCGCAACAAAGAAAACTCCCTTCTTCTGGTCCTTGAAGTAATTCGACCCGGGCTCTCGAAGGTAAGCAATGATGTGATGAACCACCGCGCGATCCGTCGGCCGCACCTCAAGCATTTGCACCCATTTGTCTTCGGTAAAGCCGGTGGGCACGATCGCATATTGATAGTCAATCACGCCCGAGGCGGGCACCGCGAAAGGCTTAGGAAGTTGAAATACAACATCCGGCGCGGGAATTCCCCAGCCTTCGACAAACTTTTCCGCTGGCGCCGGCATATCCGCCGCGGCTCCTTTTTGCGCGCCGGAATTCACCCACATCACCAGTGTTCGGATCTCCTCCGCCGAAAGCGACCGTTCATTTGCAAAATGGCCGTAGCGCGGATCGGCAAACCACGGCGGCATAATCTTTTGCGACACTACCATTTTGATCGTCGCCGCCCACGGTTTCGTTTGTTCGTAAGTCAGCATGGAAAAAGGCGCAGCCTCGCCGGGCCGATGACAGGTCACACAGTGCTTCTGCAAGATCGGCGCCACGTCATTGGTAAACGTCGGAGGAGGATTTCCTGGCTCCTGCGCGAATGCATACCCTACGCAACCAAGAGCAGCCGCCAGCAGCATAGACAAATATTTCATGTCTTCTCCAACCTTGTGATTTGGACCTCGCCAAATAAGAACGGCTCGGAACAGGGAAATTAGCCGGCCGGCGTTCGACTATTTCTTTTGTCGTCGCCTTTGGCGAGTCATTGTATAGGTTGGAGGCTGGATCGGTGAAGCGTCAGATTGAGCGGCATGAATAGGTTTGGCCCGCCCCCGTTTTGCGGTCACAAACTCTACAATATTCGGGGCCGCCATTCGTCTACAGAGGTGGATGGGCAAGCCGGTGAACGTCATCGCGATGACTGAGCAAGACCGCCAAATCTCCCAAGTCGTCGCGGAACAGCGCTCGCGGCTTCGCAACTTCATCCGCCGGCGTGTGTCCGATCCCTCGGACGCCGAGGACATCATGCAGGAAGTCTTCTACGAACTGGTGGAAGCCAATCGCCTGCTGATGCCGATCGAGCATGTGACTGGCTGGCTTTATCGCGTTGCGCGCAATCGTATCACCGATCTTTTTCGCAAGAAAAAACCGCGAGCTTTCGACGGCGCGGCGGTCGAAGACGGGGCCGGCGAGTTGTTGCGGATCGAAGATCTGCTGCCTTCGCCCGATGCTGGGCCGGAGGAGCTCTACTTTCGCGGCGTACTCTTAGATGAACTGGAGTTAGCGCTCGAAGAATTGCCGCACGAACAGCGTGAAGTTTTTGTCGCGAACGAAATCGAAGGCCGCAGCTTTAAGGAGTTGTCAGCAGAAAGCGGGGTCAGCGTTAACACGCTGCTCTCGCGCAAACGCTACGCGGTACTTCATCTCCGCGAACGATTGCGAAGCATTTACGACGAATTTGCCAAGAAATGATGCGAGGAAACGATTCGAGGAAATGATACGAGTAAATGAGGAGCGCAACATGAGTAAGAAGAAATGGTTTTTTATCGTCCCAGCGGCAATACTCGCGATCCCGCTTTTCATCTGGATCGGCGGCGAACTGGTCATGCATCTATGGAACTGGCTGGCGCCGACGCTGTTCGGATGGCGGCTAATCACCTTCTGGCAGGCGGTTGGACTGCTGGCTCTCTGCCGGATTTTGGTTGGAGGCCACGGCGTGCGCGGCTCTAATCGCTCCGAAGGCCGGCGCCGAATGAAAGAGCGGATGGACGAACGCTGGGAGAAGATGACGCCCGAGGAGCGCGAGAAGTACCGCAACAGTTGGCGCGCACGCTGCGGCGGCTTTGAACCGCCTACAAGCGAAACCAAACAGACGGCCTGATATCACCGCGCAACACTGTGGCCCATCCTCAACTCATTCCCGCTGGGCTACAATTGGAATTGTGCCTGCGTATGCGTTCGCCGTTCTTGTTGCCGGTTGGCTGCTTTGGGTGCTGCCGTTTTTTCTTGCTAATAAACAGAAGCAGCCGGCGAAGCAGGTGGACAAGCGCGCTCGATGGGGAATCATTCTCGCCGGTGTCGGCTACGCTATCTTGTGGCAGGGGCGCTTTTGGGAGATGCAGCCGCGGCTCTGGCGTGTAGCGCTTTGCATAATTTTCTTTGTATTCTCCGCGCTTCTTTCGTGGACCGGAACGAGCGCCCTCGGCCGCCAGTGGCGAGTCGATGCCGGCCTCAGTGCCGACCATCAACTGGTGACAGCTGGGCCGTATCGCTTCGTTCGTCATCCAATCTACGCGTCTATGCTGTGCACTTTGTGCGCTACGGGATTTCTTCTGGCGCCCTGGTGGTTATTCGTTCCGTCCATTCTATTTTTCATCGCCGGCACGGAGATTCGAGTTCACATCGAAGAGAAATTGCTCGCGGCCCATTTCGGTGAACAGTTCCTGGAATTCAAGCGCCGCGTCCCGGCCTACATTCCGTTTATCAGGTAGCGCGCTTACCGCTCATCCCTTTCATTCGCGGCTTTCCTTCCAACTGGGCCGCGGCAAGCACCAATTCTTTCAGTCCTTTTTTATCCAAGTCTCCCACCGTTCGCAATTTCACGTGCCGGAGATTTTTTCCAGTTCCCTCCAGCAAACGCTCGGGATCATCCAGCGAAGTGCCATAGTGAAATCCAAACGTAACGTGATTTTTCCCCACCATGTAAAAGCAAAACGGATCTTTCGATTCGAATGTCGGGATACCCCACGAATTCACGGTTATCGCCGTTCCAGGCACAGCAGCTTTCACCAGACTGCGCAGGCCTCGCACCACTTTCTGCAACGCGGGATTGTCGTCCCGTGCGTAGGCATTCTTCTTCGCTTTGTTGCCCTTCCAGGCTTTGGCTGCCATTTTCTTCTCCTTCGGCAACGTGCGTGAACGCTCCTGATGTAGGCAAATGTCAGTCCGGAAAAACCTTCGCATCCATTCCCGGGACCAGGCGCAACGCATTCTTGTAATACACTTTTTTCAGCACTTCGTCGGGCACCTCGAAGCCATAAATTCGCCAGAAGGCATGGCGCTTGCGGTAATACTCGAAATATTCGTCGCGCGTTTCGAGGCACCGGAAATACCACTTGTATTCGTTCACGTCGTAGATGTCTTTGCCCATCAAAATGCGGTCCTGATACTTGATCAGAAAATCGTGGGCTGAGTAGGGCTGCCGTCCTAGTTCTGCGAGCACGGCCGCGATATCCACATTCACGTTTGGATAGGCGTCGAACAATTTCCCCAAACGCTGCAAATCGTTTCCATGAAACGCGAGGTGCGCGGCGATGAAATTTGTTCTCGGATGTTTTGCGAACAAGTGATTGCGCTCCGTCATCAGCGTTTCGAACGGCGGATATTGGGAAGGCGGGCGCGCGCGTCCGGGAAACTGTTTCAATTCGAGCCAGCGTTCGTTCGAATAGTCCCAGGGATCGAAAAAGGCCGACGGCTCGGCTATGTGGATTAAAACTGGAATTTTCAAGTCCGCGCACTTTTCAAACACCAGATCGAATTCGGGGTCGTCCACGTGCACGCGCTGGCCGTTGGCGTACTTCAACTCCATTCCAAAGTCCTTGAAAATCTTAAGTCCTTGCGCGCCGTTCTTCACGTCCTGCTCGAGCCGCGCCGCAACACGCTTGCCGAATCCCGGGGTGTTCAAGTCGTCGTAATTCATATTGGCGAAGACCACAAAGCGGTCCGGGTAGCGTCCCTTCATTGTCGCAACAGTCTTGCGCAATTCCTCGCCGGTTCCTCCGCTCAAATTCACCAGGATGCGCAGGTTGATCGAGTCCATACCTTTGATCAAATCCTCGACATGCTCAGGCGTGGGATTCCAGTGATGGCTGTGAATATCGATGAAGGGAAATTTAGCGCGCTCGATTTTGTGTTCCTTGGTAACGAGGGTGGACTTCGGCTGGTATTCCTCAATCGTCGGAGTGCGCGACTCCTGCGAAGCTGACTGTTTTTGTAAAGCCGGGCCTGCGGAAGCGGAGGCCCACGTGGACGCTGCATGTGGCCGCACAAACAGGAAAACTACCGCAGCAAGAATTACCGCAAGGAGTGCAATAGTGCGCCAAGATCTCATCGTCGGCCTCGGGTATGGAATTGCCCGGCTTATCTTCCCACAGGAGGATGCAATGCTGCTCTCTTAACCCAGAACTCCGATTGAGGATATCTTTTCGAAGAGCCGCAAATCTCAAGGCAGCCGGTAGCCCTTAGAAGCGTCCTCGAGCAACAGCACCCAGTCATTTCCGCGCCCATTTGTTGGCGGCGTGTATGTTTGAATACCCCAGCAATCGGATTGATGAAACTCGTAGGAAATGCCGTAGCGTGGGTCGTACCAGACCTCTTTCAGACGTTCGCCATGGATAACGCTCTTATCGAGCGTGAAGCTCTCTCCTCTTGGAGAATAAATGATGGCAAACGAGCCGTCCGACGATCGAGCGCCTCGAATTTTCGCTCCGCCCGTCACTGGGCCGTTCAAAACTATCTTTTGGTCCGGCACGAGCTTTGTGAACGGCACGGACTCGAACAGTTTCCTTACGAAACCCATTTGAAACGCGCCCGGATGATCCATGGCTTCGTCCCAGGGAACATTGGCTCCCAGCAATCCGCCTTCGTGGCCCATCCAGGGATCGCCAAGCCGGCCGGCCGCAATCTGGTCCTGCACGGGCGTGTCCTGCCCGTTTCCCTGGTGCACCAGCGGCTTGTAAATCTGCCAGATGTTGTTGTTGCCGTAGGTGTGTCCGCACGCGCCGGCCAAAATCGACCAATAGGCGGACTGGCGTACATCGTAATCGTCAAAGCGGTCCAGCCCGCTCATGCCGCGGAAATGGAAACCGACGGGAAGCTGCTCATAGCGATTTTCGCCGTCGAGCGTTGGCTTCTCCGGCTTCAGAGCGTAGTCGTGCTCGGCATAGAGGCCGTTGTCGTGGTCGCGCGAGGAGTGCGACGACTGGTACATGTTGAAATCGAGCCAGTTGGCGTCATTCAATTTGATGGAAGAAAATCCCGGGCCTATGGGATGAAACGTTTTGAGGTGCGCGCCGGCGTCTCCCTCGGCGAGCCCGGCGGCCAAGGCATCCACAATCGCGCGCTCTTTTTCGTTGGTGATGGAATGATCGCCGCCAAGAATCCAGATGATCGGCTTGTCTTTATATCTTGCTCCCAGGAAGCGACCGTACAGCTTGGCCGTTTCGGGAGTGAAAAACGCGGTACTGGAGGCCCAGTAATTCCCCCAACTCGGGAGCATGCCAATAACCAATCCAAGCTCGGCGGCTTTGTTCACGATGAAATCCACGTGCTGGAAATAGGCCTCGTTGGGCCGCGTGGCGTCCTTGTCGATGAAGGGCAAATCGCCGTAGGCATTCGGAACCGTCAAGCCGTTCCCTGCCGCGAGGACCGCGGCCTGAACCACCGTAAAACCTTTTTGCGCACGATTGGTCAGGTACTTTGTGGCCTCTTCGCGATTCAATTTGTGAAATAGCTCCCAGGCCGTGTCTCCCAGGTAGAAAAATGGCTTGCCGCTTTCGTACTGCAAATAGCGATGATTCTCCGTCACTTTCAAGCGCTCGGCGGGGGCCGCGAAAATATTTCCGGAGAAGAAAAACAGGCTCGCAACAAGAACAGCCGCGGACTTCCGCGTGCACGAAAATCTTCTCTTCATCGTCTTGCCCCTCCCTGCTTCGGATTAGCCGCCGCGAATATTACTGCGGGGATTGTAATCGCGCGGCAAGATTTCAGCATCCGCCTAACGTAAATAACGGGCGGGCTATCTTCCCACAGGAATGAGGAACGGTGCTTTCTTGGCTTTCGTGTTTGGGAGGAGGCGTTTCGGTGCGGCGAAGAGAGGGACGGTTCCCGGTTCGTGTTTACGTGAACAGGTGCAACCCTGGCGGAGGAGCGCGGAACACGAGGGGAGTACAACTCTCCCAGAAGCACTCCCCCACGCGTCTCCCGACCAATTACCCCACGACTGGCACCTGGAACTACGGTGCCCCCATTGGTTAGAACAGGGGCATTTGAATTGGGAATGGCCTTACTAACGGTGTAGTGAGCGAAGGCGCGAAATCGTTTCATGCGAAATACAAGGAGTTGACATACATGGCTATTCGGCCGGCGGCGCCGTTACACGGAGAGGATGCGGCCGAAGAACGACCTGTAGCGCTGTAGCGCCAACCGAAGATCCTCGGTCGAGACGTTATCGCCGCGATCCCATTGGCCCTCGAGTCTCGCGCGTTCAGCAGCGAACATTTCGGCGAGCCGCTTCATCGCCACCGCGACAAGGCTGTCCGCCTGCTCCACAACTTGTCGAGGCTCGTCAACAAAACTCACCTGGATCGCATCCCAACGGCCGCGGAAATCTTTTGCTTCCTCGGCTGAAAAGAGCGGCACCACTTGCTTGTCCAGAGCGACAGCGGTTGCTGCTCCGGCTGAGGAGCCGCCGCCAACTTTGACCGTTGGAGCAGGCACTGCTCGCACCTCCTGATGCGCGCCCGCACCTGCCAGGGTCGCCGTCGTCAGCCCCACATCCGTATCTTCTTCTCTAAACTTTTTTGCTTCGTCCACTGGATTGCCTCCTCTATTTCTGCTGGCTTCTCGAAGACCTGACATCTGCTTTCGATTCTGAATCGAGGTTTAGGACGCCGCTGCTTTCGCGCGCGCCATCTCTGGTTCGCCGACCAGCTCATCAAACAGCGTCCGGTAATGAATCATGGCCTGGCGCAAATCTTCCGTTGTGGCTTGGCCACTTGCATGGCGGATCGCGATTTCATGCGCGGCCCGGTAATTTTCAACAACCAGCGGGTGGTCGACAGAGATATCTGCCGAGCGCTGCTCGAAGTCACTTACGGAATAGCCGCGGGTGGACATTACGTCGCCGAGCAGTTGATCGGCTTGCGTGACTGATTTTTTCGGATCGTCGACGAACTCTGTCTGAATCTTGTGCCAGGATGCGATATAGCGCTCCCGGTCGCTGGCCGCGAGCGGCCGAATGGCGAAGCCCTCGACACGTTTTTCCCGCTGTTCGAGCCCGGCTTCCGCCTTTCGCCGGCCTCCGCTTTCCTCGACGGCGCGCGTGTATTCCGGCCCGAATCGAGTTTGCAACCTTTCGGTTTTGTGTTTCCTGAGAAACATCGCCGCAGCGATGCCCACAATCCCAATGAGAATCACGCCGACGATAATGACCAACGACATCGTATTCATATCAAAATCCCTCTATTTCTTTCACGCATCCCCTGGTTAAGCCAGAAATGGTGCGACTTTTCAGATTCGGAGAAGAAATGGCATGGCAACGAACACACCATTCCTCATCGCGAATCCGAAATGCAGACCCCGCTGTTATACGCTGACCCTTCTTCCGGATACGAAATGCAAAACCAGAAGAATGATGCCGACGACAAGCAAAAGGTGGATTAAACCTGTGGATATGTGAAATGCGAAAAGCCCAAGCAACCAGCAAATGATTAAAACTGCGGCAATAAATCCCAACATGATTTCTTCTCCTTACGGCGGCGCGCGAAACTGAGCCCTCTCTATATTCGCGTGCAGCGCCCAAGCCCAAGTGCAATGGAGTTTCTTGCAGACCTAACTTGCGCGTCTCCAGAGGAAATGTCTGTTCACTTAGGGACAATGCGAGTGTGGCCGCTTCGTTCAATAGCGCGTCTGGTGAGGCATATCCCGATTCTGTGATTGAATACGCACAGGCGGAGGAACTACACGGACGGCTACCAATCAATAGAAGAGTTTAGGCGACCAATTCTCGCGCCCTTCTGGCAAGAGGTCGAAGAGATTCCAAACCGGCGTAAAGAGGTCTATGCCTCTGTGGTTTGGGTCGCCGTCTGGGCCGGGGTGAAGCGAGGCTTCGGTGGTATAAAAATGGTGGATTTTGCCGTCGGGTTCGCGGCTGAAAACGCTGAGGCCCGGATGTTGTCCACCGTACCCCTCAACATGGTAATCCGCGTTGAAACTCGACTGGCCGCTCGACAACAAACGGATTTTGTCCCATCCCCGCCGCCGCGCCCATTCCCGGAGTTCTCCGATTTCGACCTTGGCAACCAATACAAAATTTACTTTCTGGGCGACATGCGGAGCGATAGCGTTGTATCCATCGGCCCACATCGTACACATCGGACAAGCGGACATGTCGGTCGCCCCCCACATCATGTGATCCACGATGAGCCGATTCTTGCCGGGGGCAAATAAGCTGGAAAGACGAACATCCTTGAACTGACCAGGGGATTCGTCAAAGACATCAGCGGGGCCCTCGCGAAAAATGTAGTCGGTGGCAACCGCCGACCCCATGGGAAGTTTTCTTCGAAGAGCCGCAACACTCTCGCGTTGATCTTTCAAGGCGATCTCCGCCTCAAGCAGTTCATCGCGTAACTTGCGATACTCGCTTTGTAATTTCGCAGCTGTTGTGGTCATCAAGTTCCTCGCTCAGGCTAATTCCGTGGGAAAGCACACCACGATCTCATACGGTAGCAGTGACATCGGGTCGAGACTGTGCCTTTTAAAACACCCGGATGAATCGCATGAGCATCATCTGGATCTTTCCGACTAGCCGCTTGGCGCAACGCCGCGGAGAGGACCACCTACAACGGTCAAGCCGGAAGAAAACCTGTAACGAAATCCCGTAGAAATGCACTACATGGCAAAGCGCGCGCACCTTCGAAATGCAGCTCAAACGCGAGCGTCCCAAACTTCACTTCCTCAGGAGGGAAAATGACAAATACCTCCCAACGACTACTGTACGCAGTCGCCATATTCGCTATCGGGATGGCGCTGGGCGCCTGCAATCCTCCCAACTATCCGACCGGCACCATCGAGTTGAAGTATTACGGCACGGGTTCGTGGGGAGTGACGGTGAAACCCGGCTTCGGTTGCTGCGATTCTCTGGGCAACAGTTTCGATGTGTATTACCCGACGAATCTTGGCGCTAGTGGTTTCATGCACCCGATCATCACCTGGGGGAACGGTACCAATGGCTCCGCGGCCGCCGTTGATTACCTGCTCAGGCATTTCGCTTCGTGGGGCTTTGTCATTGTTGCAACCGAAGACAAGAACACGGGAGCGGGACAGACGATTCTTGACGCGGCCAACTTCATGGTTGACCAGAATGGAAATTCCGCGAGCATCTTCTACCACAAGCTCAACGTGAGCCAGGTCGGGGCTGTAGGCCACTCGCAGGGCGCTGGCGGTGTCATCAACGCATCCAACAAATCCGGCGGCATGGTCAAGACGGTGATTCCCATCGAACTACCGGCGCAGGCGTGGTGCATCCTGAATCTGCCCACCTGCGCGGATTCAAAAAATCTGACGTCCGGCTCTGTATTCTTCGTCGACGGCTCGGCCGACACGCTGATCTCGCCGCCGACACAGCCGAGCGGCACTCTGGGTGAGCAATCGATCGCTGCTTACTACAACGCTGTGCCTGCAGGGGTCGGCAAGGTGAAAGGAACGTTGATCGGGCCGAATCACAATGACGTGACTGGACAACCAGACTGTAAGAAAGCGGCCTTTCCCTGCGTGAACGGCGTATACGGCTATCTCGGCTATCCCACGGCTTGGCTGATGTACCAACTTCAGGGGGATAGCTACGCGCATGGCGCATTTGTCTCGGGAACAGGTGAGATGTTTTCGGAAACTAAAAATTGGGAGTACGTGGCGAGCAACATCCCCTAGATTGATCCGAACGCAGGGCACCGTGAGACGGAGACAGCGCTTGGCAGGGTTGGCTGCAACAAGGGCTCCCGTTACTCGAGCAAAGAATCATTCGTATCTCAACGCGATGATGGGATCGACGCGCATGGCGCGGCGCGCGGGGATGTAACACGCGACGAACGCAACGATGGCAAGTATCGCGGCCACCCCGGCAAACGTAGCGAAGTCGTTTGGGGCAATACCATAAAGCAGACCAGCCACGGCGCGCCCCATTCCCAGCGCCAGCGGCAAGCCCACCAACAAGCCTATTAGTGCCAGCGTCATTCCCTGCCCCACGACCAGGCGGAAGATTTCGCTTGGCTTGGCGCCCAGAGCTATGCGAATGCCGATTTCGCGCGTGCGCTCGCTCACTGTATAGGCAATCACGCCGAAGAGCCCTATCGCGGCAAGCACCAGCGTAAATCCGGCAAAGGCGGCCATCAACGTCCCGCCAATCCTCTGGGGGATCACGGACGCAGATCGCAGATTCTCCATCGTACTGACATTGAACACCGGCAAGTCCCGGTCCAGCGCAGCGACTTGCGCTCGCACGATTTCTTCCATACGTCGGGGATCGGAGGCCGTTCGTACGACAAGTGCCCCTGTGTACTCTACTTGCTGGCGCAATGGGAAATACATCTCGGGCGACGCGGGAAGGTCAAGTTGGTTTCTTATGTTGCCGACAACAGCCACAACGGTTCGCCATGACTCCTTTTCCGGAGGGCCGTTAAGTTTCATCCGCTTCCCAAGCGCATCCTCACCCGGCCAATACCGCTCCGCGAACGCTTCGTTGACCATAACGACGGGCTGGCTTTTCGTTGAGTCTTCACTGGAGAACTCACGCCCTCGAAGGACCGGTATCTGCATAGTCCGGAAATACGAATTGCTTACAGTGCGGTAATTCGCACCCGGGTCCTGCCCCGGCTTTGGTTCCGGCATGCCTTCGATTCGAATGGACCACGATTCATTCATCTTGCTCAGGGGGATCAGGTTGGCAACGGTGGCGTTTTGTACTCCGGGCAGATTCTGCACGCGCTCGAGCAGTTGCTCATAAAAATTGACCGCCTGCAGGTCAGAAGTATATTTCGCATCGGGCAGGGCCACGAACATCGTCAGCATACGGTCGGGATTGAATCCGGGAGAAACGCGTTCGAGACGGAGAAAGGTTTTCATCATCAGACCCGCGGTGGACAGCAGCGCAAGCGAAAGCGCAACTTCCGACACGATCAGCGCGTTGCGCAAGAGTCCGCGGCAGCGCCCAACACCGGCGGATGGCGCTCCTTCTTTCAGCGTGTGGTTCACGTTCAGCCGCGAAGCAGCCAACGCGGGCAGAAACCCGAAGACCAACCCAGTGCCGACGGAGACTGCCAAGGTGAATAGCAGCACAGGGGTATTGATAGCGATCTTGTCCCAACCTGGGATGATGCGTGCGAATTCGGCGGGGATGCGGATGACGTGCGCACTCAGACAGAGATAAGCAAACAAAACCCCTAGACCTCCACCCAGCAGGCCAAGGAGCATGCTCTCCACCAGCCATTGCCGAATCAGCCTGTGTCGCGTAGCGCCCAAAGCGGAACGAATCGCGGTCTCTCGTTGACGGCTGCTGGCGCGCGCCAGCAACAAATTGGAAATATTGGCGCACGCGATTAGCAACACAAGTCCGACGGCTGCCAGCATGATCACCAGCGGCGCGCGCGTCTCCCCCGACTCGCTCTCCACCAGCGGCATCACATGTATGTCGCGGCCCGCATTCATTTGCGGATATTGCTGCGCGAGCTGCGCAGCGATGGCACTCATTTCCGCCTGCGCTCGCTCGCGCGTGACTCCCGTTCTCAGATGCGCGACGCCATGCAAATAGTGGGAGCCGCGGTTCGCTGCCGCTTCCGGCGTGAAAGAAAGCGCGCCCCACACTTGAGCCCCGGAAGGAAAATTGAACTCCTGGTTCATCACGCCAACGACCGTGAAATCAACTCCGTTGAGCAAAACGGTCTTCCCCGAGATCGAAGGATCGGAAGCGAAGTGATCTCGCCAAAGCGCATAACTCAGCATCGCGACGTGGTCCTTGCTGGGCGCACCCTCTTCCTCGATAAACGTGCGTCCCAGCATTGGCTGCGCTTCGAGGGACTCGAAGTAACCTGGAGTCACGAGAAATCCGTGCAGATGCTCCGGTTGGTCGACGCCGCCTAAGTTCGCATCCCACCACGCTTCTGCCGCAATGTGATCGAAAACGTGGTTTTCCGCTTTCCAATCCAGGAAATTTGCGGGCGAGAGTTCGTTGCGAACGATGCTAGCAGCCGGCAAACGCTCCCAAAGCGCGACGATGCGATCCGGATTCGAGAATTCGATGGGGCGAAGCAGCAAAGCATCCACGATGCTGAAAATATAAGTATTCGCGCCGATGCCCAGGGCCAGGGTGAGGACGGCAACCGCCGTGAAGCTCGGGCTTTTGCCCAGCATTCGCAGTCCGAAGCGCATATCCTCAACGAACTGCTCGAGCCAGACGATGCTCCATACCTCACGCGTGTCTTCCTTCACGCGTGTGACGTTGCCGAACTTGCGCACGGCCGCGTAGCGCGCTTCCTCTGGCGACATGCCACGATCGATGTTGTCTTGCGTCTCCCGCGCAATGTGGTCGCGAATGTCGTCATCGAGATCATTGAGCATGCGTTTGCGCCAGCTCATTGTCCGCCTCCAAAAAGCTCGCTACTCATGCCGCAGGGCGACCATCGGATCGACACGCATCGCCCTACGCGCTGGAAGGTAGGACGCTAGAAAAGCAACCGTGCCGAGCACCGCAGCCACGGCGACGAAGGTCAGTGGATCGGTCGGCTTGACGGCAAACAAAACGCTCGACATCCAGCGCGTCACGACCGCTGCTGCCACGATCCCGATGCCCAGGCCAAACAGAGCGAGCCGCGCTCCATGCCCGACAATAACGCGCAGAACATCGCTTCGTTGGGCACCGAGCGCGACTCGCAGACCGATTTCGCGAGTACGCTGCGTCACGAGATACGACAGAACGCCGAAAATTCCGGCGGCCGTAAGCAGCAGTGCGATGCCGCCAAAAGCCCCGAGCAGGAGTGCGTTGAAACGGTCGCCTGCGGCCGAACTCGATACGACGTCGTCCATCGTACGGAATGTGGACGTTGCCTCATCGGGATCGATCGCTCGGATAGCTTGGCGCACGGCGGTTGTGAGCATTGCGGGGTCGCCTGCGCTGCGAACGACCACATTCATTTTCAAAAAAGATCCCGGAGTGAACATGGCGGGACGAAGGGACTCCTGCAATGCGAAGTGCTTGTTGCCTCCCACGATTCCGACAATCTCGCGCGGCGTGAATTCGGGCTTACCTTCAAACATTTTCAAGTGCTTGCCGATGGGGTTCTCGTTCGGGAAATACTTCTTCACGAAAGGCTCGTTCACGATTACAACTTTCCGGAATTCCAAGGAGTCTTGCCGTTCAAAAGCACGCCCGGCCAGCAATGGAATGCGCATCGCTCCGAAATAGTCGCCATCAATGATTCGGATATCGGCGTCACTGTTGTCGTTTGGGTTTGCCGGGGGATGCTCGGCAATCGTGAAAAAGGTGTCATCCGCCTCGCCACTTAGAGGCAATTCGGAAACGAATCCGGTGGTCCCGGCGCCAGACGCGGATCGGATGCGGTCCTCGAGTCCGTGAAAAAACAATTCCCGCCGTTGCTGGTCGTCGTATCTCGGTGAGACGAGCGACACCTCCGTAGTGAGGACGTTCGCGGGATCGAACCCGAGCTGAACGCGCATCAGATGCCAGAAACTGTTTAGCAAGAGACCCGAAGCAATCAACACCACTACCGAAAGCGCCACTTCCGCAACGACCAGCGCATTGTGCACGCGATGCTTCGAACGTGCATCACCAGCAGCTCCACCTTCGCGCAATCCTTGCGCCAAGTCACGCCGGCTCGCTTTCAACGCCGGCCCGAGACCGAACAGGATCCCCGTAAAAATCGAGATGAAGAACGTGAAAGCCAGCACGGTGCCACTCACATTCACTTCATCGAGACGCGGAAGACTCTGCGGCCCGAGTCCCCTCAAAAATTGCACACCAGCCGTAGCGAGAAAAATCCCGGCTGCCCCTCCAGCGAGGGCGAGAAGAAGGCTCTCTGTCAACAATTGCCTTACCAGGCGGGAGCGGCCAGCCCCAATCGCGGTCCTTATGACAATCTCTCGCTGCCTTACACTATTTCGCGAGAGCAGAAGGCTTGCGACATTCGCGCAAGCTATCAGCAATACGAAGCCGACCGCGGCCAGAAGCACCAGCAAGGCAAGCCGGACACTGCCGACGAGAACATTCTGCAACGGCTCCAGGCGCAGGCCCCATCCGGCGTTCGTAACTGGGTATTCACTTCCAAGATGTGCGGCGATGGTGTCCATCTCAGCTTGGGCTTGAGAGATCGTCACGCCGGGCTTAAGAAGCCCCACGGGCCGGAGGAAATGAGAGCGGCGGGACTGCATACCCTGATTTTGAAAGGGAGCTGGATACCAAAGATCAGCTCGCGAGAGAACGGAGACGTCGTTCGCGAGCACGCCGATGACCGTGCGTGTTTTGTCGTCAAGTGCGACGGACTTTCCAATTACGTTTGGATCGCTGCCAAACCGTTCTTGCCACAAATGACGGCTGAGAATTACCACCAGCGGATCCGTCGTCTTTTCATCGGATAGCTCAAAGGAACGGCCATAACGGGGTTGAATGCCAAGCGCATCAAAGAAGCCGGCCGTCACCATCGAGCCCTTGATCTGAATAGGCTTGTCGGTTCCGGCGAGATTGAAGAGGGAATCGCCCACTGCTATCGCACCGTAGTAGTCGAAGGAGTGGTTCTGCGCGCGGTAATCGATGAAATCAGAGGGAGCCACCGCGGCTTGATCGCAGAGCGTGCATCTCCCCCACGACCACACGAGGCGTGAAGCGTTCTCAAATGGCAGTGGTTGAATTAATACGGCGTTCACCACGGAAAAGAGTGTAGTGTTGGCGCCGATGCCCAAGGCCAGCGTGAGCACGGCGACTGCAGTGAATCCAGGATTCTTGCGCAGCATGCGCATGCCGAAACGAACATCCTCGATTAGTTGCTCGAGCCACACGGCGATCCATACTTCGCGCGTTTCTTCCTTCACCTGCGTCGCGTTGCCGAACTTGCGCATGGCTGCGTAGCGAGCTTCCTCTGGCGTCATGCCGCGCTCGATGTTGTCCTGTGTTTCCCGAGCAATGTGCTCGCGAATGTCTTCGTCGAGTTCATTGAGCATGCGCTTGCGCCGGCTCATGATTCACCTTCCTCGCAAACTTGCTATCGAGTGGCCAAAACGATGGTCACTCGTATCGCAAGGCCACCGTAGGATCCACGCGCATCGCTCGCCGTGCCGGGACGTAGCAAGCCAGCAGCGCGACGAGCGCCAGCAAGACGGCTACGCCCGCGAAGGTTTCGAAGTCGGTAGCGCTGATTCCAAAGAGCAAGCTGGACATCAGGCGCGCCAGACCGAAAGCCGCAGCGATGCCGATGGCAATTCCAACGCCCGCGAGTTTCAGTCCTTCGCCGACAACTAGCCGAAAGACGCCGCTTCGAGGTGCGCCAAGCGCCATGCGAATGCCGATCTCATGAGTCCGCTGCGCCACCGAATACGAAATCACGCCGTAAATTCCAATAGCCCCGAGAACCAGAGCCAGCCCGCTAAACAATCCAAGCAGCACCAGGGTCATCCGCCGAGTCGCCACCGAATTTCTCACCAGCTCTTCCATCGTTGAAATAGCGAAAACAGGCTGGTCCTTGTCAATCGACTGCACCACCTCGCGCACCGCGGACGTGAGTGACGCGGGATCGGCTCCCGACTTCACGACCAAAGCCATGGAGTTTCTGGGATTCTGCCGGAAGGAAAGATACACTTCGAGCCGCGCTGGATTCGCTAGCCCGTATAGTCTCGTGTCGCTCACTACCCCGACAATCGTGTACCACTTCGGCGGATCGGACGACGGATGGCCAAACATGAAGCGCTTGCCGATAGGATCCTCATTCGGAAAAAAACGGTGTGCCACCATCGCATTAATCATCCCTGCGAGCGGCGCTTTTTCGTTGTCTTGATCCGTGAAGGTCCGGCCACGAAGCAGCGGGATTCCGAGTGTCGAGATGTATTCCGGGCTGACGACATGAAAATCCGGATGGGGATAGTTCCCCGGCGTCGGCAAGGCCATTCCCTCAATCGTGATATCTGAGCGGCCATGGCTGTTTGTCAGCGGAATCGCGCTTCCTACCGCCGCGCTTTGAACTCCCGGCAAAGCGCTCACGCGATCGATCAGCTGCTGCCAGAAATTCAGAACGGCCGGATCTTGCGAATACTGCTGCGCCCGTAGATCCATTTCCATGGTCAGCACGCGGGCTGGCCGAAACCCGGGATCGACCTGCAGCAGGCGATAGAGGCTCTTCATCATCAACCCCGCGCCGATGAGAAGAATCAGCGCAAGCGAGATCTCCGCAACGGCCAGCGCACCGCGAAGCCGGTTTTGTGCCACGCCTCCGCTCGAGGTGCGTCCGCCTTCTTTCAATTCCGATTGGACATCAGGCTTGGTCGAATGTAGAGCGGGCGCCAAACCGAAAATAAACGCGGCCAGCACTACCACGCCTCCTACAAAGAGCAGAACCGCGCCGTTTAGATTCACTGCAGTGCCAGACAACATGTCCGCAGAAATCAGCTGCGCCAATCCACGAATGCCGCCCAACGCCAGCGCCACGCCCACAACGCCACCGGAGCACGCCAGAATAAAACTCTCGGTCAACATTTGACGGATGATTCTGCCGCGGCTCGCTCCAAAAGCAATACGCAGCGCAATTTCCTTAGTGCGGCTCGCCCCGCGAACCAGAAACAAATTCGCTACATTCGCGCACGCGATCAGCAACACAAACAGGACCGCACCAAAGAGCACGAGAATTGCCGTCTTCATATCGCCAACAAAAGCCTGGCGGATCGGCTGGAGCGTCACGCTGAATTGATCATTGCTCGCGGGGTATTCCTCCGCCAGCCGTGCCGCAATGCCTTTCATTTCCGCGCGCGCTTGCCCGAGTGCGACGCCCGGGCCGAGCCTCCCGATCACCACCATATCGCCGCGGTCGCCGCGCTCCTTGATTGCATCGGCATTATTCGTGGCCCACACGCCGATCGGCAACATCACGTCGGTCATGTCCAATGAACGGTAGTTCGGCGGCAGCACGCCCACAATCGTGAAGCTGCGGCCATCGAGGGTAATCGTCTTACCGACGACGTTCGGATCGCCTCCCAAATGGGACTGCCATAAGGAATAACTCAGCAGCAGCACCGGAGCCGTTCCGGCTTTCTCTTCCGATGCGTCAAAATCGCGTCCAAGGAACGGCCGGATACCCATCATGGATAGAAAATTGGGTGAGACTGCATCCCCGGTGATAGTTTCCGGTTGGGTTATGCCTGCAAGATTGAAACCGACGGATTGAACGGCGGCCATCTGCACGAATGTATGGCTCGCGGCGCGCCAATCGAAGAAGTTTTGATACGAAACGGAGACATCCCCCACCCTAGGGGTGGTCTCGTGCAGCACTATGAGACCTGAGGGGGCCTTGTACGGAAGAGGCCGGAGAAGAACGGCGTAGACCACGGAGAAGACCGCGGTGTTCGCACCAATGCCGAGCGCGAGTGTCAGCGCTGCAACGGCGGTGAATCCAGGATTCTTGCGCAGCATGCGCAGGCCGAAACGGATGTCCGCAAGTAGCTGCTCGAGCCAAACGAAATTCCAAACTTCCCGCGTCTCTTCCTTGACCATGGTCACGTTGCCGAACTTGCGCATGGCCGCATAGCGCGCCTCATCCGGCGTCATGCCGCGCTCGATGTTGTCCTGTGTTTCCCGGGCAATGTGCTCGTGAATGTCTTCATCGAGTTCATTGAGCATGCGCTTGCGCTGTCTCATGATTCGTCCTCCTGCCCGGCGGGCCGGAGAATCCGAGCGATCGCTCCCGCGAGTTTGTCCCACTTGCGGGTCTCCAGCGTAAGCTGCCGCCGGCCTTTGGGCGTCAATTTGTAAAATTTGGCGCGCCGATTGTTTTCTGACGTGCCTTCTTCAACCGAAATCCATCGGCGCTTAATGAGGCGATGAAGCGCGGGGTAGAGCGATCCCTGTTCGACTTGCAGGACGTCGTCTGATTTGAATTCGATGGCTTTGGCGATGGCGTGACCGTGCGCAGGCCCCAGCAGGAGGGTGCGCAGGATCAGCAGGTCCAGCGTGCCCTGCAGAAGTTCGATGCGTTCGCGTTCTTCTTTGGTAGACATTCTAGGTGAATCTACAGCGCTTCCAGTAGAATGTCAAGGTGAGTGCATTTTTATAGGCGGGAAAGCGCTCGGCTACTGCGGCGCGGGGCCTCGGACGATCTGCACAAATTCATCGGGGCGGATCCACTTTGCAAAAGCGCTTTTCACCTGGTCGGCGCTCATGGAAAAGTAGATTTGTGCTCCGCGGAACGGTTCGTCGAGTGGGAGTCCAATTTGAGCGCGTCCGAGTAAGCCAGTGGCGACGCTGCTTTCGCTCGATTCGGCAAGAGGGATTTGGCGCAAGAGCAGCGCTTTCGCTTGCTGAAGCTCGCCATCGGTTACATTTTCCTTCTGCATCGCTTCCAGATCGCGGCGAATCAGGGCTTTTGCTTTCGACACATTCTTCGGATCGCAACCGTAGTTAACGGTGTAGGTCGTTCTGGTTTTGTCCGCATTCATGTGAACGTCAACGTTGTAGACGTACCCGCTTTCCTGCCGAAGATCGTGATACAGGCGCGTCGCGTAGAATCCGCCGCCGAGCACGTGGTTTCCCATCTGAAGCGGATAATAGCTAGGATCGAATCGCGTGATGCCGACCGTTTCGGAAAGATTCACGGTGTCCTGAAGCTGGCTGGGATCCGGAATATTGGCCGCCGAGGCTTTGTTGGCAGGAACTGGCGGCAGGTCAACCTCCGGTTTGGCGCCAGAAGCTTTCCACTCTCCAAACCACTTCTCGACCACGCTCCTGGCCTCTGCGGGCGTAATATCGCCGATGACCACAATGGTCGTGAGATCGGGACGAAGGGCCTTTGCGTAATACTGTTTTACGTCGTCGAGAGTGACGGACGAAACGGTCTTCGCTGTGGCTTCGCGAAGGGCCGGATCATTTGCCGGAAAGAGGGCCGTACTCAAAGCGCGGCTCGTTTGATAACCGGGGCTCTTGACTCTGCCCGCGAGATATTGCGCTGTTTGGGGCTGGATGACCTTGAAAGCCTCTTCGGGAAGCGCGGGGTTTAACTCGTTGTCGGCCAACAATTGCACTCCCCTGGAAAAATCCTGCTTCAACACTTCCAGCGAGAATTCGAAGCCGGCGGATTCTTCCGCAGCAATGTCATCGAGCGCCTTTTGAAACGCCAGTCTGTCTAAAGTTTTTGTGCCATAGGAAAACAGCTCATCGAGGACGTCGTTGACCCCGTCTTTTCCCGGTTCCACTTGCATTCGGGGTTCGTTCCGGACATCCCCATGAACTGTAATCGTTGGCGAAATCTTTTCCGTGCGGACAATCAGCCGCAGTCCATTAGGCAAGGTCACGTCCGAAGGCAGTGGGTCTGGGCGCGGCTTTTCAAGCGCCAGGAGTTTCGCGGAGGCCCACGAAGGGAGTTCCACGGGCTTCTTGGGGGCGGAGGTCAACTGTTCGCCACCTCCAAAACCCTGCGCGGATACGGGACCGCCGGCCGGCTGTGGCTTTAATACGGCCGCGATCGATTCCTTATCCACCAAATATTTTTTTGCCACGCGATTTACATCGTCGGCTGTCACTCGCTTCATAGCATCGACATCATCATCTGGCGAATTCCGCCCTTCAGCAGCAAGGGCTTCCGACCAGGCTTCCGCGAGCCCTGGGATGGAGTTTCGGCGAAACTCGACTCTGGCAATTTCCTTGCGCTTGGCGGCTTCAACAAGTTCGGCGGGCACGCCGTTTGCCGCGTAATCGGACATGATTTTGCGCATCTCCGCGATCAACGGCGTTGCATCACCTTCGGCGGGCAAGATCGCAGCACTGTAGAGGACACTCGCCTTCGGGAAAGTTTCCGCGAGACCGAAGCCTGTCTCGAGCGCCTTACCTTGCGGAACGAGGGCATACAAATTTCCGCGCTGGCTGCCCAGAACGTCACTCAGAATCTGCACCGCCGGAAAATCCGGACTTTCCGTTCCGGCAGCGCGATAGGAAACGAAGGCTAAGAGGTAGGGAAGATTGCTATCGAGCGTGAACGACTCTGACTTTACGGGCGGGAGCGTAATATCCGCGCGCGACGGCAGAGATTTCTTGCCGATTTTTCCGTACAACTCCTTGACGGTGGCTAGAACCGCAGTCGGTTCGACATCGCCGGTGATTACCAGAATCGCGTTGTTGGGCGCATACCACTTCTTGTAAAAGTCTTTGAGCATCGCGCCGGTGGTGGCCTCAAAGGAATCGTGAGTGCCGAGGGCGTCATGGCTATAGACGGTTCCGGAAAACATGTCCTCATTTAGCCGCGTGATGAACTTATACGTAGGGTTCGAAAGGTCGCGGGCCACTTCCTGCTCGATCGCGCCTTTTTCATTTGCCCATTCCGACTGCGAATCGTCTACGTCCTGCATGCAAGCCGCATCGAGCCGTAGCGCAATGTCGAGATCGGAAGCGGGGACGGTTTCGAAGTATTGCGTAATGTTCTGCTGCGTATCGGCATTGCCGGCCCCTCCGAGCTGCGCATAGATCGCGGCCGTTTGATCGGCGTTTACTCCGGCACATCCGCGGAAGGACATGTGTTCTTGCGCGTGAGCCATGCCTGGAAATCCCGCGGGCGTTTCGTTGCCGCCTACCAGGTAGTTCTCCTCAACGGTAACCACGGGAGCAAGCGGATCGCGAACGATCACAACTCTAAGTCCGTTTTCCAAGGTCGCTCGAGTGACGTCGGAGCTTGGGGCGGGTTTTTCTTGCCCAGAGATCAAGGAGCCAGCGATCAAGACAACTGCGCAGATGCTAAGTGCACGGACCAATGTGATTCCCCTTTGTGAGATTGCTTGACAGCAAGTTCCAGAAACAACGTGGGACATCCGGGCGCAAATTCCCAACCGCCCGCATTCCTTTGATGCTTTGATCCCCTCGCGAGACGCCCGGCAGCCGCATAATGCAAGGGCTGCCATTATCTCACTTTCGAATGGGTTTATCGCGTGGACGGCGATTTGGAATCTTTGGAGCAAGATTATGAAGATGCCGCGACCTACCGCTTGGCCGTTTGCTTGGCTTGTTGTGCGCGGAATTCTATTTCGCTGCGGCAGTGGCGCAGCACTTCGTCCGTGTTTCTGACGGATTTCCCGTCAAGATTGTCCGCGTCTTCAGGGAGAAGATCGATGACGTGGCCAAACTCATGCAAGAGCGTGACCATCTGCGCGGGCAGCGTGTCGCCCATATAAGTTCCCACGGTCAGGAGCCGCGTGCCCTCTGATTGTATAGGGCCTGTTTCTCGACCTATCCTTAGTACTTGACTCTGGGGCTTGTAGAATGCTCCATTCGCGTTGATGGTAATCGCTGTGTGCGCTCCCCCATCCTGGGTCGCCCGCGCCACATATGGCTGCCGCCTGATGACGATCTGTCCTTCCGTCGTTGACTCGAAAATATCCGGCGGCCCATGCCGGTCGAGCAGGAAATTGAGCGACTGGAAAGTAGCTGCGGCGGATGACTCCTTGGCTTCAAACCATTCCGTGCAGGCATTTTGGGAACGAAGTATATCCAGAACCTCTTCGCGAGCTCGCGCGATTTTCGCCCCTGCTCTGCCGAGCGCTGAAAGTTCCGCGAGAACGGGATCTACAGCCTCGTTGCAGAAAAAGGTGCGGGGAACACCATCGTTTCCAGCGACATTCTGAGGACAAGGATTGTCTGCCATCGCCCGTGGCCGGGCTGCGAGAGTCACGTCCGGGCAAACCTCAAGGAATGTCCCAGAGACGTTCGAATGACCGGAGATCTGATTCATTGGTGGTGGGAGCGGCTCGATACCATCGGTAAATCGCCAAGCGGCAAGCATAATCACGGAGGACGTCTCGCATTTCGCCTTCCAGGCACCGGAATTCATTCGATTGCTGGACATTTTGGAGGTATTCACGAGGTCTGCGGTTTGCGGAAAACTGGGTGTGCTGCCCATCAAACAAATAACCAGAGCGAGAAGAATGGCCCGCGAGCTAGTACGAGTGGAAAACACCGCTTCCTCCCCTGCCCCGACTGTGCAACCACCACAGACCGTTTGCGGGGAAGCTCGTTTGAGTGGCCACCAACCCAATCGAGCTGAGCAAACGGTTTCATCGTTTACCGGAGCTATCAGGAAGACGAGAATTTCCGGTCGAAGTCACCTCAATTGTTTATGGAATTCTCTCGAATTACGGATCGAAGGGACTGACTTTATGACCTTTACATAAATTAGTTGTGAATTATCGACCTGACTCAGCCTCTGAAAGCTGTTTGGTTTACTAGGACGGTAAGCTATTGACCCTGGCGGAACCGCCCGAACGATCAGACTTTCTTGTCTTCTTTGGCCTCGGGCGCCCTAGCGGACCATGCTTTTTCAGAGATGTAATAGGGCGACGACACGGTAAAGATGCGCTCGTTCCCTCGCACCAGCATCGTCCATTCGAGCAAGCGCCCCCGCTGGTTGTGCAGAAAATACTCGTACCAATGATCTTCAACCAATTCGGGAATCACCACCACAATGCGCCGGTCCGGATGTTTCTCGGATAGATCGAGAATGTATTGCACGAGCGGAATAATTATGAAGCGGTAGGGCGACGGGAGAACCACAAACTGCGGCGGCTCGCTGCCGGCTTCGCGAAAAGGCCGCTCGACATAACGCTCCCAGTCCTCGCGCAGCAACTCCGAGTGCTCGCCTGGCTCGACGTGAATCGCAATAATCTCCGGCGAAATCCGCGAAGCGAATTCCAAAGCCTGTTTGCAAATCCGGCTCCAACGGTCGATAGGCACAATCACGATGGGAGGCCGCCCGTGGTTCGCGGGAACCACCGCCTCGCTGGAAGTGGTCGCCACTAAAACCGCATGATAGTGGCGGCGCACTCTGCTAAAGAAAAATATCAGCATCGGAATGAACAGCAGCGTAATCCAGGCCCCCTCCGCGAATTTCGCGACCAGCACCACAATCACGGTGATCCCAGTGACGAACCCACCCAGCCCGTTGACCAGCGCGCTCTTGAACCAGTGCGGACCGCGGTTTTTCCGCCAATGCACCACCATGCCAAACTGCGACAACGTAAACGCCAGAAAAGCGCCCACAGCGTACAAAGGAATTAGATTGTCAGTTACGCCGCCAAAGACGATCAGCAGGAGCGCGGTCAGCACGGCCAAAACGACGATCCCATAGGTGTAAACGAGCCGCCGGCCGCGATATCCGAAAGCATGGGGCAAATAGTTATTCGAAGCGATGGCTTTGCAAAGTCTCGGAAAGTCCGCGAACGCTGTATTCGCCGACAGCGAAAGCACCAGGAGTATCGACGCGATCGTCAGGTAATAAAAAATGCCTTTGCCATACACGGCCGCGATCAGCATCGAGAGCAAACTCTGGTAACCAGGCTTGCCAGGATCGGTGGCCGCAATTCCATAGACTTTCACCAGATAAGAAATCCCCGCCAACAGCAACGCCAGGAGAAAAATAATTATAGTGAGCGTGCGCTGCGCGTTCTTCACCGCAGGCTCGCGAAACGCTTTCACGCCATTGCTGACGGCTTCGACGCCGGTCAGCGCGGTACAACCGCTCGAAAACACTTTCAAGAGCAGCCAGAAGCTGACCGCCTGGGTCATAACTGGAGGAGGCGGCAAAGCCGCAAGCGGCGTTGGATGGCCTCCGCTGAGCAGCGCTCGCACCAAGCCCCCCGCAAGGGTGATGAGCAGCGTCCCCACAAACAGGTACGTCGGGAGCATGAACGCGACGCCTGCTTCGCGCACTCCCCGCAGATTGATGATGGTGATGATGAAAAGAATGCCGACGCAGATCGACACCGTGTGCGGCAAAAGAGAAGGAACCGCGGAAACCAACGCGCCGACACCCGCCGAGATCCCCACGGCGGCGGTAAGAATGTAATCCGTCAGCAAAGCAGCGGCAGCCAGCAAACTCGGAAACGCCCCAAGGTTGTAACGGGCCACGGTGTACGACCCGCCGCCCGAGGGATATGCGGCAATCGTCTGCCGGTAAGAAAAATAAACAATGACCAGCAGCGTGATGATCGCCGCGCTGATCGGCACAATGTACTGCACGCCCAGAAGGCCGAGCGGAATCAACAAACTAAGCGCCGCTTCGGGCCCATACGCGGCTGAGCTCAGTCCGTCCAAACCAAAAATCGGGATGCCGCGCGCGGGACCAATTTGTTCGGCGCGTTCGTCAGATGTCCGAATCGGCTTGCCAACGAGTAAGTCGAGAATATTCATAGGCGGTTCGCAGTGGATCTGCGCGTATTTTCGGCCAGTCCATTTGCAACGAGAAGGCATGTAATGTCAACCATGGCGAGAGGGAGAGGAACTCTGGATTTGTTACTGGCAGGTGAAAGCAAGCCGGGTCAGCGAAGGGTGGTGTTTAGGAAAGGATAGTGGCTGGCGGCGGCCATGAAAAATAGCATGGGAAATGACAGCCAAAACGAAACGCGGGCGGTCAGAAAGTTCCAGCGCATGAGGCGTTCGGCTTCGGGAGGCATTGGCACTCCTTGCTCCGCGCTCGTACGCGCCCACTTGATCAGCTTTTTCTGGACGCGCCACACAACTCCCCAAGTGTTGAGCAGCATGACGAGGCCCAGTCCTCCACCGACGCTGATCGCAAGGTGGGCGTTGGAGACATTCGCTCCGCCGTTCAACGCCATAACCAACCACGATGCGGCGACCACGACAATCACAATTCCAATGCCGCGCACCCAGGCACTATTGAGAAATCCTTTCGCGGGGAGCTGAAACGCGTAAATGAAAACATAGGCGACGGCCCAAATGAGCAGCCACCAGCCCAGCCATTTGATGGCCAGCGAGTGGTCGCCCGCGGCTCGCGCGTCGGCAAAGAGATGCAACTGAAAATAGCGAATGCCCACCAATACGGTGACGAGCGCCGACCATCGAAACCATGCCATCGCTTTGGACATCAGGGCTGGATAGATTTTTACACGCGCTGCTGGATCGACTTGCTTCATCGCCGGCGTAAGAACCAAGTTGAAAAAGTATAGGAGGCCGATCCAAATGATGCCGAAGATGAGATGCATCCAGCGCAAAAACATCATCTCGTTGGCGAGCGGATTCTCGAGAAACGAAAAGTGAGGTTTCCATGCCGGAAAGGCGAGCGCCAAGAGAAAGAAAAGCATGGATAACCTCCGGCTTCAAACGGATCGCGCGGACCGCAGGAATCACGGTTTCACAAACACCGTAGCGGATTGCGCTGCAGGCCGTCAATTCGGCGCTGGCCCAGATGTTGCAGTTAGTGAAACGAAGCGGAGTCCGTTGGATTCAAGCGCGGCTTCGTGTAGAAGCCGCGGGATCAATCATCTCAGTATGGCGAAGGAACCTTATTGGTTCGTTGTCGTATTCGATGCGGCGGCGTTTCCGATAGCGGCGCCGTTGACGACGAGTTCGACGCGGCGGTTGCGCTGGCGGCCGTCGGCGGTGTCATTCGTGGCGACAGGCTGCGTTTTCCCAAAGCCGCGCGCTGTGATGGTCGATGCGGGCACTCCATTCTCTGCCAGGAAATCGCGCACGGAGTCCGCGCGGCGCTCGGAGAGTTGCTGGTTAAATTCGTCGGTGCCCACGCTATCGGTATGGCCTTCAATCTGTAATGTCAAGCCAGGATGCGCCAGAAGAATGCCAGAGATTTTCGCCAGCTTTTCGCGCGCGCCTGGCTTTAGCGTGTAGCTGCCCGTATCGAAAAGCACGTCGGACATATTAACGATGAGTCCACGCGCGGAATCGCGCGTTTGCAAAATGGAATTGAGCTGGTTCAAGAGTTGCGCGCGCAATTCCGCTTTTTCGGCCTCGGCTCTTGCGGCGGCCTGACGCGCTTTGTCGGCTTCGGCTTCCGCGGCGCGCTGCTGGTCGACGGCGGCGGCTTTGTCTCGCGCGGCTTGTTCGGCGGCGGCTTGCGCGGCTTGCTGCTGCGCAACAGCGGCCGCAGTTGCCTGCTCGGCTTCCGCTTTTTGGCGCGCGGCATCGGCCGCAGCCTTTTCCGCTTCCTGCTTCATCCGAACGGCTTCAGCTTTCGCCGCTTCCGCCTGCAGGCGAGCTTGATCCGCATCCTGGCGGCGCTTGATTTCTGCAGCGGCTTGTTCCTCCGCCGCCTTCTTGTCCGCTAAGGCCTTGGCTTGTGCTTCTTGCTCAGCCTTTTGCTTTACGGCCATGACGCGCGCTTCTTCGGCGGTTTCGACCACTTCACGAGCAGCGGCTTCGACGGATTTTTTCTCGCTCTTGCGGCTGTAAACTTCTTCGGCGTTTCTGAGCTGTGTTTCGGCTTTGGCGAGTGAAGACGGCGCGTATTTATCGGCTTGGGCGATGCGCGCGATGCGAACGGCGTTGCGCGCTTCGAAGAGCTCGAGAGGCGTTTTGCGGTCGATGCCGAAGATGGCGTTGTCGATTCTGGTGTTCGTGGAAGAATAAGTTCCGCGAGCGAGCAATTCGTATTGCGCGTCGATATTTTCCACTTTGCCTTGCGTCAGCGGGCCAAGCGTATTCTCCAGGACAACCATGTTGCCGGGCTGCGTGACGGCGAAGTACGGCTCGGCGGTGACGATCATGCCGAAGGTCTGCATGTCTGAGATGGCTTTGACCTGGCCGCTGCCATTTTTCAGGGCGATTTCGCCGAGATTCACGGCGCGGCCTTGCGGGGAAACGGCCCAAAGAACGTAGGTGAGATATTCGAGGCCAAATTTCGTGGCGTCGTCGAAGCCCATAAACTTGGCTTCGATTTCCATGTGCGTGCTCTTGCTGTCGACTTTGGCTTCGCCCGACGCGCCTTGCATGAGTTCGGTGCCGCTAAAATCGATCTTGGTGGATCCGCCCGCGCGGCGATAGTTCACGGCTTTTGTGGTACGCGAAACGGTGCCGCCGGCGGCAGGTTGCGGCACGGGAGCAGTGGTTTGCGGTTTCGCGGTAGCGGGTGCTTGGCCGAACGCGGGCGAGGCAAGCATGCCTAGCACGCCCGTCATTGCGAGATAAAAAGATGCCTTTTTCACGTCAGACTCCTCAATCGCCGTATGTGGCGATATCTTCTAAACATAAGGACGCCCACTTTATTCTGGCGAGCGCCTGGAACTCCAATATGGAGCTGTGTCCTCGGGTCTTTTTATCGTAGCAAGAAAGAGAAGAAGGGGAAGGGTTTGGGGCAGGTTTTTGCACAATTGATTACGAGTGCGGTGGGAGAAACGGGAGCGTTAGAGGCTCAAAAGGCGATGAGGACGACGATCTGCTCTGGCGAGGCGTGCTCAAGCAAATTTTGTGGTTCGTTAGTAGAGTAGGTGCTCCACTCCATGCCAATAGACCCCGATAAATCCACCGACTCCGCGACATCGTCCTCGGTTCAGGACGTGCCGTCTGCTTCGAGCAAACGACTGTTGCCGTGGCTGGTGGCGGTGGCGTTTTTCATGGAGTCGCTGGACACGACGATTCTGAACACCGCGGTCCCGGCCATTTCGGAGGCGCTGAAGGTTGCGCCACTCAGCATGAAGTCCGTGCTGGCGAGCTACACGCTGAGCCTGGCGGTATTCATTCCCATCAGCGGGTGGATGGCGGACCGGTTCGGGACGCGCCGGGTGTTTGCGTCGGCGATTGGGCTCTTCACGCTGGGATCTTTTCTTTGCGGCATTTCGAGCAACATCCATTTGCTGGTGGCGTGCCGTATTTTGCAGGGCTGCGGCGGAGCGATGATGGTGCCCGTGGGGCGGCTCACGCTGGTTCGAACGTTTGCGAAGTCCGAACTGATTCGCGCGATGAGCTTCGTAGCTATTCCCGCGCTGGTTGGCCCAATGCTGGGGCCGATTGCCGGCGGACTGATCGTCGGATACCTGCACTGGCGATTTATTTTTTTCGTGAATATCCCGATAGGGCTCATCGGATTGTTGATGGTTTATCTGCATTTGCCGGACTATCGCGAAAAAACTCACCCTCTCGATGTCGTCGGGCTAATCCTGTTTGGCTCGGGAATCGCGCTGCTGTCTTACGTGCTCGAGATTTTTGGCGAGCACACACTGAGTACGACTGAAATTCTGGGACTGCTGGCGGTTTCGCTGGCGCTCATCGGCGGCTACCTGTTTCACGCGAGGGAAATCGAATTCCCGCTGCTGCGGCTGAGCCTGTTTCGCATCCGTACGTTCAGCGCTTCCGTGAGCGGCAGCTTCTTCACGCGGCTTGGCATTGGCGGAGTGCCGTTTCTTCTGCCACTGCTCTATCAGGTTGGGCTTGGATTCACGCCGATTCAGTCTGGATTACTGATCATGCCGCAGGCGCTCGCCTCGATGAGCACGAAATTCCTGCTGCCGAAAATTTTAAACCGTCTTGGCTACCGCGCCGTGTTGGTTTCGAACACGATAATCCTCGGTCTTCTCCTGCTGCTTTTTGCAACCATCGGCCTGCACACTCCAGTTTGGATCATCGTGCTACAGGCCTTTTGCTATGGGGCGTTCACTTCGCTGCAGTACACGAGCATGAACACACTCGTCTATGCCGATGTCACCGAAGAAGAAACGAGCAGTGCGAGCTCAATTGCCAGCACAATGCAGCAAATGTCCATTAGCTTTGGCGTTGCAGCGGCGGGGCTGACCACGGCGCTTTTCGTTCCTCGCACCCATTCCAATCCGGCCGAGATGATTCATGGCGTGCACGAGGCGCTTCTCGTGCTTGGCGGATTTACGATCATATCCACGGTCATTTTTCGCCATTTGAAACGTGGCGACGGTCAAAACGTAAGCCAGCAGAAGGTCGCGCACGCCGAGTGAGGAATTTCTTTCGTGCGTGCTCTTAACCGTGATTCAGAGGCTCGGCGGCTGAGAGTGCCTTGCTCTTGGTGTCAGTTACGCCTGCAAAGCGTGGTTGGAACAGACTGTAAAACTACTCATGTCGCAAGGCGACCATGGGATCGACCCGCATAGCTCGCCGCGCCGGAACGTAGCACGCGGCTAGCGCCACAAATACAAGCAAGACGGGAACCGCGATCATCGTCAACGGATCATTAGCATGAACGTCGTAAAGCATTGAGGTCAAATAGCGCGTCACGCTCAGCGCTATACCGATGCCCAGTGCGGATCCAACAATCGCCAGCACAATACCCTGCCGCAAGACCAGCTTCAGCACGCTTCCCTGTTGCGCACCGAGGGCCATGCGAATTCCAATTTCGCGCGTGCCCCGCGAAACTTCGTACGAGAGGAGTCCGTACAAACCGACGCACGCCAGCACCAGCGCCAACAAAGCAAAAAAGCCCGAGAGCCGCGCGACTAGCCGCTCCTGAAACAGCAACCGATCGATTTGCTCAGATTCCGTTTTTACGTCGAAGAGCGGTAAATTCGTGTTTACTTGCGCCACGACTTCGCGAATTGCGGGAAGAATAGCCTGCGGATCAGCCGCCGTGCGCAGTTCGAAGGACACTCCCCCGAAGTGCTGCGGCGTATACATGGTGGCGTGGATCTCGCGGCGGAGATCGTTGTATTTCGCGTCGCGCACGACACCGATGATTTCGTACCCGGGGCTCGCCGGGCCGTTCGCGTCTCCCGCTGATTCGCCAAAGCGCTTCCCCAGCGGATTTTCCTTGGCAAGATACTTGGCCACGAATGCCTGATTCACAATCACCGCAGTGGGCGCTGAAGTTGGAGCATCACCGGAGTTCGAAGCGCCAACCTCGTAATCCGAAGCGTTGAATTCGCGGCCCGTAAGAAATGGAATGTGCAATGTCGCAAAGAAATTGGGCCCAACGCCAAGCATATCCGCTTCGGATTCTTGATCCTGCGGCGTGCCTGGCCAATGGAAACTGGTGATCATCAGGCCGTTGCTCAAAAGCGGCATCATCGAGTAGCTCACGGACTTCACTCCGGGCGTTTCCGAGAGCCGGCCCTGCAAGTCGCGATAAAAGCTGGGAAGTTGCGGGCCTTTGTAGCCGATCAGCGTCGGGTCGATTCCGAAAATCAAGATGTTGTGCGAATCGAATCCGGCGTCGACGCTGCGCAGGTTCGCGAGCGTGCGCACGAGAAGTCCTGCGCCTACGAGCACCACGATCGCGAGCGCGACTTGCGCAACGACCAGCGCATTGCCAACGCTGAACCACTTTCCGCCGGCACGGCCAGCCCTCGCGGAGCTTCCTTCGACTTCCTTGAGCGCCGGCGTCAAATCGACGCGCGCGCCGCGGAAAGCTGGCGCGATTCCGAAAAGAATTCCGGTGAGCAGCGAAACCGCAACGGTGAACCCGAGGACGCGCAGGTCCACGCCCGTCGCGAATCCCAGGGGACGGGGCTGATTGCTCGAGACGAATGAAATGATCGTGTGCGCTCCCCAGTAAGCGAAAAGAATCCCGAGTGCTCCGCCGAAGGTGGAAAGCATCACGCTTTCCGTCAAAAGCTGGCGTACAACCCGCGCACGGCCCGCGCCCAGCGCTAACCGCACCGCCATTTCCTTTTGCCGCGCGGCAGCCCTGGCGAGCATCAGCCCCGCGACGTTCGCGCAGGCGATCAGGAGAATGATTCCGACAGCGAGCATCAGGAGATATAACGGATCGGAGTAGCGGGTGCGGGCGCCGGTCAGGCCGGTTTGCGCGGGCACAAGCGTTACCTCCGGGTTGTCGGCGGCCGTGGACAGCATCTTCGGGCCACTGGCAACTTCTGGGAGGTCCGGGCTCCCCGCCACCGCTTTTCCTGGGGGCGCAGGCATGATGACAGGCTGATTACCAGCGGATTGCGGTGTCGCTGCGCCAGGTACATCCTTACGAATTTGAACGGGTGCACTCCCCAGCGTACGCTGCTGTGGCACCGCCGCGCTTGGCGGAGCGGTGCCCCCAGAATTTGGGGGCATTGCACCGGAAATCATTTCGCGGCGAACTGCGCCGCCCCCAGCCGAAGCGCCAGGTCGCGTGGCAGGCGTTCCCGGCATCTCGCCGCCATGGAAAAGCGGGACGGCTCCGTGAAGCATCTCATTGCGGAAGAGGCTGCTCACGACCGCTTGCGCCTGGGCGCGTTGCGCTCCGGGTTTGAGCCGGCCGATAACCGTAAGCCACCAGAAACTCACGTCGCCTTGGCGGTTTCGCCAGCGCATGGGATCCGTAATCCGTTGCCCGTTGGAGAGCGGCAGCCAGACGTCGTAGTCGCTGCCCGGAGTGATTCCGGTGAATCTCTGTTCGGCTACACCGATAATCGTAAATGGGACATTGTTCAATTCGATCGTGCGACCGATCACGTCGCGAGCGCCGCCGAATGAGCTCTGCCAGTAGCCGTAATTCAAAACCGCCACGGGGGCCGCGGACAGCGAATCGTCGCTGGGCTCAAGCATGCGGCCCAAGGCGGCTTTCACACCCATGGTGCGGAAGAAATCCCCCGAAGCAAGCTGGCCGTTGATCACGCTGGCCGGGCCGTTGCCGCTTAAATCGAGCCTGCCCGCATTGGCGAATGCGGCGATTCCCGAAAACGGATTCGCAGCCGCGAGGCTACGGAACATCGGTTCGGAAAAGGAACAGCCAGTGGGATTTTCGACTCCCCGCCGCAGATTCGAGGGGCAATCGCCCGAAGACATGTAGCCATGCGTGTTTGGCGAGTTGCGTGCGCCCCACCTCAGTACAACCAATTGCTTCGGATTTTCGACCGGGAGCGACCGCAGCATGACTGCATCGATCAAGCTGAAAATGGCCGTGTTCGCGCCGATACCCAATGCCAGCGTGAGAATGGCCACGGCCGCAAAGCCCGGAGATTTCGCCAGCATGCGAAGACCATAGCGAATGTCCTGCCGGAGATGATCCCACCAGAGCCAGCGATGGGATTCGTAGAATCGTTCCTCGGCTCTCGAAACATTGCCAAAAGTCCGTCGCGCAGCCGCTAGTGCCTCGCCCTCGCTCATCCCCTGACCGCGCAAGCGTTCACTCTCCAGTCGGATGTGCGCATTGATTTCTTCGCTGAAATCGTCCTCTTTCCGTTTGCGTCCGAACATGGGCTTAGCTCCCTTCGGCTTGAGATTCCAGAATCCGCCCGATGGCTGCCGTCAGCCGCTTCCACTTGGTCGTTTCTTTCACGAGTTGTTTGCGTCCGGCCGGAGTCAGCGAATAAAAGCGTGCCTTCCGGTTATTTACCGAGATTCCCCATTTGGCGGAAATCCAGCCCCGCTCTTCCAGCCGCTGCAGCGCAGGGTAGAGCGCGCCGTGCTCCACGAGCAGCTCCTCTTCGGACGTTTGTTGAATCGCGCGCGCAATCCCTTGGCCATGCTGGGAGCCAAAGATGAGCGTTCGCAGGATGAGCAGGTCCAGAGTGCCTTGCAGAAGTTCCAGACGGCCACGGGGTTCTTGGACAGACATGCCACCTACCATGCCCCCACTCGGGTAAGATGTCAACCCAACATCGGAGCTTTAGGGGAACACGCTGGAAGCTAGAGCAAACCCAGATGATCGGGATACTTGGCCTGCAAGGAGCTGATCAAGACGTCAAATTCGGGAAGACGGCGTAGATTTTGCAGGCATGCGTCCTTTAGAAAAAATGGCCAGCACGCGAACCCCGTGCTGACGCTCCGCTCAAGCCATTCAAAAGCTTCGATGGGGCGCTCCAGTAAGGAAAGAATGGAGGCAACCTGATAGTAGGTGTGGTGCGCGTGCCCAAAGGATTTTGCGCTACTGCAGGCCCGCGTCAGGCACTCAAGCGCCGGCGCATCCTTGCCCCTCAAAGCATGGTAGACACCGAGCAGACTGATGGTCAGCGGTTCTTGGGGCAAGAGTTCAACAGCTTCGTCGAGCAACACTTTTGCTTCGTTCCAATCTTCCGTCATCATCGCCAACTGCGGCGCGAAATAAAGCGGATACTTATTGCCAGGGTTTTCATTTCGCCATGCGCGAATCTCTTCTCGAGCCAGGTCATACTCTCGATTCCAGATATAAACCTGGACGATGCTGTGGCTGACAGCCTGTTTTGGCTGGAAGGGGCGCCCTCTCTCATACATCTCACGAGCGTGATCCAGCAGGCCGATGTGCGCAAGAATTGTTCCCAGGCGGTTGTACGCATGAGGCAAGTTTTTCTGCAGGGCCAGCGCGCGGCGCAGTTCGGCAATGGCTTCCAGATGCTGGAAGTTTTTCGATGGGCCCCAAAGGAGAAAAGCGTTGGCGACGTGTCCTTCGGGCAAGTCGGGATCCATTTCCAGCGCGCGACGGCAGTGAAACTCTGCCTTCTCCAGCCAAATGCTCGCCGGGTCAATCTCGAAATGACGTGTGGCGCAGACAAGGGAAAGGGTCGCATGAGCGAGTGAGAAACCTGGATCGCGGGTAACGGCGGTGGTCAGACGCTCGGCCGCCTCCTCCAAATGTGAATTGTCGCCTGACGAACTGAGGCGGTAGCCGCGCACGAATTCCGCATAAGCGAGAGGATCCTTGCTATACCGCGAGCGGTGTTGGACTCCCAATGGATGCAAGGGCCTGCTCAAGGCGGTGGCGATTTGCTTGGCAATTTCGTCTTCAAGATCGGACAGACGATCAACGTCAAGATCGCACTTCCGTCGGAAAGCCACGGCTTCCAAGTGAGTGTCAAACATTTCCAGCGAAAGACGCCATTGCCCCTTCGACTCCTGGATAGCGCCGTGGACTATGAAGCGGACACCGAGGCGTGAGCCAACCTCGGAAGCCGTCATTTCTGCAGGCACGCTGAGCATCGCGGAGGTCGGCAAAACGTCTACACCCTGCAGATTTCCGAGTCGCGATACAAGTGCGTCTGCAAACCCGAGACATACACCCTGGTCATCAGAAATGCTTCCGAGGAGAAAGAGCGGACGGACAGCCAGCGATGGGCGTTCGCTTCGCATGTTCACTCGCCCACGGTCGGGCTCATCCGAAGCGCTTCCTTCGTGATGGGATTGCGGGAAGCGCGCATCGATCACGCGCACTGGCCCGATGAATCTGTACCCTTTGCCAACCACGGTTTCCAGAAAGCGAGGCTTAGCGGAATTATCCCCTAGAGCGGAACGGATCTTTCGCACGATGTTGTTGATGTTTGGCTCTGTATCGATGAAAAGATCAGACCGCCAGAGTTTTGTAACAATTTCCCTGCGCGAAACCAGCTGTTCCCTGCGAGCAACCAGGAAGATCAGCAACTCCATGGGCTTTTTTTCGAGCTTCACGCGGCGTCCGCGACGCCGAAGTTCATAGCGGCCGAGGTCCAACTCGATTTCAGTGACCTCTTGCTTTGCGCTGTGCATGGGGCTTACTAGCAGCATTATCCCCTAAGATTCATTGATTTACGAAGATATATAAAAGATATGGAAAAGTTAGCTGGCATCAATTGATAACAGGTGTTGTTTGGAGGAATATCCTCGTGAAGTTAAGCCCTACGACGGAGGTGTAACCATGAAACGGAAGTTGCATGTTAAGGTTGCGATGGTTGGATTGCTGTGCGGGGCGGGCTTAGTCGTTACGATTGGCGCGCAACCCGCTTCTTCTGAAAGACATACGTTCACGCCGGATGGCATTCCTTATGGTCCGGCACCGGCTTTTGTGGCCGCAGGCGCGCAACTCGCTGTGCTCGAGGGCAACCCTGGCGCGACGAGCGGGGATTACACCGTGCGCTTGAAGATGCCAGACGGATACCGCATCGCGCCTCATTGGCATCCACAAAGGGAAAATGTGACCATAATCTCCGGGACATTCAAGGTCGGGATGGGGGATACCTTCGACGAGAGCAAGATGGGAGCTTTCCCGGCGGGAAGTTTTGCGTTTCTCGACCCTGACATGCATCACTACGCGATGGCCAGCGGAGAAGTCGTGGTACAAGTCCACGGCACAGCTCCCTTGCAATTCAATTACGTCAACCCAAACGACGATCCAAGCCGTAAAAAATGATCGATTGAGCCGCTGCTGCAAACATGTGGCAGCGGCTTTGTCTGCATGATTGCCGAGATTGCCAAAATCCCATCGTGTCAGGATACTACGTGAGTTGTACAACAACCGTCATTTGACCTGGCCAAAGGCATCTCCGACCAACCAGAGTTAACATCGAAGTGGCTCAGATTTGACGAATCATTACCTCCCCTTAAATTGCCCGCCGAACAGATTTTTCCACGGAACTTTTCGACTGCTTAGACGTCTATGTATTACGAGGTCTGAGTATGGCTAAGGCTGACTCTTTGCAGGGATCGATGGATCTGCTTGTTCTGAAGATACTTTCGCGGCGGCCAGGATTGCACGGCTACGCGATTATGAGCGCGATTCAGGACATTTCCGGCGAGGTGTTGCGAGTGGAGGAGGGTTCTCTCTATCCGGCCTTGCACCGGATGGAGGAGGCGGGATGGATTCGCGCAGAGTGGATAACTAAGGATACGGGGCGTCGAGCACGGCTTTACGTGGTGACGGCGGCGGGCAAGAAGCAGCTGGGAATGGAGGAGTCGCGCTGGGCAGCAGTGACTCTGGCGGTGAATCGCGTTTTGAGAGAGGCGTAAAATGTCACTGTGGACAAGAATTGCTAACGTATTTCGCGGAAATGGACTAAACCGGGAGATCGACGAGGAACTTGAGGCGCACATTGCAGAGGCGATTGCGCAGGGGCGCGATCCCGTCGAGGCCCGCAGGGCGTTCGGCTCGACTTTGCGGCACCGCGAAGGAAGCCGCGACGTGAGGCTCTTGACATGGCTGGAATCGTTGCGCTCGGACGCGGTGTTCGGCTTGCGGCAGCTTAAAAAGACCAAGGTTACTTCTCTCGCGGCGATCTTATCACTCGCCTTGGCGATTGGAGCTTGCACGTCCGCGTTTCGGTTGATCGATGCGATTCTGCTGCGGCCGTTGCCGGTCGCGAATCCTGAGCGGCTTTACGATTTATCGCGCGAGGCCATCGGACCGGATGGCAAACCGCAGAACTTTGACGGCTGGGCTTATCCAGATTTTCAGTTGATGCGCGCGGCGGTGAAGGATCAAGCGGAGCTGTTCGCGATTTCTTACGCGGAGCCGGTGGATTTGACTTACAAATCGGATGAAGAGATTGAAAAAGCCTATCTGCAATACGTTTCAGGTTGGATGTTTCCGGCGCTCGGGTTACGCCCGGGTTTGGGGCGCGTGTTCACCGAAAACGATGATGTGAAACCGGACGGGCATCCGTACGCAGTGCTGTCTCACGACTATTGGACGCATCGCTTTGGCCAGGATCCGAAGGTGGTCGGGAAAACATTTCGCATGGGCAACGAACTGTACGAAATCGCTGGCGTAGTTGAAGCTCCGTTCACGGGTACAGAGCCAGGGACAATGGTGGACATCTTTGTGCCGACGATGATGAACTCCGCCGTTACTCGAAAGGACTCGACCTGGCACAGGACTTTGGCGATGGTGAAGCCGGGTGCTGCTCTCGAACCGATGCGGCAGAAACTGGATGCCACTTCCCGAGCGTTCGAGGAAGAGCGAGCCAAAGGCTTTATGGGAATGTCCAAGGAAGAGATTGACAATTTCTTGAATCAGAAAGTTTTGCTCGAGCCCGCCGCCAGCGGAGTTTCCGGTATGCAGTCCGAAACACGGAGGCCGCTCGCCGTGCTCGGAGTGCTGGTGGGTTTGGTGCTTCTGATTGCGTGCGCGAACGTCGCCAACCTGATGACGGCGCAAGCTTCTGCGCGGGCGCGCGAAATGGCCGTGCGCGTCTCGATCGGTGGCGGGCGATGGCGTTTGATTCAGCTTGTGCTTGTACAAAGCGCGTGGCTGGCCCTGATGGCGGCGGCGATCGGCGGATTGTTCGCGTGGTGGTCGGGGCCGTTCGTCGTAAGCATGATCAATCCGCCGGACAATCCGGCACGGCTTATTCTTCCTTCGGACTCGCGAGTTTTGGGCTTTGGCCTGTTGCTCGCGCTCGCCGTTACGCTGCTGTTTGGCTTGGTGCCAGCGCTGCGCGCTTCGGCAGTCAATCCGGTTAGCGCATTGAAGGGTGGAGAAGATCCGCATTCGAAGCGGCGTTTGATGCATGCGCTGATCGCCGTGCAAGTGGCGTTCTGTTTTCTAGTGGTGTTTGTCGCCGGGCTTTTCGTGACTACGTTTGAGCGCCTGTCGCATCAATCCGTAGGCTTTTCGGCGGATCGGCTTCTTGTTGTTGACGCCGTCGCAAAAACTCCCCAACCCATGGAATTTTGGGAACAGGTCGCGGACCATGTGCAGGGCATGCAAGGCGTGGAAACGGTCGCTCTGACCGATTCGCCGCTGCTCGGCGGCAGCAGCTGGAACAATTTTATTTCCGTGAATGGTGCGCCGTCCAATGGTGTGCTGTCCTACATGCGCGCCGTTTCGCCAGGCTGGCTGGACGCCATGAAGATTCAACTGATAGATGGAAGAGACTTCCGGCCCGGCGATGCACACCCTGGCGCGGCAGTCGTAAACGAAACCTTCGCGAAAACTTACTTTGACGGTGTGGATCCCGTTGGAAAGACCTTCGATCTTTCCTTGGACGAAGGCGCACGCCTGCATTATGAAATCGTCGGCTACGTGCGGGATGTCCGGTACCGAAATTTGCGCGAGCCCATTTTGCCGCAACTCTATGTTCCATTTCATTCCGTTGACGAGAATGGCGCTTCACGCAAAAGAGGTGCGGGAGTTTTGCTGGTGCGTACGTCTCTCGCGAATCCGCGCTCGCTGGCGTCGATATTACGACAGGAAGTACCGCGCGCGCGGCCGGAGTTTCGCGTTAGCCGCATTCGCACGCAACTCGAAATCAATCAGTCGCACACGGTACGCGAGCGATTGCTAGCGACGCTGGCGCTGTTCTTCGCGATTGTGGCGCTATTGCTTGCGGGCGTCGGGCTGTATGGTGTGCTGCATTATTCCGTGCTGCAACGCCGCCGCGAGATTGGGATTCGCATGGCTGTGGGCGCGCAAGCAGGCGGCGTCGCTCGATTGGTGACCGCGGAAGTCTTTGCGATGGTGGCTGTTGGAGCCGTTGCGGGCGTGGGAATGGGAATGTTATCCGTGCGATTTGTAGAATCGCTCTTTTACCACGTGAAGGCAACGGATTTGCAGATGCTCGCCCTTCCGTCGCTAGCGATTCTTGCGGGAGCGCTGCTGGCGGCGTTGCGGCCGGTGATACAGGCGGTACGAATCGATCCAGCTTCGATGTTGCGGGCGGAGTAGACGAGGATCCTCATCGCCGGGCGGGGCGCAAATAGTTGACCCTATACCAGGGTATAGGGTTGAGAATAGTGCCATGAGAATCGGGGAGTTGTCCGCAAAGGCCGGCGTGAACGTCCAGACGATCCGGTTTTACGAACGTGAGAAGCTGCTCCGAAAACCGGTACGGACGGCTTCAGGGTACCGCACGTTTGAAGAGGCCGATCTGGAAAGAGTTAGATTTATAAAGGACTCGCAACAACTGGGCTTTTCATTAAAAGAGATCAAAGAACTCTTGCAGATTCACGAATCCGCGAAATCGTTTGCCGGGGGGCCGCAGACGAAGTCGAAAGAATGGGAAAAAGCGTTTCGCATTGCCAAGGACCGTCTCGAACTGATCAACCAGAAGATCGAATTCTTGAAAATCTTGAAGAAACCGCTAGCGGCTGTGCTTGAATCGCCAGGCGCGGAAAAAGCAATGGTTTGCCCTGCTTCTTTGATGGCACGTCCCGCGTCGGGCCAGACTGGGAAGCAATTCCGAAAGGAAAACGGCACCACCTCTTCTTCTCGCAAAAATCCGCTTGACTCTATACCTCGGTACAGACTTCACACTCCCTAAAGAACGTAGCTGAGATCTGAAAGGGCGAAGCTCAAAGCGCTTCTCACCTGGATTCTCAGACCACTGCAACGATCTACCTGAGGGGAGAAAATCAAAATGCTTCGAAGAATTGTTTGGATGTTTCTAGCCGTTGCGTTTGCCGCGGCTGCGGCAAATCCGCCGGACTTTTCCGGGACGTGGGTCTTTAATGCAGGGAAAAGCAAGAACATCGGAATGATGGCCAGCGCCGAATACACTTCGACGATAACGCAGACGGCCAAAGTGCTGACGGTGAGCGATACCACCGTGTTCAGCGGGCAAAAGCAAACGCACGAGACGCGCTACGACGTCACGGGCGCGACCGTCCCGAACGATTCGCCGATGGGAGAGAAGAGCCAGACGAGCAGCCACTGGGCGGGAAATAAATTGGTGACCGCCTGGGAGACTGAGGGCGCGGTGGCGGGGACGAAAGTCGTTCGAACGGAAACGCGTTATTTGTCTGACGACGGAAAAACTCTTTTTCTGGAATCGGCACGTGCCGGCAAAGAGCCAATGGTTATCGTGTTCGAAAAAAAGTGATGAGCGTGGACAAGGCGATTCCATTGGACGGGGCTGCACGCGGCGGGGACGCTGGCTCGGCGAAGAAACGGGTGTGGCTGGCGCTCGGAACAATCTTGTTCCTCGCGCTTATGGGCGGCGCGTTGGCTGTGCACTGGATCCAGAAGCAGCCGCGCGTGGAAGGGAGCATCACTTCTGCTTCCACGGTTTCACCTAAGATGCGAGAGATCGATTCGACCGTTACCACCAGCGGAACCGTACGGTTGCGGACCGGCGCGCAGGTACGCGTCGGTTCGCAGGTGTCGGGGATCGTGCGGAAGCTGAACGTGACGGTCGGCTCCCATATTCAGAAGGGCGACATCATCGCGGAAATCGACCCGCGGCCGTTGCAGGCCCGCGTGGAACAGATGCGGACGCAAGCGGCCATGGACGAAGTGGGCGTTGGGAAAGCGCAAAGGGACTCGAATCGCGCGCAGCAGTTGTTCGCGGAAGGAGTTTTGCCGGCACAGCAGAAAGAGGATCTGGAATGGCAGCTGAAAAGCGCGCAGGCGAAGCTGGAGAAATCGAGGAGCGATTTGGCGGCGGCGGAGATTGATTTGTCGTACGCCGTGATTCGCGCACCGATTTCGGGAACGGTGGCGTCGGTTTCAACACAGGAAGGGGAAACTGTCGCGGCATCATTCGCGGCGCCGACATTTGTGACGATTATCGAGGACAACGCGCTGGAGCTAGTGGCGATGGTGGATGAAACGGATATCGCCAACGTGCGGCCCGGCGATGCGGTTAGTTTCACCGTGGAGGCTTATCCGTCGCGGGAAATGCCGGCGACCGTGAAGCGCATCGATCCTGTTGCGACGATTATTTCCGGCGTGGTGAATTATCCGGTGATGGCGGCTATTCAAAAGGACGGCCGATTGCTGAAACCCGATATGACAGCGAATATCACGATCAAGACGGCTGAGCGCAAAGCGTTAGTCGTTCCCAACGGCGCGATTCAGCGCGACGGCGAGGAGAGATTTGTCTACTTGCTTCGGGAAGGGAAGCAGGAAAAGCGAGCGGTGTCGATTGGGATGCGCGACGCAGGATTCACGGAGATTAAGAAAGGATTGGGTGAGGACGATCTGGTTGTAGTCAATCGCGCGGCGGATTCGGAGAAAAAAGGCGAGAAACCATGATTGAAGTGACAAATCTCGGCAAAACGTACCGGCGGGGAGATGGAACTCCTGTCGCGGCGTTGAAGGATATTTCTTTTCTCATCGACAAAGGCGAGTTTGTGACCATTCGCGGGCCATCGGGCTCGGGGAAATCTTCGATGCTGAACATTGTGGGATGTCTCGACGAGCCCACGTCCGGAACGTATCGGTTGAATGGCGAGGAATTGTACGGGTATTCCGACAAACAGCTTTCCCACGTGCGCGCTTGGAAAATTGGATTTGTGTTCCAGGCGTTCAATCTGATGCTGCGCACGACAGCCCTGGAAAACGTAGAGATCCCCATGATCTATGGTCCGGGGCGCGTCGACCGAAAAAGGGCACTAGCCGCTCTCGATCGTGTGGGCCTTGGCGGGCGCGCGCATCATTACGGGACGGAACTTTCCGGCGGCGAGCAGCAGCGCGTAGCGATTGCCCGTGCGTTGATCAACGATCCGCCTCTGATTCTTGCCGATGAGCCGACCGGAAATCTGGATTCGGCGGCGGGCGCGGAAGTAATGGCGATACTGAGGCAACTGCACCAAGAAGGACGCACGGTGGTGCTTGTGACGCACGACGATGCCGTGGCGTCCTATGCGGAGCGCGAAATCTTGTTCAAAGACGGAATGCTTGCCTCCGACCGAAAAATCGCCGTGCTTGCGAGCGAATGAGCTCGCCAGCCCTCCGGAGAACAAAATATGCGAATCACATCGGGTATTGGAATTGCCTGGCGCAGCATGTCGCGGAACCGGCTGAGAACATTTTTCATGATGGCCGGAGTGATGATCGGGGTTTGTTCGCTGACGATTCTGGATTCGGTGGGCGAGAACACCAAACGCGAGACGATGAAGCGCTTCAAAAACATGCTTGGAACGTTCGACACGGTCATCATTCGTCCCGGCTCGGGCAAGACGCGAGGAATGGTTTCTCTGACGAACGTGCCGCCGACGCTGAAATTTGAAGATGCCGCCACCATCGCAGCGGAACTGCCAGAAGTGAAACAAGTGGCGCTGCTACAAAATGCTTTCGATATCGACGTGAAATATAAGGACAAAAATGTCAGCCCGGCGATTTTTGGCGTTTCTGAGAACTGGCTCGATTTGCGCGGAGATGAGCTGGCGCAGGGGAACTTCATCAGCTCAGAAGACATGCAATCGCTCGCGCGGGTGGCGATTCTCGGCTCCGATGTATTGCCGCTTCTCTTCCCCGAGGGCGACGCCATTGGGAAGACCATCCGCATCGGAGATGTGCCGTTTCAGGTGAAGGGCTTACTGGCGGCACGAGGCGCAGGTCCGGGCGGTGGAAGCCTCGACAACCTCATTCTGATTCCGGTGACCACTGCATCGAAGAGACTGTTCAACCGCGATTTTCTGACGATGGTGATTGCGCAGCTTCGAAATCCGGAGAAGAGCGATGCCGCAGTCTCGAAGATTACGGCGCTACTCCGACAGCGCCACCATGTAGCGGCTTCGGCGCTCGACGATTTTACGATTACTAGTCCACAGGCGGTAATGGCCCAAGTGACGCAGATGGGCTCGACGCTCTCGACGATACTGAAAGGTATCGCGACGATCGCGATGTTTATCGGCGGAGCGGTGATTATGAGCTTGATGCTCATCAGTGTATCCGAGCGAAGGAAAGAAATTGGGTTGCGTCGGTCTGTCGGAGCGAGCCGGCAGGACATTTTGCTGCAGTTCATTTTGGAAGCTTCCCTGGTATCGAGCATGGGAGGCCTTGTGGGGATTGTACTCGGCCTCGGCGGGACAAATCTGGTGGCGCGCGTGCAGCACCTGCCGCCGATTCTCGCGCTACAGGCGTTGGAATGGACAGCCGGACTCTCGGTGGGATTGGGTTTGGTCTTCGGTATCTATCCGGCGTGGAGAGCGACTCAAGTCGATCCCGTTAAAGCTTTGCGAACCTGACGCCGGGCCGCCCGAGGCTCCAGAAAAATTATGCACACCGGCAAAGCACTCCTTTTGATGGCCGGGTCGCTGCGGCTGATCTGGCGATTCCGTTTGCGCTCAAGTCTTATCCTGCTCAGCGCACTGCTGGGAGTTGGCGGCGTTATTTGCGCGATCAGCTATGCGGCCGAAGGGCGGTTGAAAGTCCTAAACCGCATACAAAGTCTCGGCACAAACGTGCTCGTCGTTAGCCCGCAGCTTAGCCGGAACACGGGAGGACGCGCGAAAACAGGAACGATTGTGACGACGCTAGTCGCGGCCGATTACGCCGAGATTTTGCGCGAAGTTCCGGATATCGAAAGATCGTCCGCAACAGTAACCACATCATTCCTGGTCAAAGCCGGAGACCTCTCGAAAAATAATTGCATCGTCATGGGTACCGAGCCGGACTACGCGCGAATCCGGCACTGGGAGAACAGTGAGGGCGAATTCTATGGCATCCGGGAAATGAGTGGGTCGGCGCGCGTGGCCGTTCTTGGCGCCACGGTGCGTCGCGATCTTTTCGGCACCGAATCGCCCATCGGCAAGAGACTCTTCATCAATCGAGTGCCGTTCGAAGTCATCGGTGTGCTGGAAGAGCGAGGCCAGGGGCTCGACGCGACCAACGAGGACAATCAAGTTTATGTTCCTTTAAGCACGGCGATGCGGCGCCTGGCAAACCTTGATTACTTCAGCGCGATTCTTTTCGCGGTGACCAAGTGGGACAGGATGGACGAAACGACGGACGCAATCCACAACATACTTAGCAAAAGGCATCGCGCTCAGGGCCATTTGCCCGAGGACTTCCAGATTCAAAACCAAAAAGCCCTGATCGACACGGAGATCACTTCTTCGAATCGTTTGACGTTTCTTGTCAGGTGGGTGGGATTGAGCGCCCTGGCCGTCTCAGGCCTCGGCATTCTCGCGATCTGCTGGATATCTGTGGGGGAAAGAGTCGGGGAAATAGGAATACGCCGGGCCCTCGGTGCAACAAAATCGGACATCTTTTTTCAGTTTCTATTCGAAGCGGTGGTCATCAGCGCACTCGGCTGTTTCGCGGGAGTGATAGCAAGCTGGCAGGGCTCGGAAAGCATCGCGCAGCGCGAGGACCTGCCATTTTTCTTTGATTGGACAAGCGCCACGCTGGTGGCCGCATTTGCAATGTTCATGAACCTGGTGTTTGCGCTGATCCCGTCCCGAAGAGCGGCACTCCTCGATCCCATACGGGCGCTAAAGGCGGAGTGATGGCCAGGTGCTGGCTTCCCAAAAGATTGCTTTGTTTGGTGCCCGAGAGAGGACTCGAACCTCCACGACCTTGCGATCACTAGCTCCTGAAGCTAGCGCGTCTGCCAGTTCCGCCACTCGGGCACGAGTGCTGTGGGTGAAACCCCGGGCAAGCCGGGATTGCAGTTCCAACGAGGCTTTTTCATTGTGCCCGCCGCTCCCCGCTTTGTCAACGAAAGGGCCGCGGCGCTTCGGACGCATCCCAGAGGCACTGGTATAAAAAGGCTATCCGGCTGGCAGCTTTTGACGGCTGCCCCGCCTAAACCGCAAGAAACACAGGGCTTGCGAGCATCCATTTGTCTTATGGCAAGTAGTTGAATTTCAAATGGTTAGTGCTATACTGCGCCTTAGAACGCGGTCTCACTCCTTCCTCGTCCTAGCTCTATAAAGACCGCGCTGCCTTCAGTGGGAGGTCACCATGGAACCCATTACCGGGCCTATCCTATATGTCTTGATTGCATGGGGGATTGTTACCGCCATCTTCATGCTGTTGTTAATCCGGCGGAGCGTTCTCTCCAGCCATGAGGATGATCAAATCTTCCTCGACGCAGCTCAAGAACACATGGCGCGAGAACAGAGAGAGATCATCGCGAAGATCAATACGCTCTCGCGGCCACTCATGACCAGCGGCATCGCTTCGGGAGCGCTGCTTCTGGTTCTCGCCGGTCTATGGCTCTACAACGGCTTGAAGAACTTTTAGTCGCGCGCCGTTGCTGCTCGGCCTCTAGTTCGCTCCTGGACCGTTTGGTTTGGGCTGCGCAACTTGCGGCGTGTTCGCGGGTGCGATGGGTTGAGCCGTTGGCGCTAGCGAAGTGTGGTTGTGCACGATCACCCAGCGGTTATTCCTCTTCTCCAGGATCAGCGTGGTTTGGCCGCGCGCTGCCGTGGGTTGGCCGTCTACCACCGCTGAAAAATCCCACTGATAGCAGGCCCACCCGAAATTGCCGCTGTACTTGATGTAAGTATTTGATCTGTCCATGCGCACTTGCTGCATCCGATTGTGTTGCTGTTCATAGACCGCAAGATAATTCGTCCAGGTGAAAACCGGCGGCGCCCAGATGCCGTTCACGATGGAGACGTCATCGGCGTAGTCCCTGCGCAGCTTGTCGACGTCGCCGAGTTGCCACGCGCCAAGCATTTCCGAAATCGTGTAGTCGATCTGTTGTTCGTCGCCCGTGGGGAGCGCGGCTGTGCTGTCGGTGGCCGGCGCATCGTTTTTCTTTTTCTTCTGTCCCACTGCCGGCGAGGCACAGGCCAGCAAAACTGCCGCTCCTAGTAACAGTGACACGGCCGTCTGCGTCCTCCTGCCTGCCAAATAATTGAAAAAATATTTCTTCATGCGTGTTCGACCCCCGGTGAAAGAGGATAGCACGCAGATTTGCGACCGGCAGGCCTGTGTCCAGTTGATTTAGGGGGGGGTAGGTCGAACTTGCGAGAGCGCAGATAGCGCTGAAGTTGCGCCCGGCTCAGTTTGCTTGCGTCGCGCTCAGCAGATTTACGAAAAGCCGGTACGCGCCAGGGACACCTTCGGGGATTTGGCGGAAGAAAGCGATGCCCGTGTAGATATATATCCCCCTGCCATAGTGCGTGTAAACGATCGCGCCATTGAGATCCGGTTCGCCTGGATCGTTCATGCCGAGAATCGCCGTGTATTTTGGATCAAATCGTGTCCAATAGTAGAGGCCGCGCTCCTGTACCCAGCCTTTGAAATCGTCCTGCGTGATCTTGTTCGGGCGGTTCAGCAGCGGATCGTCCGGTTTCAAAAATTTGACGGGAGAATTCTCGTCGGTGATGCGGGGCAGCTGTCCTGCTGGCCCGTTCTGGATTTTCGCTGGATATGGACCGTACTGTTCTTTGTTCCAAGCGAAGTCGCGGTTGTACTGCACGACGAGCGTGCCGCCGTTCGAGACGTATTGCAGAAGCCGCTGGTTAGCGCCAGGAAGTTCCGGGCGCAATTCGTACGCTCGCACGCCGACCACGATGGCATTGAATTTCGAGAGATCGCCGAATGCCAGCGCCTGCGCATCCAGCATTTCCACCTGAAGCCCCAGCGTGCGCAGCGCTTCCGGAATCGGCTCGCCCTCCGCCGTGATGTACCCGACACGCAGGTTTTTCGGAACGTTCAGATTGAGGGCGTAGACCTCGCATTGCGCGGGTTCGCTCCAGTATTGAGTGGGCAGCGAAGGCAATGGTTCAAGGGAGGTGGAGAATTTTTCGTCGCCGCGCTTCGCGTATGCCGTGATCGTGTACTTGCCCGCCCCCAGCTTACTCGGCGGAGTCACGGTAACTCTCGCGAACTTCTCGCCGGCACCATCGAAGGCAAGCTCCGCCGGCGCGCTCGCGGTAAAACCATCGGGCGGATCAATCCCGACAGAAACCTTGCCTGGCTGCGTGGCGTAGGAATGCACCCTCAACAAAACGTCGAAAGGTTTCCCTGGTTTTCCTAGCACCTCGAGCGCCTGCTTGGGTTCTACCTTCAAGGTATACGCCGGCACGATTCGCAATGGCACTCGGTCCACGCGAGTGGAACTTGGAGCGATGTGCGTCACGGGAACTGTGACAGAAAACTTGTATCCGCCGATCGTCACTTCTTGCTGTACGGTCACCAACGGCGGTGGTTCGGGCTGCAATTTTTCCCACGCCGTCAACTCAGGGGCAATATGAGTCACATTAACAGTAAACTGATAACCCTTTGCTCCATCGCCTTCCCGTTTTGTTTCTTTGAATGCCTGTGGAAGATTCAATTCCAGCGTGCCGAGTTCGCAACCTGCTTCTTTGCGGCAAATAGCCTGGGCTGACACGCCAAACGATTCTCCGACGACAAGAGTCTCACGGTCGGATTCCGCCCGAACCTCGACGGCCGCCACGAGAGCCAATGCTCGCTCGAGCCGCTCACGTGCTCGCGCAAGCTCGTAGGCGAGCTGCGAAGACGGCGCTCCTTCAACTCGCGGAGAGATTAGATCGATTTGCCTAGCGGCGCCGACTAAACTCGAGGACGCTTCGGCCCATTGGAGAGCGAGAGCTTCGCCACGCGCCTTCTCAATGGACGTTTCCGCCTCGCTCATGGCGTGCTTGAACGTTCCTTCCGGCGCCGCCCCGCTAGGAAGCTCGTGGAGTGGTTCGGCCAAGCTCGCTGGATCGAGTTTGCTTCCGTCTTCGCGAACCAGCACCAGCGGTCGGCGGAGAAACGGTGAGTTAACAAATCCTGTAATTCCTTGCGAGCGGTGATTGGAAAAAGCGTCGAGCGCGATCTCCCGCCACGGTTTCCCCCAGAGCGCAGATATTTCGTCGACAGGCAGGGAATATCCATTCGACGTGGCGCTGCTTGCACCGCCGCGCTCCGTGTCTAAAATCTGCACGGGATACACAGAGCTTCCCCAGGCCGCCAGCCCATCCTTGGATATTTGTTCTGGAAATGCTTTTGGATCAGCTGCCATCTGCACCGCTTTCGGCGTCCACAAGCCAGAAGTTTGATGATGCCCGTGGCCGCCGTGCACGCCGCCCCAGCCGTTGATCACGATATTGGGGCGGTAGGTGCGGATCACGCGCACCATTTCTCCAAGGACTGCGTCGCCCCAGATCTTTTCCGTTTCCTCGGGAGTTTTCGAAAACCCGAAATCCGGCGCGCTGCCAAAAAAGAGTCTTATGCCGTAGCCTCGCGCGGCGGCGAGAAGCTCCTGCGTGCGGATTAATCCTAGTTGCGGCGCCTGCTCCGGCCCAAGATCATTTTGACCGCCTTCGCCCCGAGTGAGTGTAAGCAGCGCAACGTCCGCATGCAGCCCGCGAGCAAGATAAGTCAGCAGGGCCGCGGATTCATCGTCTGGATGTGCGGTGATATAAAGGATGCGCGTCGTAACGCGGGCACTGTCGATAGTCTCGATAGTTTCGGGTAGGCCCGGGCCGGTTCCTGGAGCAGGAGGAAATTGCGCCGATGATGGTTGCGCAAAAAAAACCGCGAGCACGCCGCCGAACAAAATGGATCGCACGGCCTTCTTAGATTCCATCGTTCTCTTATACAGACGATTCACGCACCCTCCGGTTCCTTCGCTCCCTCTGCATTTGCAAACGGCCATTGTCGCATTGTACGGGCCCAGATTAGAAATGCGAGCGCTCCCAGCGCGATCTCCGCCAGTCCCCACTTTCTCGCCGAACCCGTTTGCCAGAAAAGCCATGCCCATCCGAAGATCGTCAGCACTGCCGGCACCGGGTAAAGCCACATCTTGAACGGCAATCGCGATGATCCCCACCGTCGCCGCAACAATATCACTCCGACAGCTTGGCCGATGAACTGCACGAGCAAACGCATCGCCAGAATGCCCGCGATAGCCGTCTCCAGTTTTAAAGTCACGCTAAACAGAAACGCCAGCCCGCCGAGCGCCAGAAGCGACACATGTGGGAAATGTTTGGTCGGATGCAGCCGCCCAAAAATCGGGAAAAAGTTTCCGTCCAGCGCCGCCGAATACGGTACACGCGAATACCCCAGCAGCACGGAGAACACTGACGCGAGCGCCACCCACAAAACCATCCACGTCGCGGCTTGCGCGGCATGAGCGCCGTACAATCTCTCCACGAAAGTGCTGACAATAAATTTCGAGTTCTGCGCTTCCCGCCACGGCACAACTCCGAGAATGCTGATTTGCATCGCGAGGTACAACACGGTGATTCCAAGAATGGAGAGAAAAATTCCGCGCGGGATATTCTTTTCCGGATTGCGAATTTCTCCGCCCAGATGGCAAATGTTGTAGTAGCCCCAGTAGCTGTAAACCGTTTTCACCATCGCCGCCCCGAGGCCAGCAAACCACACCGAAGAAAGTGAAAACGCGCCGGGAGGAAAATCGAACGCCATTTTTGCGTTGAAGTGGCTCGCTCCTCCCCAAATGAGCCAGAGAAGCGTGCCGACCACGCCAGTCCACAGCAAAACCGATATTTTCCCGATCGTCGTGATGCGCCGGTAAAGCAGAACCACGAGAAAAAGCACGAGACCGCCCGACACGGCTTTCGACTCGAAAGTTGAAAGTGGATGGAGATACGCGGCGTAGCTTGCAAATCCAATAGAAGCCGAAGCGATGGAAAGCGGCGCCTGAACAAAGGTCTGCCACACAAACAGAAACGACATCAAGCGGCCCCAGCGCCCCGGCCCGTACGCCTCACGCAGAAAAACGTAAGTTCCCCCGGCGCGTGGCATGGCCGCTCCCAGCTCGGACCAGACAAAAGCATCGAGCGTGGCCAGCACCGCTCCCGCAATCCAAGCGATCAGAGCCTGCGGTCCTCCCATTGCTTTGATCACCAGAGAAGTGACCACAAACGGGCCAATACCCACAATCTCGATCATGTTGAGCGCGACGGCCTCTTTCAGGCCCAAGCCGCGCTCCAGGCCAGAGGGCTGCTCTTGCGAAGGCAGCTCTCGGGCTGGTTGTTTTAGGGACACGGCCCCCGTTTTTCCGGCAGCTAGGTTGTCGCGCACATTCGGCACGCCGCCGAGAATAGCAAATGCTTCGCGTTGCAGCTAACGCGCAATTTTCGAGTAGGTTCCAATTTTTTCCCCATTAAAGCCATTTCGGTTTGCAACCTCCCCGGGACGGCTTAAACTGATCGAATGTGCGGCCTGTTTGTGCATCAAAAGTTTGGCGGGTTTCTCGCCGAGATTCTTCAGGTGCCGGCATGAACTTGATCCGTGCCCTCGCGTGGGGCGCGAAACTTCACTTCACCACAATCTGCATCGTGGCAGTGCTTGCGAGTTTCCTCGCGTCGGAGGCCCGCGCCGAAAAACTCTCTTTGCCCGGCGGGGCTTCCGCCGTCATCGACAAGATCTATTCGTTCGATATCAACGGCGCGCTCGCCGATGCGCAGCACCTGCAGACCGCGCAGCCAGACCATCCTCTGGGCTACCTGCTCGAAGCCGAAGCCCTCTGGTGGAAAATCTTTTGCACCTCGGCGGAATTTAGGTACGGCATGACCGACGCCCGCCACCGGCCAAAGCTTGCCGCCGACCAGCATTATCAAGATCTCGCCGCGAGAGCATCGTCGATTGCGCTGGCGCACCTTAAGGATCGCGAAACCGCGGAAATGCAATTTTATGCGGGCATGGCCGATGCCTTTTTAGCTAGGCTTTTCGGACTTCGCGGCGAGAATCGCGCTTCTGCCCGCTCTGGCGTCCGCGCCCGCGAACATTTTCTCCGTGCCATTCAGCTGGACCCCCAGCTCGCGGATGCCGACTTCGGCTTGGGCCTCTACAATTATTACGTAGACACCCTCGGCGCTCTCGCCAGGCTTCTCAGTTTTTTCATGGGCATTCCGGGCGGCAATAAACAAGACGGTATCCGCCAACTGGAACTCGACATTGCTGAAGGCGTTCTTACCTCTGCCTCGGCACGTTTTTACCTGGCCATGGACCTGCACCGCTACGATCAGCAGTATGAAAAAGCGCTCGGCGTCATCGACCCGTTGGTCGAGAAATATCCCTCCAATCCGCTCTTTCAATTGGCCCGAGGTGATCTGTACGCCAAGCTGGGCCGCAAGAAACAGGCCGTGGATTGCTACCTCGCTGCCGCAGCACTCCCAGTTCAGGATGCTGAGTGCCGGACCCATATCGAGCAACTCGTGAGCGCCTCGCTGGCCGCTCAGGGCATTGTCGATTCCTCCGCGACCCACTGATAATGAGAGGGTTGTCGTGCCAGCCCGACTCCCGCCGCAGCCAGGAATTGCTCATTGACCTTTCTTCGAGGACAATGGTAAGCATGTAGGGTTGACCGGACCCGCTTTTACAGGGCTGGCGGCGTTGGAAGAGCGCCAGACGGACCGGACAGGGTTTGCGTGACCCCGGGGTAGGCAAGTGGGGTCAACGCGCCGCGCGAATTTTGCATCTCACCCGAAAAGCACACTGGCACCCGGGGTTACCCGCCGTTTGACCAGTCCGGTTGGATCCGACCGAGTCGGAGTAACCGGTTACAATGAAGGAGTCTCGATGATGCGGTCTTGGACAGCCTTAGCTGTCGCGTTTGCGGCGATATTCGCCGCCACAAGTTGCAATGATTACGGCAACACCTTTCAGGGAAATACGGGCGCGTTCTTGCAGTTTGTCTCGCCTTCCAACATAACGGCAGGTGGACCCGACTTCACTCTTACGCTCACAGGCAACGGGTTCGTTGTACAAACCGTTGCCACTTGGAACCAGCAGAAACTCAAGACTTGCGTCGTGACGACGACCGCTGCGAACGTATGCGCGCCGGCGAATGACCAGGGAAACATCGTTTCCGTGACCGCGGTGGTCCCAGCCGCTTTGATAGCCAAAGCCGGCACAGCCTTCGTCCAGACCGTCCAGCCTCATTCCGGCACCGGCACGAACGGCCTTTCCAATCCCGTGGCCTTCGTCGTATTTCCTCCCCCCAATCCCGTTCCGACGATTACCAGCATCGCTCCCAACAGTGCACCGGCAGGCAGCGCCGCAGTACCCCTCACCATCACTGGCACGAATTTTCTACTGACTACCGATCCCACGGGCGGTTCTCAAGTGTTCTGGAACACGACGACGCAGACGACACTTGCGCCAACGAACATCACCGCCACTCAAATCCAGGTGACCGTACCCGCAACACTGCTCACTACCTCAAGCACCGCGACGGTAACTGTAAACAATCTCCCTGTACCAATACCTATCGGCTGCCAGATTAACTGCGGCGGACACGGAGGAGGCGGCACGAGCAACGGCGCAACCTTCACGATCGGCACGGGTGGAAACGCCGTCAACGCGAACGCCGCGATGCTGGAAGAAGAGACTCCCGCTATAAGTCTCGACGGCCGCTATGTGGCCTACTCCGCTTCGCAAAGTGGTCACGCACAGATCTTCGCCCGCGATACTTGCCAAGGCGCAGACACTTCCTGCCAGCCGCGCACCATTCTCATTTCCTCCGCCCAAGATGGCAGTGCTCCAAGCGACGACAGCCATTCGCCTTCCATGAGCTCCGATGGAAGATACGTTGCCTTCAGCTCCGCAGCCGCGAATCTTGTCGCCGAAACCGGTGCCAGCACCGCGCCCGGCGCCGGCCGCCAGATCTATCTTCGCGACACCTGCTTCGGAGTGAGCGGTTCTTGCACTCCGACGACTCAGCTTATTTCCACGGATCCCAACGGAACTCTGCTTGGAACGGAAGGTCTCTTGCCATCCCTCAGCGCTTCGGGACGGTTCGTTGCGTTCTTGGCTGTCACCAAGAGCCAGTCAGCTCAGGCATCCGCTCCAATCAGCAAGTCTGCCGCGAGCGCGACCAACAGCGGCTACCGTCAGATTTTCGTCCGCGACACATGCCTTGGCGCGGCGAATTGCACTCCGAAAACCACGCGCATTTCATTGCAACCCGGGGACGGTTCGGGAACTGGAACCACTACCACCAAGCCTGCGGGCCCCGCCATCAGCGGCAGCGCCGATCATGTTGCCCTCGCTGGTGGTACCACGGCGACGCTCTTCACGCGCTCCATCGCTGTCGACGACGATGTTTTCCTGGCCCTCACAAAGAGCCAGCAATAAACCTGCAAATAGTCCACGGAATAAAAGCTGAGGAGAGTGCTGTCTCTAGCGTAATTCTCTGGGAGAGATTCAGCTACGGTGTGGTGGCTGGCTGTGGGGGAGCTGGGTCTGTCGCAGCAGGCGTTGCCGCTGAGGTGGGCGCAGATTTACTTAACCGGATCAAAGAAATTTTTGTCCCGCCAGAATCCGTCACGAGTGCCACCACGCGCACCAATTGGTCGCGCTCCGCCACGAAGGCGACCTCGTTACCGGAAACGGTGGCATCCGCGAAAATCGACGGCACAGGCTTATCGGCCGCATCGCGGCGCGTGAACTCCCCGCTCAAATGTTTGCCGTACCATTCATCCACGAAATCCCGCGTATCGGTCGTGTGATAAGTGGAAGCCTCGATACCGCTCTGCGCCTGCTTGACGGCCAGTGCAGCCGTGTTGTCGTCCGGCACTACCAGCGAAGAACGCGGATAGACCGGCAAGCCGGGACCTACTTCTCCTTCTTTTTCCAGCCGCAGGCTTCCCCCCGAAGTTCGTACGGTGTTTACGGCGTTTGCGGCCGTAAGCCCCATCGAGCGCACCACTTTGCTGGCCACGAACAAACCGCCGGCCAACAGCAACGCGAGGCCCGTATAGAGGGAGATCATCATCCACATCAGAGACTTGGACGACGAGGAACTACTCGAAGTGGATCCTTCTGCCATAACCTGCTTCTCCCAAGTGGGCATAGTTCGCCCTGGCTTTAGTCTGGCAGATATGCCGTCAGCGGCCGTGGGAAAGCCGCCCGACTGTGCTCTAAGCGTTCCTGTTCTTGCGTTCAGGCCGCTTTTTTCGAGGGCAGGCAGAGCTGGGCCGCGGCCTTGTCCGGAAAGGACTCCAATGATCACCGCCTCGCAGGCGCTTCGGACCCAAATCGGTCCATGCTTCGTAAGACGCTGTAAGGCAGGGCTTGTTTACCCTGGAAGGGCCCGCCCGCCTTGACTAATTGAACCGCACCTTAATATCCGGACGCTTATCAAGGTGTACGGAATCCACAAACCGCACCTGACGGTCGTCCAAAGTGAGAATCATCGACGAAGTTCTCACGCCTTCCCCAAAAAATCTTACGCCTTTCAACAGATTTCCGTCCGTCACGCCGGTACACGCAAAAATCATTTTCTTCCCGGGCGCCAGATCCTCCGTGTCGTAAATCCTCTTGGGATCTTTCACGCCCATCTTTTCGAGCCGTATCTGATCCTCCGGTTTGCCGATCACCAGCCGCGCCAGGATCTGTCCGTTCAAACAGCGCAACGCCGCCGCCGTCAGCACCCCTTCCGGCGCGCCCCCAATGCCCATCACAGCGTGCACTCCCGTCCCCACCACCGCGGCCGAAATTCCCGCCGAAAGGTCGCCGTCACCGATCAATCGTATCCGTGCCCCCGCTCGCCGAATCTCTTCAATCAACTTTTCGTGCCGCGGCCGGTCCAACACGATCACCACCAAATCTTCCACGTCGCGGTCCAGCCGCTTGGCAATCGATTTCAGGTTATCGGTAACCGGAGCATCCAGATCCACCGCGCCCTTGCACGATGGCCCCACCACAATTTTTTCCATGTACAAATCGGGGGCGTGCAGCAGCCCTCCGCGCTCGCTCGCCGCCAGCACCGCGATGGAATTCCCAGCGCCCGTCGCGCAAAGATTTGTCCCTTCCAGTGGATCGACGGCAATGTCCACTTCCGGAAAAAGCGCCTTGGGCGCGTGTGTCGCCAACCCAACTTTTTCGCCGATATACAGCATCGGCGCTTCGTCGCGCTCACCCTCTCCGATCACAATCGTGCCGTCCATCTGCACGGCATCCATCGTCTTGCGCATCGCTTCGACGGCCACTTCGTCGGCCTTGTGCCGGTCCCCAAATCCCATCGTCCGCGCAGCCGCCACCGCACCGTTTTCCACCACGCGCAGAAATTCCAGGCTTAGTTGTTCTTCCATAGAGAGGCACTCTCCCGCGAGCGCCAATGATAGGCCAAATTTGCGTTTATAGTCGTTGAGGACGCGTAAAGAGTCAACAGCCGGGCATTTCTACTTTGCCTTGACACAGCCGGGCATCAATCTCCCCAATGTGTCATCCCGAGCGCAGCGAGGGATCTGCTTTTCGGATTGCCGCCGCGTCAAACAATAGCGGAAAGAACTGTCCGCCCATCGCGTTCCCGCGAGGAATCACCGGCACTCCCGCGAGCAGCGGCTCATCCGCGTTCGACATCACGCCATCGCGAAACACATTGATCACCGTAGCCCTTCGTGGCTTCGGCGTATCGTTCGCGCCCGACCCATGCATCGTCCTCGCATGATGAAACGCGCTCTCACCTTTTTTCAGCTCGATCGCCACCGGCGCGAATTTCTCTCTCAACTCGTTCGGCAAGCTGTCGCGAATCGCGTCCATCTCCCCCGTCAAAACCGGCTTCGGCAAGTCCGGCCACTTATGGCTTCCTGGCACATAATTCAAACATCCATTCTCGCGCGTCGAATCGTCCAGCCCGATCCAACAAGTCAAATGAGCCAGCGGCGTCGTGCGTGTCCAGTACGAATAATCCTGATGCCACGCCACCACTCCCCCGTGCCGCGCCGGCTTGCAAAAAAGCTGGTCGTGCCAAAATCGCACCGCCCCTCCAAGCAGTTGCGATGCCGGCACGAGAAACGCCGGGTTCCACAGCAAATCATGAAACCCCGGCATAACCCGCCACGCCCCCAGCGCGTGAAACACTACCCGATTCGAATCGGTCGACTCATTCGAATGATATTCGTGAAAGAGCTCCCGCCCCACATGCCCCGGGTCCATCAACTTCTCCAACTCCCCGCGCAGCACATCCACCTGTTCATCCGATAAAATCCGCACGCCTTTCAAATATCCGTTCTCTCGAAAAAATTCCACCTGCTCCTCGCTCAGCCGGTACTTCTCCCGATCCTCCGCCGCGATCGCGCGCGCAAACAGTTTCCCCACCGGTTGATGATAACGAGACAAATCATTCATGGCGTCCCCCTCCTCAACCCGCAACTCTCCACGAATCTCCCTGTCCCTTTCGCTGACCCCAGGGACGTTGCGTACCGCGAGGCAGAAGCGTACCATGCGCACCACTGGGGTCTAACTCTGCGCTGTTTATTTGTTTGAAGAATAGTAATCAGCCCCGATCCAACAGGAGATTCCCCAATCTCGAGGGTCTAAGGAGACAGGAATGAATCAATTCAAAAAAAGTCACGCAGTGCCAATTCGTCTCGGAATCTACGTGCTGCTGTGCGCTGCCGTTCTGCTCTTCGTGGTGGAGGGCCAGTCGCGCGCGCAATCACTGATGACTCGTCATGTCCGTGAAGCGAATCTCAGAGGGCAGTCGCAGTTCGTCAACCGCCTTCCAGAAACGCAGTCCATGCGCATCGACATTGTTCTTCCGCTGCGCGATCAAGCAGGTTTGGATAGTTTCCTGCAAAAGCTCTACGATCCTTCCAGCCCCTCCTATCGCCATTTCCTCACCGTGCAAGAATTCACCGCCAAGTTTGGTCCCACCCAGCAGGACTACGACGCCGTAGTTGCCTACGCCAAGGCGCACGGTCTTGCCGTAGTCGGCGGCTCCCGCGATGGTATGGACGTGCAAGCCGAAGGCTCTGCGGGCAATATCGAGCGCGCCTTCCATGTGAGCATGGGCGTCTATCAACATCCCACCGAAAATCGCACCTACTATGCTCCCGACCGCGAGCCCATGGTCGATCTCCCCTTCCAGCTCTGGCACATCTCCGGCCTCGATAACTTTTCCATCCCTCATCCTCTCTACGTAAAAAAGAGCGACTACGCCGCCGCTCACGGCCTCAATGCCAACGCTCTCGTCTCTCATGCCACCACCGGCTCCGGCCCATCCGCTTCCTTCCTCGGCAGCGACATGCGCGCCGCCTACTACGGCGGCACCACGCTCACCGGCGCTGGCCAAAACCTTGGCCTCTTCGAATACCTCGGCACCGACCTCGCCGACCTCACCACCTATTTCAACAACGTCGGCCAAACGAACAATGTGCCGATAACCCTGCTCTCCACCGACGGCACCAGCACATCCTGCGTGGATAGCAGAGCTGGCGGCAGCTGCGACGACACCGAACAAACTCTCGACATGACCCAGGCCATCGGCATGGCCCCCGGACTGTCAAGTCTTGTGATGTACATTGGTTCCACCGACACCGCCATCATCAGCGCCATGACCACCCACAACCCGCTCCCCACCACAATCGGCTGTTCGTGGGGCTGGACTCCCGCCGATCCGTCCACTCTGAACCCGTACTTCCAAAAGATGGCCGCGCAAGGCCAAAATTTCTTCGCCGCTTCCGGCGACTCTTCCACCTGGTCAAAGAGCAATGAAGCCTGGCCAGCAGACAACGCCTATGTTGTCTCCGTTGGCGGCACCGATCTGGTCACTGCCAGCGCCGGTGGCGCCTGGAAGTCCGAAACCGCCTGGGTCGATAGCGGCGGCGGCATCTCCCCGGACTCTATCCCCATCCCCTCATGGCAGTCGGCCGCGGGCGTGATTAACTCCTCCAACAAAGGCTCGACGACTCTTCGAAACGGCCCAGACGTCTCAGCCAACGCCAACTTCACCTTCTACACTTGCGCCGACCAAACCGCTTGCCTCGCCAACGAGTACGGCGGCACCAGCTTCGCTGCTCCCATGTGGGCCGGCTACATCGCCCTCGTCAACCAGCAACTCGCCAACAATGGCGAGCCGACCATTGGCTTCATCAATCCAACCATCTACTCGCAAAGCGTAACTTCCGCCTACGCCTCGGAATTCCACGACATCACCAGCGGCACTTCCGGCAGCTATTCCGCCGTGACCGGCTATGATCTCGTCACCGGCTGGGGCAGCCCCAACGGCACCGGCCTGATCAACGCCCTGGCCCCAACCTCGACGAGCCCCAACTTCACCATCTCCGCCTCGCCGGGGTCTGTCTCCGTCGTCCAAGGCAACAATGGCACTTCAACGATCACGACCGCCGTCTCCGGTGGCTTTAACTCCGCCATCGCATTGACTACGTCCGGCCAGCCCACCGGCGTGACTGTCACCTTCAGTCCCACGTCCATCGCCGCCCCAGGCTCCGGCACATCCACCATGACCATCGCCGTGGCTTCGACGACCGCCGCCGGTACTTACCCAATCACCGTCACCGGCACAGGCGGCAGCGTTACGCAAATCACCACGGTCACTCTGACGGTCACCACCGTAGCAGCGGGCAATTTCACACTATCCGCGTCGCCAACCAGCTTGACCATCACGCGGTCTTCACACGGTACAACGACCATCACCATCACGCCGTCCAACGGCTTCGCAGGCAGCGTAACTCTGTCGGCCAGCGGCCTGGGCACTGGCGTCACCGCCTCGTTCAGCCCGAACCCCGCCACCGGCACAAGCACTCTGACACTGACGGCCAGCAGCTCGGCCACCACCGGAACCCGCACCGTAACCATCACCGGCGTCTCCGGCTCTCTCAGTCACACAACAACCATCAGCCTCAGGGTCCGCCGCTAACTTCTAACTGAAAACGGCAGGGCAGCGCCTAAAATGCTGCCCTGCCGCTTTCGCAATTCTCTTCTTACTAACTACTTCGCCTTTGCCCCGGTTGATGCGAGATACGCCTTGGACTCCTGCCGCGCAATCTCAATCAGATTTCCCATCGCCTCTTGCATATCAATCAGGTGCAAGCCCCAGTCGGTCAGCACATTTCCGCCCACCACCACGTCGCCAGGGATATCGCTCGCACGCGGCCCAGCCGGATCGCCGTGCACGCTCACCGCAAGATAGGACCCGTTTTTGTCGGACACGCACTCAGAAGTAAGCATGCCCGGAACCCTCACGAACGGAGTTTCGATGGTCTGCGGCGGCGTTACCCACGCCTTCGGCCCGCCCGTGCTTACATCCACGATGCCGCCGCCTGTTGTAAGGTACGCGTGGAGCTCTCCGCTCCCGCCTCCGAGCGCGGCTGGATTCGTGCAACCCGCCATCATGTGCTCGCCCGTCACTCGCCCGAATCGCGAATTGGCTGGTGGTGGCACATTCGCGCGGAACGAAACGTACGTGATCACACAACCCGTTTGCGTCGCCGCTCGGCACAGCGGCATCTGTTGAAATGCGCCGCCAACATCTTTGCCCTCTGGAACGGCCACGTTGCTTCCTATCAACATCGCGGAAATGATCCGCGATTGCACCGGCTTTCCGTCGATTTCTTGCTTGATCAGATTTGTCAGAACATTGGCGCCCTGCGAATGTCCGATCAGGATCACACCACGCCCCTGATTCTCATGCGCAAGATAATAGTTCCACGCATCGAGCACATCGTTGTACGCCAGCGCCCGGTCCACCCGAATTGGATTTCCGGTAGCGGCGGCCCGCAGCGCCGTAAGCGTTACCTGCCGGTAGATGGGAGCGAACAGCCGGCATACCGATCCAAATCGTGCGAATTGAATCCGCACAACTGCTTTCTCCGCCGGCCCGGCGCTCATGTCGCTGTTTCCGCTCAACTCCGTCGAGACTGTCGGGTACACATAGAAGCAGTCGACCGGCACATTAGGCTCAGCGGACCAGGATTCCCGCGTCAGTTTGCCGTCCGCCGCGATGACTGTCGTTGAAAGGTCCGCGTTGCAGGCGTCCCCGCTCCCCGCCCGGCAAAGCCAGGTTTCGGGTTTGCTGTAATCGTTTTTGGCGGGAGCCACCTCTTTCGCAGTCTTTTGCTGTTCGGGCGCAACCGATGTTGCCGAAGATTGCGCGTGCGTCGAAATCGCCGCGAAGCAAACCGCCCAGCTAAATAAAGTGATCGAGCGCTGATGCATTTTGCCTCCATCCGAAATCAGACCGGAATAATACCTGCTCCGCAATGGCGCTACAAACCGTTCATTCAGCTTCTGAGACTGCGATTCCCCGCTCGCCGGCTAACAATTCCGCCAATCCTGCCTGCGCACGGCCACCTCTAGTCATTTCGATTCGATGGATTGACTGGTTCTGAGGACTTCTTTGGAGGTACTGCTTTTCGTCCACTAAGAAAATCGGGGGCGACTCGGTTTGGCCGCGTCGCCCCCTTTTCGATTGAATCGCTAAGTTTCCGCTTCCCGCTCAACTTATTTGAAAGCAGTTCGGTTTTACCCTAGCCACCTTCTGTAAATCGCTTCGTGAAGCTCTACTTCTTGGTTCCACTCACGATCACGTCTCGGTTTTACCCGGGCCGCATCTTTGAGTGCCCCGCAAAGCTTTTTGCTTCCGCATTCGCCCAGCGACAGTACAGTTTTACCCGCACCACCTTGAACTCAGCCGCGAAGCCGGCTCCCCGATCCACGTCATCGGAAGCTGGCTCGGTTTTACCCTTGCCATTCCCTTTGTTTGAATCGCAAAGCTTTTCTTCTCAATCCAATTCCTTCAAAGCCAGCTTGGTTTTACCCACGCTGTCATCTCGGAACTGTCTCGTGAAGTTTTCTTCCCAACTCAACCCAGTGAATGCCGGTTCGGTTTTACCCTTGCCGTTATCTCTGAATTGACTCGTGAAGTTTTTCTTCCCGATCAATCTGCTGCGCATACTAAGAGCACTCTCAAATGTTGGCAAGAGCAATCTCAGAAAAACTCTGTGGAAAAATGTGCATGCCTGTGGAAGAAATTTTTCGAAAAGAAACGCCTGGGAAGATCCCCGCTCACTTACCTCGAGGGGGCGACGCCCCATCCGCACCGCTCCCATCCTTCACTCGCTTTTTTCGCTTGACATACGAATTAATTAGTACTATACAACGGATATATGAGACCCAAACACGCCACCCTCACCCCCCAGGAACTCGAAATCATGAAGCTCGTCTGGCTCCGCGAAAACGCCACCGTCCGCGATATCTATGAAGCCCTCCTCGATAAACGCAAAATCGCCTACACCACCGTCATGACCATGATGAAAATTCTCGAAACCAAGGGCTATCTGAAAAAGCGCCGCCAGGATCGCGCATTTATTTATCGCCCCGCGCACCCCAAGAGCCAGGTCATCGGCGGCATGCTCCGCGAGTTCATAGATCGCGTTTTCAACGGCTCAGCCGAACCGCTCCTCGTTCATCTCGTCCAGTCCCGCCAACTTCGCGAGAAAGACTTGCAAAAAATTGTGCGCATGATCGAGGAAACAAAATGAACATTCCTGAACCGCTCGAACTAATCCGGAGCTACCCATGATCATACCGTTGTGGTTTTCCAATCTCCTCTTTTGGAGCGCGCAGATCATCCTCCTGGTGCTGGTGGCTGGATTTCTTCCCCGCCTCTTCCAAATTCGCCAGCCTCGCGTGCTTCTCCTCTACTGGCGCGCGCTCCTCGCCATCAGCCTGCTGCTTCCTTTTCTCCAGCCGTGGCACCGAGCAAAGCAAATCAGCGGGAGCGTGGCCTCGACAACCTTTGAATTCGTTCCTCCTCCTTCCGCATCCAGTCCCGCCGTCGCGCACTGGCATCTTCCCAGCCTTGATCTCATCGCGCAGATTCTCGGCGCCGTGATCCTCGCTGGCATCGCCGTTCGATTCGTTATGCTTGCCCTTGGCTTGCTGAAGCTTCGCCAGTTCCGCCAAGCTTCGTCTCCAATTTCCTCGTCCGCTGAATCCATCGCCGTTCTCGAAGAAATGCGAGTTCGCGCAAACGCCCGCGCCGAGTTCCGCCTTTCCGCCGATGTGGATTCGCCCGTGACTTTCGGCTTTGCCGCCCCGGTCATTTTGCTGCCGGGACGTTTCACGGCCATGGACACGCGATTCCAATCCGCGATTGCCTGTCACGAACTGCTTCACGTGCGCCGCCGCGATTGGGCGCATCACTTGGCGGAAGAACTCGTTCGCGCCGTCTTCTGGTTTCATCCCGCCATCGCCTGGCTCATCGCTCGAGTCCGCCTCGCACGCGAGCAGGTCGTCGATCTCGAAGTTGTAAAACTCACAAACGCGCGCAAGCCCTATCTAGAGGCTCTGCTTGCATTTACCAATGCACGTGCGTCCATCTCTGCTGTTCCTGCACCGCCATTTCTCGCCGAGTGTCAGCTCGCCGAAAGAGTAGCTCTCATGCTCAAGGAGGTTCGTATGTCTCGAACAAGACTGGTTGCTTCACTTACGTCCATCGTCTGCTTTCTCGCGTTGACCGTGACGTTAGCGGTGTGGGCCTTTCCTCTCAAAGCCGTATCGCGCAACGCTCAAAACACGCCGCAAAGCGGCGTCGCGGGAGGTGTTTCTGGTGGCGCGAGCGGTGGCATATCCAGCGGAGTCAGCGGCGGCGTTGGTGGAGGTGTCAGCGGTGGGCTGGCTGGCGGAATTGGAGGCAGCGCCTCCCGCGACATACCCACTGTCGATCTTAGCACCGTCTGGACCGACACCGTAAAGCGAGGCTCAATGGTTCGGCAAGTTCGCGGACTAGGAACGCTCGTCCGCGCCGAAGATTCTGCGGGCTTGGTCGCTCGCGTAACTCTCCCCGTTGTCCAGACCGCGGACGTGAAACCCCATCAAAACGCCACCATAGACACGCGCAAAGGTCTCGTGAAGGGGAATGTGACTGGCATCAACGCATCTTCGTCGGACGGAACGCGTACCGTCTACATCTCCCTCGATGGCCCGCTGCCCCAAGGCGCCGGCACCGGTCTCCCGATCGACGCCACCATCGACATCGAAAAGCTCGATAACATTCTCCAAATCGGACGCCCCGTACACGCCGCGGCAAATTCCACATCTTCTGTATTCAAAATTGTCAAAGACGGCACCGAAGCGGTGCGCGTCAATGTTAAGTTTGGACGCTCTTCCGTGAACATCATCGAGGTTCTCGACGGACTCAAAGAAGGCGACAAGATCATCCTCTCCGACATGTCCAGCTATGACAACGCCGACCGCATCCACATCACCGACGAGAAGCCCGTCTCGAAGCCCTAAGTGGAAAGCCGCTGCTACACACGTTTTGTTTAACGCCCCGTTCGGTGAAAGGTGTCTACCCCTTTTTAGAGTTTGCTTCTCACAGGTGCGTGCTAGTTCAGCCTGAAATGGAGAGAGGGCGCAAGCCGAAATTAAAATTCCCCACACTTCGCGAGGGGTCGCGAAGTGTGGGGAATAGGTACCGAACGAAACGTTGATGATAACGCTGCGAAGCCGAGCTAATTAGTGGTTGTTGTTGTTACCATCTCGGTTGTTACCATCCCAACTGGGCCCACCGTGGCAGGTGCCAATGCCCTGGTCGGTGAAAGTAGCCGGGGTCCCAGCAGGCGCTACGGGAGCTTGCAGTGCCGACTGGAAAAACCACTTGTAGCCGTTCGGCTCAAGCGTCAGGGCCATCACACCCCAGAAGTTCCCGGTTGATCCCGCCTCGAGATTCAATGCGTTGAAGTTCGGGTTGCCGGCAGGATCCTCTAGGTTTGTTTCGTTTGCGCCGCTCGTCACAGTGGTTGTGACGACCGGATCGAGGGTCTCGCCGCCGGTGCCAACGATGAATTCACGGATGCCATTTTTGGGATCGTGATTCCCGGAAGGGTCAAGGGGGCGGTAGTGGGCATAGAGGTGGTCGTGTCCGTTCAGCACCAAGTCGGCTTTGTGTTCGTAGAGCAGCTGCCAAAAGGCCTGAGCAGCTATGCCCTCTGGTGTGATGCTGTTAGTGGCGCTGAACGTGGGCTGATGCCAGTAGGCGGCTGTGCACGCGGAATGATTCTCCTCGAGATCCTTTTTCAGCCATGCGAGTTCGGCGCCAAACCAGGAGCCCGTGTTCGAGCAGCCGCCCGGCTGCGTCGAGCACTCTATATTGAGTGAGATAAGGTGCCAGGAGCCGAGATTGTAGGAGTACCAGCCATCTCCGACTCCGCTCCCATTCACGCCTCCGTTCGGCCCCAATTCGAAGTGCCCCGCCTGTCCATCCGCGCGCGGTATGGGTTGGGGGTTGGGGGTGGTAAGGCCCGGAAAGTTGCATGCCGCCGCCAAAGCTGGCGGGCACGGGTCCGGGACCGAAGTCGTGATTGGATTTCCGTTGGCATCGATCTGGAAGCCGTTGTAGTAGGAAAAGTAGCCGTAGCCGGCAACACCGGTCTCGCTATGCTCGTTATAAAACTCGTGGTTGCCCGGCGCGGGCCGATGGAGAAATTTGAAAGCGCCATAGGTCAAGTCGAACGATTGTTCAAAGTCCGAATATTGGCCTACCTGGTATTGCAGATCCCCAGCTATCGCGACGGCGTCGGGCTTCATGGACTCAATCAGATTCGCAGTGGCCTCCTGGGATTGCCACAGAGAGGTGACGGTGTAGGGGGACTTGGGGTTGGTGCAGAGTTCGTGGTTAGCCTCACCTGTGGGCTCCACTATCGTACCGTTCTCCACCTCGCCTGGCTGGCAGGCGATGTCGCCAACCACTGCAAGCACAGGCGAGCGCCACGCCTTTGCGTAAGGCCAACTACTGTCGTGGCCATGTGGATCCCCATTGCCGTTGGAGTTTTGATTCTGTGCCCGTGTCCCAGCTGCGAATGCCAGCGCCAAGGCAGCCGCGCCAATGAGCGCTGCCGCTCGGAGGCTTCCCCCGATCGTCTTCATGCGATTCCTCCCGCTTAAACCTGTGGTTGAATAGTTGCCGAACCGCTGACTTTTATGCGTTGAATATTACGCGTGTATCTCGAATGTGTGAAAAAGCCGTAACACGGATTATTTCGAAGGTCGTTTAAACCATCGGCTTCGCAGAATCGCCGCGTCTCCGGTTTGTACGCGATGTGGTTCTCAGGCGTAGCGAAACAGCGCCATGAAACCAAAGTCCATGTGCTGCTGGATATGGCAGTGAAACAGCGTCAGGCCCGGCTGGTCGGCGACCAGATCCACCGTGGCGCGTCCAAACGCAGGAACGACCACCGTATCCTTCTTGATGCCGGCTGTGGGCTTGCCGTTGACCTCGACGAGCTCGAACAGGTGCCGGTGGATGTGCACCGGGTGAGAATCGTCACTGCGATTGTGAAACACCAGCCGGTAGCGGCCTCCCTGCTGGAACACGAATTCTCGCTCATGCGGATACTCCTTGCCGTTCACGAGCCAGTGATTGATCCCGTGCGGCCCGCCAGGCACTTTCTCAAAGACCATGTCGATGGTCTGGTCTGGCGCGGGATGCGGCGCGGTCTTGCCAAAGATTGTGTAGTCCCAGCGCGCGTTCGGAGGTGGAAGCCAAGTCGCGCGCTGTTGCTGATTGGCAAACTCCACCACGATGCCCATGCCGGATTTCCGCGCGACATCGCGCGGCTCCCCTAAAATCCAGACGCCCGGCTGATTCATCTCCACGATGGCATCCACGCGCTCACCGGGGGCGATCTCTATCACGCTGACCAGCTGAGGCGCGGGCACGGGATTGCCGTCAAGAGCGATCACCTGAAATTTGTGGGCCGGCAAAGCCACGCGATGAATTTGCGAAGCGCTGGCGTTGAGCAGGTGCATCAGGATGCGCTGACCCGATTGCACGCGGAGTGGCTCCCCGGCGCCGAGCATTTTATCGTTGATCGAGTAGAGAGGAGCGCTGATTTCGAGCCCGTTGGGACGCAGGTCTGGGGTGACGGGTTTTTCGGGCATCGGGTCGTTTGGATACGCCCTCTGCTCGTCCTGATCCATTGTGGTCAGAAAAGGCTCCCATTCACGCAGCGCCAGAAAGACCTCTTGGTCGTACAGTCCAGGGTCATTCGCGGAATCAATCATCAAAAATCCGAACTGGCCGGTGTACGAGCCCCGTCGCAGATCCATCATGGCAGCGGTGTGCGAGTGGTACCATCGCGAGCCCGCTGGTTTGCCCACGAATTGATAGCTCCGCCGGCCGTGGGGCGGGACCGGAGGCGTTCCTTCTTCCTCCGCCCCATCCACTTCCGACGGAATCAATAGGCCATGCCAATGCACGTACTCGGGAACGTCTGTATCATTCGCAACGTCGACGGTGACGGCCTGGCCCTCGCGCATCCGCAGGAGAGGACCGGGAACCTTATTGTTGTAGGCGATCGTGCTGATGACAACCTGTGGGGCCAGCTCAACCATCGTGGGCGCGATCCGCAGAGTGAAATCCGCCGTGCGTCCGGTAGCCTTCGGTTCCGACATCGCCATCTGCGGATGCTGCGTCGGCGGAACGTGCCGGAGCGCTAGCGACTCCGCGAATGCGGGCCGCAGCTTTCCTGCCCCCGCCCCGATCACGGTGGCCCATCCAAGCCGCACAAAATCCCTTCGATTCATTTGATCCTCATCCCGCCGCAATGCCAACGCCGGCGCGACCGTCAAATAAGCAGGGCCGGTATTTCATCCGCAAGGGCCCTTCGCCTTCGTTCACGTCCGTCCCTGTCTGGGTAACCGGCACCGAGGACCATACATACTACCCAACTTTCAAGGGTTGGTCCTGATAAGCGCGCATCTCGTCAGTGCTTGTTTTCTTGACCAGGTGACGACTCGTCAGTCCTGATCGGCTGGGAAAGGGCCAAATGAACTTCAGGTAGGTGACATTCGGCGATAAATGTATTCTTAGGGTACTTTCGCTAGCCTAGGGCATCGTCCGGCCTCAACTTCGATGCGCGCTAAACCATGCAGAATCCATGCCAAGCAAGGAGATCACTTCCTACAAACCGACTTTCCGTTACTGAATTGCCGCGGCCCGTTTCAATGAGGTCTTGCATTTCCCAGACGTTGCCCGCACCACGAATGCCGCGCCAGCGCGCACACACTCAGGGGAAGTCCGTCACCTTCGGCGTTACGCGAGGATGCATCGAGGTCGCCTCGCCGGTGTCGTCGATCACATGGTTGATCGCACCGTGATCGCCGAGCGCCACAGTGATCATGTCGTGGAAACGTACCCCCGGAATGTTCGGCGTCTCGATTGCCCGGGTCAGTCCGACATCCGGATAGGTGAAGACGCTGTATACGCCCAGCCCCCACGCCTCATGTGTAGTCACTCCATCCGCCACTTTGTACGAGGCCCAGCCGTTCACCCCCGGCGTACTTGTATAGCTCGCCTGGTTCGGAGGATCGTAAGGAATCTCGGACTGATAAAAATACGTTCGGCCGCCGTTGCCCTTCCAGAGAACCTGGAATTGCTGGTGATGCTCCACGAACAGGCCATAGATCGTGACTTGGTTTCCGTTCACCACCAGCCCGTTCTCGCTGGTATTCATCTCCCAGCCCACTCCCGCGCCGTGGTCCGCTCTCCAGATCCACGTATGGTCCACGAGTGTGTCGTTGCTGTTGATACTCAAATTCACCTTGGCCCGGCCCACGCCCGCGCCACCCACGCGAAAGAAAACATCGTGCAGCGCGATCGGGTCTTTCGCATGGCGCGCCCGGCTTCCCTCTGGCCCCACCTCCAGCAGCACCGGAGACTCGCTCGACCCCGCATCGAAGAGCAACCCGGCAATCTCGATACCGTCGTCATCGGTCGTCGTCATCGCCGCCGTGCCCTTTATCGGACGTAGCGTCGCAAACCCCAACCCCAGCACCACCGCACGCGGCCGTGTAACGCGAATCGGAGCGGCCAGTTCATAGATTCCCGGCGTTAGGATCAGGTTCTTGCCTTGGGCAAGCTGCGCGTTGATCGTCTCCGCCGTATCCACATCCGGGCGCGCAATGTAAAACCGCGTAATCGGAATTGTCTCTCCCGGCGTTTCCCCGCCGCGCCAGGTAATCCCAGCGCTATCGCTGTACAGCTCCGGAACCCGCACGCTGAATTCGCCCGCAGCATTCACCTGCAGAAACGGTTTCTCGCGCACCACTGGCGTATGCGCCACCTTCGTGTAAGGCGGCGAGGGCCATGCGCCTTCCGGTGGATGCACGACACCGACAAACACCATGTTCCAGTTCGCACCCGTCCAACTCTTCCAGTCGCAGTTGCGCGAGATCCACTGCTGCTGGCTGCCGGAGTCGACATTCCCGTCCACCAGCGAATCCGACATCCAGCCCCCGCTTGCCCAGCCATGATTCTGGTGCAGCACCAGGTCCCCGCGTACGTGCATGCGCCGCAGCGACACCGCCTGCGAAACCGCCCACTGCATCGTGCCCCCGGCCGGCTTTATCGAGAGCCCTTCCGCCGCTCTCCAGAAGGTGGTCGTCGCATTGTTGTGCTCAAGATTCGCATCCGCATGCACGTTGCCCGCAATCCGCGTGGCATCGGGCGACGCGCCCAGCCCCATCACTTCCGTGTAAAAGCCTACCGGCACGTCCACCGAATAGTCTCCCGGCAGGAATAGCAGCGCGTTCCGCTGCTGTCCAAACTCGTTGTGCTCTTGCGTCGCATACACCGCATCGATCTGCTTCTGGATCGCCTGCGATGACATCGACGGATCGAAGACCATTACATTGGATCCAAACTCGGGCTTCGCGCCCTTCGCCGCAAGTGTTGGCAGAACCGTCGTCAGCCGCAGCCGCGCCTCCCCGTTCCACGGCGCGTTGAACGACAAGGAAGACAAGGAAGAAAATAGCAGCGTACAAGACAAAAACAGGGCCAATCTCAGGTTCATGCGGACTCCGGCTTACGATTTTTTGGACAGACAAACTGTCGCGCTAATAAGAAACAACAGCTGTACCACAATTCTCTAACGATAAACGATGAGACCAGGGCAGAATCGAGCCTGTCAACCCAGCGACCACGACAGCAGCAATAGGAATCGATCGGAGCGGTTGACCGGATCGGAGGGCATAGGCAACCAATATCCTCCTCCGCCGATTGTTCGACAACGTAACAAAATTGTCGATAGTAGATTGGCCCAGCAGGAATCCGTGCTCCCTAGGTCACGAGTTTCTGCAGTTTTTTTGTCGGTCTCCGATTGCTACCGAGAAACGCGTTTGTGGTGATTATCGGGCGGGTGGTAGCTTCTTGATTCTCGGGTAGCCCATCGTTTGCGTTTCTTGCAAGCGGTCGGTTAACACGACTCACCTACCAACGGGAGCGTGGGGGACAGCCTGGTTTTCCCCAGGTTCGCCGTTTGAACCTGGGGCTTTGGGTTCCTCACATTACCCCCCACTACGCCACCCACCTGCCAGAGCGAGGTTATTTTCAAAACTAAGTGCCTTGCGCACGTTCTGAACTTCCTCATCGACCTCATCCCTGCCTACCCTGCTCTCGACAATGACAGGCACGGTTTCGGGAATGAGGTGGGCCACTTTTCGAAACGCTAAAATCGACTCGAACGAGAGAGGGTCATGCTTACTCTGTGAATTAACCTCGCTGATGTGAAGCTGCCTAAGTCGTCCGTTGCAGAATTGTAGGATTGCGGCGGCCTCGCTCATCGTAGGATCCACTTGGCGAGCATGTCCGATATCAAAGCACAGCGACGCACGCGGAAGGGCTTTGAACACTTCAGATAGATGAGCGACTGTCTGGCCCATCGGCTTTCGCTTGTCCATGTTCTCAATGCAGAGGAGATCTCCGAAATGTTCCCATCTCGAAAGATCATACATTGCATCTGGATGGATAATGATCGGCCATTCACGGAGAGCGACCTCGTGCAGGGCGTCGATGGCAACAGGCTCGAAGTCGCGATCCATAACACTCGGTGCGTGGAAAGACTTGTATTGAAACTGTCGCAAATCCAAGTCGTTCAAATCCCGAATTAACGGAATGAGTTCGTTCTGTCTGAGGGCAGACAGTTCGACAGCGTGTACATGCGTTTCTTCCAATATGTGCAGCGCTGCTCGAAAATCGCCACGCGTCAGAGCGCCGGTCGAAAAACCTATCAATCTCATCAGAAGACCCCGTATTTTCTTGTTAGTGGAGCTAACTTAGGATTCTCAAAGAAGAGAAGATCTAGAGCCCGCTCAAACGCCTCACTGACCCTCCTGACACGCTTGAAAGTAGGATCTCTACGGGATTCACCGGCTCGGAGCTTTTCAAGTTCTTCCCGGGAGCTCTCGTCGTCAAGAATTGTCAAGAACTCTGCGTAAGCCCCAAATAATTCCTCACCGAGGCTCTTTGGGACATCATATTGTTTTATTGCGTTAGCCAAGATCTCAAGCGGTGTTAGTTTGACCTGTTCTCTTAGGTAGTTCACCAAATCGAACTTCGTATCACGTTTTTCCCCGGAGAGCTTACTCTGCAGCTCTGGATCTAAGCTGCAACCAAAACAGACGAGTAGACCCGAGGTAAAAATCAGTTTCCGGGACATTCGAAGCTTCGCGTTACGCAATCCCCAACCTTCGCCAGCCCGATCTCTTTGTTTGCTGGCGAAATCGACAGCCATTGTTCTCCAAAATCGGACAATATCGTTAAGAAGAAAACGCGGAACCCGATATCGGGTCTCATCTTCTACCAGTAGGTGGTTGTCTTCTTCAAGGTAACGGTCTATCACAGCTCTGATTATTCGCTCATATGCCTGAGTGTTCTTGCCAATCGTCGTTGATTCCAGCAATAGGAGAATTCTCTGTGTCGTATTCTTGTTGGTGTCGTTTTGCCCTCCAATTTGATGAATTATGTCGTGGCTGAAAGCCATATTCCCGAACGTTCCAGTCTGACCGGGTGGCCGAAATTTTTCCCTGTTCTCCTGAAAAACATTTCGCATCTTCTGCGCGATCCTCAAGTGATCCGAGTTCGCTTGGCCGTCTATCAAATAGGTCCAATCCAGATCGCTCGCTGAAGTCCATTCTCCTCTCGCCAGTGAGCCGAAGACAACGAGGCTGGTATCTTCTGACGTATATTTGGGGATCTTGGCACTTAAAAGTGCATCCAATTCCGCGCGATTTTCCGCTGCCGCCGCTCGAGCTGCCGGCAACGGCGCCACTTCAAGAAGCCCTGAAACAATTGATTCCGAACTCTCGGAACTATTCATGGAGCGTGATTCTAGCATTCCGGACAGCAGCTCCGAGTGGGTTTCGCAAATTCGGGCAAGACATAAAGACGCTGGCTTTCCCTTACCAGTGAGAAGGACCAAGAGTGCATGCGAAGAATATACCTTTGCTTTGTGTTCGGCGGGTGGCGGGGAGACCGGGCGGGGTGCCGCACCCTTCGGTTTTAAGGATGCGGGTTTTGACTCGTGCTCCGCCAGCCAACGGCACCCCAGACGAGGGGACCTTCTAAACGAGGTTTGACAAGTAAGTCGGATTCCCCTTGACAAATCCGTAATTTCTGTTACTATGTTGGGTAGGCAATACTGTATCTTGGTCCGTACCGCCGACACCTTGTCGGCTTTTTTGTTTTTGGCGGGCCTTCGATCAAGGCCAAGTCTCCTATCGCGCGCACAGGAACACTCGCAACCCCAGTTTCCTCTATGGTTTACTTCATACTTCTCTGGATACCCGGGGGTGGGGGTGCGGCACCAGAATCTCGCAAGCCTTCCTGGCAAAAGATCAGCTGAACTTAGGGCGGTCGTCGCCAACTTCAGATGTCCATAAGCGACTTAGAATCAGCACTTACAGATCCGTCCCGTAACTGCTGATTCTACTCTACTTACGGGAATATGTAAGCCCTTTAGATGCAACACTTGCAAGAAAAGGGGAGGGGTGGGCAGTTATGGTTAACCAATTCCGGACTCGCCCGCAGCATCCTGAGCACATGCACCCCGTCAATCGAGGTACAGCCGGAATCACGGTTTCCCAAGCGGCTGGATCGTTGCGTTCACTAAAAGCTCACCGTTCAGCTCCGTCATCTCTCCGGGACCTTTCCCTTGAACGGGAAACAATCGCGCCGAAAGCGGTTTGTGCCATTTCACAGCCAGGCTAGCCATGTCTCCGATGATGAGCGAAAGCTGCTCCGCGCTGATGTCCCCCGGCAGAGGTACTGTATCCAGTCCCGTGCCGCACACCGCGCTGTAGCTCAGCAGTGAATCGATCGTAATACGCCCCTCGCTCCAACGCTGCGCCAGCCGCGTATCCTCCAGGATTGGCAGCATCAATCCGGAGTAGCCCGTTTGCTTCACCTGGATTTCGCGTATCGCCGACGTAATCGTTGCGGCAGCCGTCAGCGTTCCGCTGGAACCGATCGGCTGCGTCGTCAGATTTTCAATCGCCACGCCAATGGAAACATCTTTTAGCGGAGCAGGAGATAGATCGATTCCCATATACGCCCAGCCCGTTTCCGAATCGATCCGTCCCGCTTGCGCCTGTGCCTCGAACGCCACTTTGCTCAGAGCATCGACCAACCGTTGCTTGGCAGTCGCCAAATCCGGCGCATCCTTAAATGCCGCGGCCACGATATTCGCCGACTCAAAAGCAATCGCGAATTGGTGCCCGTACCCATTGTGATACGCGGCGGGAAAAAACGGCGTTAGCGGCGGCACCATCGAGATCGCCGCAAACCGGAAATTACCCTGGCTGTGCTCGGTGTCTTCGAGCCTTTTCATCACGCGCGCTGCCGCCCCCACCGCCGGCCAGCGGACGCCGTCCTCCGCGCCCACTAGCACGCTGCCGTTTAGCTTTTTCGTGTTGAGCAGGATATCCGCGAGCAGGTCTGCTTGCGCCGGAGAGTCCGTGGCGTTCAACATCGCCGGCCCGATGGCCGCATCAAAACCATCCTTCATTGCGAGCGCGTCGTAATCTTTGAAAAACGCCACCGCTTGCGCGTCGGTCAGCCCCGTCGTGTATTGCGGAAATGGCTGTGTCGCGATCCGAATCGTTTGCACTTCAAAGCCGCGCGATTCAAAGATCGTGCGCGCCCGGTTCAGCATCTTCACCGCATCCGCAATCTGCTGCTGATACTGCGCCCGGTCCAGAAGTACAAACGCCGTAATCGCCCGAATCTTCTGCTTATGCTCCGCCGCCTTCGATTGCGCCAAAACCGCGCCGCACACCGATGCGAGAAGTATCAGCAGCGACAAAGCTCTGCGAGAAAACGAGCGAAACGAACCGATCGCGAATGCATCCATAGAGAGTTGTCTCCTGTAGGGGCGCGGCATGCTGCGCCCCTTCAGCATACAAGATTCCACAGGCGACAAGATTGGTTGGCTCTGATTCTTACTCGTGGAGAGGCAAAACTTTCAAAAAACATGTAGGGGCGGGGCTTGCCCCGCCCGCGCGCGGCCTACACGAATGCGGAAATCCCCGTAATTTTTTCACCGATGATCAATTTATGTATGTCGTTCGTTCCCTCGTACGTGTAAACGCTTTCGAGGTTGTTCATGTGCCGCATTATGCAGTAATCGTCCACAATTCCATTCGCGCCAAGAATATCGCGCGCCTTCCGCGCCGTTTCGAGAGCGATGGCTACGTTGTTCATCTTCAACATCGAGATGTGCGAGAAATCCACTTTGCCTCTATCCTTCAAACGCCCCACATGCAACGCCAGTAATTGCCCTTTCACAATCTCCGTAATCATCCAGGCTAATTTTTCCTGCACCAGCTGGTGCGAAGCGATCGGCTTGTTCGCAAATTGTTTCCGCGTCTTGGCGTACTGTAGCGCCGTATCGTAGCAAGCCATCGCTGCGCCCAGCGCTCCCCAGCCAATTCCGTAACGCGCCTGATTCAAACAACCCAGCGGCCCTTTCAGCCCCACGACGTTCGGCAGCAAATTTTCTTCCGGAATTTCGCAGTCGCTGAACGCCAAGCCGGAAGTTACCGAAGCTCTCAACGACCATTTGCCGTGCACATCCCACGCCTTGAATCCTGGCGTTCCTTTCTCCACTAAAAATCCGCGAATTTTTTCGTCCTCGCATTTCGCCCAGACTACCGCGACGTCCGCAATCGAACCGCTGGTGATCCACATCTTCTCGCCATTCAAAATATATTTGCTGCCCTTCTTTACCGCGCGCGTCAACATCCCGCCGGGATTCGATCCAAACTGCGGCTCCGTCAATCCAAAACATCCAATCGCGGTTCCTTGCTGAAGCAGCGGCAGCCATTTCTCTTTCTGCGCGTCGCTGCCATACGCATAAATCGGATACATCACCAGCGCGCTCTGCACCGAGACGAAGCTGCGCAATCCGGAATCGCCGCGCTCCAATTCTTGCGTCACCAGGCCGTACGCGACGTTGGACATTCCAGCACAGCCATAGCCCTGCAAATTCGCGCCAAAAAATCCCAGCTCTCCAAGTTGCGGCACGAGATGCTTTGGGAAAGTTCCTTCGCGGCTGTGCTTTTCGATGATGGGAATAATTTCGTTGTCGACGAAACGCCGCGCGGTTTGCCGGACGAGTTTTTCTTCGTCGTTGAGCTGCGAATCAAAATCGATGAAATCTACACCGGCAAATCCAGCCATTCCTGCCTCTTTCTGAACAACTTCTCACCAAGCTCCGAGCCGCGGCGTTTTGCGGCGTGATTGTAGCAAGGGCGTTCTCGCTCCATCAATGATACCGGAGTTCGGAGGAGAGATTCGAATCGCGGGAGAGTTCGAACGGCGAGGCGGTTCAAAGAACGGGGCGTTTTGAAGGGCTGGACGATTCGAACGGCGATGCGAACGCCCGACGGATGGAGGAAAGGGGTCGAACGGGACTTGCACCACTATGGCACAGGCAAGCGATGCAGGCTCAATTCAGGAATTATGAGGGAAGCCACAGCGGACCAACGCACTGAAAGCAAACGATTTGTCTCCCAAAGATGCATTGAGATTCGGTACCGGATGTGCACTCCCAATCATGGGGGAGGGAGATGTGTCTGCAAAGGAATGGTTAGCCCGAAGAATATTGTGCCGAGCTGGCATGGGGAGGTGCGGAGCCTTCGCCGCTATTCTTCTCACAATGCAGCAGGCATGGGCAGTGGTGCCGCCATCGGATCAAGCCTGGCAAATCCAACAGACTCGTTCAACGCAAGAAGCACAAGGGGCACAAGAGGCGTCAGCAACGGAACAGGTGTCGGCTGCAGAACAGCCACCACGGACGCAACAGGGAGCAGCCACGCAGACGCAGATGCCGGCGCAAGCGCCGCCCGCGCCCCAAGCTTCTCCAGCTACGCAAGCGGATCTGACACAGGTGAGTATCGAAAATTTGATGAACGTGGAAGTGACGTCGGTCTCGAAGAAAGACCAGAAGCTATCGCAGGTGGCTTCAGCGATTTTTGTCATAACACAGGAGGACATTCGCCGGTCGGGAGCGACGAATATTCCTGACTTGTTGCGGATGGTTCCGGGAATGGACGTGGCACAAATCAATGCCAACACCTGGGCCATCACCGCGCGCGGACTCAATGGGGAGTTCGCGAACGAATTGCTAGTGATGGTGGACGGGAGAGCTGTCTATACACCAACGACCGGAGGTGTGTTCTGGGACGTGCTGGATTTTCCCCTTGAGGATATCGAAAGAATCGAAGTCATCCGTGGCCCGGGCGGCTCGGTCTGGGGAGCGAACGCCGTCAACGGGGTGATCAACATTCTCACCAAGAATGCCAGCGAAACGAAAGGAGTCATGCTCGTAGCGGGGGGAGGAAACCTCGATCAGGGATTTGGAACAGCACAGTACGGCGGCAGCGTGGGAAAGAATTTCGACTATAGGGTTTATACCAAGTACTCGAACCAGGACCATATGCCCAGTCTTACCGGCCAAGACGGTGGGGATGGCTGGCACATGCTGCGCGGCGGCTTTCGGGCGGACGGCACACTCTCCTCAAGAGATAGTTTGACCATTCAAGGAGATATGTACACCGGCAATGAAAATAACCCCACTACGACTCTTCCATCCATCACGTCACCCGGCCTCATCGACACCGACATTCCGGTAGCTCTTTCAGGCGGATTTATACAATCCATTTGGAACCACACTTTCTCGGCGCGTTCGGAAACGATGCTGATGATGTCTTATGCCGACTATGAGCGCGATGACCAGCTGCGCGAGGGCAGAGGGACATTCAATATCGACTTCCAGCACCACATTTCCTGGGGCAGGCGGCAAGATTTCGTGTGGGGCCTGGGGTATTGGTATTCGGACTCGCACTCTCATGGGGATCTCTTTGTTTCTCTGAATCCGAGCAGTCTTGGATCGGATTCCTTCAATTCCTTTATTCAAGACGAAATTACGCTGATTCCAAACCGTTTCTTTCTGACGGTGGGAACGAAGCTGGAGCACAACTATTACACAGGCTTCGCGCTCATGCCGAGCACGCGGGCGTCCTACGAACTGGACCCGCACAACATGATGTGGGCGGCCGTCTCCAGGGCGGAACGGACGCCGGACGCTACGGACGCGTCGATCCGTCTAGACGTAGCAGGATTTCCCGGGCCGGGCGGCACTCCTGTGCTTATCAGTGTTCTCGGAAATCCTGAGATCAAGAATGAAGGATTGATTGCTTACGAATTTGGATATCGAATGACGGTTGCTAAGCGCCTCTCGTTTGATCTCGCCGCTTATTACAATGATTACAGCAATCAGGAATCGACCGAACCCTCCACACCTTTCTTCGAAGCGACCCCTGCTCCAGCACACCTGGTTTCACCAAGTACGTATGAAAACCTGATTTATGGCGAGACCCATGGTGTCGAGGTCGCTGCAAATTGGAAGATTACGGATCGTTGGACGCTGAGCCCCGGCTTTGACTTTGAGCGAATCCATATGCACGCGAGCCCGCTGAGCCAGGACACGCAGACTGCACCGGAAACAGATGGAAGCGATCCACACGTGCAGGCGCAGCTTCGGTCCCATTTCGAGTTGTCACAGAGGTGGACCTGGGATGCTTCCGCCTATTTTGTGGACCGCCTGATTGCACAGAATGTGCCTTCGTACACGAGGCTGGATACGGGGATGTCGTGGCGATGGAATGAGGGAGTGACGCTAAGCATCGTGGGACAAAACCTACTCGGGGATCATCATTTGGAATTCATTGACAGCACCGCGGCCTCGCGTTCCACCGAAATCAAGCGCAGCGCTTACGTGAAATTGAGCTGGCGGTTCTAGCGGGGTTTAGCACGAGGAGTGAGCGGTGAGGGAAAGAAGAGAAGCTGTGATGTGTGGTACGCGGAATTCAGTTAGCGAAAAGTGGAGCATGGCAGTCCGCGGTGGGTGCTCGCGAAATTGGAGGCGGCTCGCCTGTCGAATCTTAGCACCCATCGGAATGCTAATGCTGTCAGCTCTTCCGGGGCGGCCACAGGAGCAGACGGCGGACCTGACGAAAGTGAACATCGAAGATTTGATGAACATCGAGGTGACATCGGTCTCCAAGAAAGAGCAGAAACTTTCGCGGGTAGCGTCGGCGGTTTTTGTGATTACGCGGGAAGACATCCGCAGGTCGGGGGCGACGAATATCGAGGATTTATTCCGGATGGTGCCGGGACTGGATGTGGGAGAGATCAATGGGAGCACCTGGGCCATTGGTGCGCGCGGCTTCAACGAACAACTTAGCAACAAACTGCTGGTGATGGTGGACGGGCGAATCGTTTACACGGAGGCATTCGGGGGCGTGTATTGGGACACAGTGGATCTGCCGCTGGAAGATATCGACCGAATCGAAGTGATCCGCGGGCCGGGAGGATCGCTTTGGGGCGCCAATGCGGTAAACGGCGTCATCAGTATTTTCACCAAGCGCGCAGCGGAAACACGCGGAGGGCTGATCGAAGCGACGGGGGGCAACATCGTGCAGGGCTCAGGGACGGCTGAGTATGGAGACAAGATCGGACGAGAAACGGACTACCGGGTTTTCGCAAAGTATTCGAACGAAGCCTCGATGGGCGATCTGAGCGGGCAGAGCGGGGATGACGGCTGGCACATGTTGCGAGGCGGGTTTCGGACGGACAGCACGCTAACACCCAAGGATACATTGACGGTCGAAGGAAACTTATATACGGAACGAGAAGGGGAACTCGCGGTTTTTCTCCCGTCCATCACATCACCGGGGTTGACAACGATTCCGGACGAGATCACTTCGGCCGGAGGCTTCATCCAAACCAATTGGAAGCACCAATACAGCGATCTGTCCGATTCGGAACTGCAGGTTTCGTTTACGCATTACACGCGGGATGATCCGTTAGAAGCGGAAGAGCGAAGCACGCTCTATCTGGACTACCAGCATCATTTCCGGTGGGGCAAGCGGCAGGACGTAATTTGGGGAGCGGGTAACTTTTATACGAATGGGCAGATCAACGGCACGCTGACGGTATTCTTCAGTCCGCCGGCGAAGACGCTGGACGTGGCCAACGCGTTCGTTCAGGACGAGATCGCCATCCTGCCGGACCGGCTGTATGTGACCGTGGGAGCAAAACTGGAACACAACAACTACACAGGCTTTGAATTCCTGCCAAGCATCAGGACGACCTGGGAATTCAATAAACAGGAGATGGTGTGGGCGGCCGTGTCCCGAGCGGTGCGCACGCCAACCCCGAACGACACGGATTTGAGCGTGAACCTGGGAGAAGTAGGAGAGGCAAACGGCGTTCCGGTGGTTTTGCGATTTACCGGGAATAAAGATTTTCAAAACGAAGGGCTGGTGGCCTTCGAAGCGGGCTATCGAGCCGCGGTGTCGAATCGCGTGACGTTCGATTTAGCTGCTTACTACAACGACTACGACAATCTGCAAACGACGGAGCCGTCCACGTCTTTCTTCGAAGCGACGCCAGCGCCGCCGCACGAAGTGGAAACTCTAACCTACGGAAACCTGATGTATGGAGAGTCACACGGGATCGAGATGGCGGCGAACTGGAAGGTGACGGGGCGCTGGGAACTCAGCCCTGGTTTCGCGTTCGAGGCGTTGCATCTGCACCTGGATCCGCGGAGCGAGGATCAACAGACAGTGCCTTTTGCGCAAGGCAACTCTCCGAGAAAAATGGGGCAGCTGCGGTCGCACATGGAATTGTGGAAAAGATGGTCGTGGGACGCGAGTGCCTATTACGTGGACCCTTTGACGAATCAGGGATTCTCCGGAACGGTACGAATTCCGGCTTATACGCGGCTGGACACGGGATTGACGTGGAAGGCGCTGGAACGGCTAACGTTAAGCGTCGCCGGGCAGAACCTGCTGAAAAGGAATCACGTGGAGTTTGAAGATTTTTTCGGAAGCATGCAGTCGGACGAAATAAAACGGAGCGGTTACGTAAGACTCATTTGGCAATTTTGATTGGCGGCGAAAAAAGGGTGTTTGAGGACAGCCATGGCGCCGGAGAATTAGAGCATTGAAAATTCCGAGAACAATGCGGCGATATCGCTGGACGAAGATGCCCTCGATGGGGCGGGGAAGAGTTCGCCTGGGGCTTTTGCGGGCCGTGAGCCTCGCGTGGCTAGTGTTCGCTGGGAGCGGGAGCGAGGTTGTGGCGCAGGGGAATGCATCGGGGGAGTACCAGGTGAAAGCGGCGTTTCTTTTTCATTTTGCGCAATTTGTGGACTGGCCTCCGGAAGCCTTCGAGGACGCCGCCAGCCCGCTCACATATTGCACGGCCGGGGAGGATCCCTTCCACGGCGCGCTGGAAGCCAGCTTGAACGGAAAGATGATCGGGACGCGGCCCGTTCGCGTGATTCACTTCCGGCAGGTGCAGGAGATCCAGGGCTGTCAGATTGTGTTTCTTGGGACGCTGGAGAAGAAGCCCATCTCCGCAATGCTGGCAAACCTCAGAACGAGTCCAGTCCTGACGGTGGGAGAGTCCGAAAGTTTTGTGCAGGGAGGCGGGATGATCGGATTCTTTCTGGAGGACAACAAGGTGCGGTTCGATATCAACCTGGACGCGGCAGAGCGTGCCAAATTGAAAATCAGCGCCAGGCTGCTGGCGCTGGCGAAAACAGTCATCGGGGGTCCAAAAGGGACGTGAAATGCCGCTCTTTAAGAATTCGTCGATCCAGCGCAAGCTGACTTTTGTCATTGTGTGCACAAGTCTCGTGGGTCTTAGCCTTGCCTGCCTGAGCTTTGACCTTTACGAACGTATCAGCTTTCGCGCTGCGATGACCAGTGAACTTTCTGTTCTGGCGGATACGCTGGGAGCAAATACGGCGGCCTCACTGGCATTTAGCGATCGAAAGTCCGCGCAGGACATGCTGGGGGCGCTGCGGGCGGAGCGACATATCGTTGCCGCGTGTTTGTATGACAGCCGTGGAGCGGTGTTCGCGGAATACCGGCGCGAAGGGATTAGTTCTGAGTATGCGATGCCCCCGCGCCAAGAAGATGGAGCACACTTTGAGAAAGACGCCCTCACTCTCTACCGGACGGTTTCCCTGGGCGGGGAGAAAACCGGCGCCATTGCTATCGTATCGGACCTCGGAGCACTCCAAGCCAAAATCAGGCAGTACACGGAAATTTCCATAGTTGTGATTCTATTCTCCGTGCTGGCAACCTACCTGGTCTCCTCGCGGCTGCTGCGGCTGATCACGGAGCCGATTCTGCATTTGGCGCAGGTCGCAACGAGAGTCACGGCGAACGAGGACTATGCTGTGCGCGCCATGCCGCGCGGTGAAGATGAGGTAGGCGCCCTCATCGGCTCCTTCAACCAAATGTTGGAGAGAATTCAAGAACGCGATAAGGAACTGCAGGGCGCCAAAGGGGAGCTCGAACTGCGAGTCCAACTCCGCACCCAGGAGTTACAGCTGGAAGTGAATGAACGGATGCGGGCGGAAGAGACCCTTTCGGAAGAACGAAAAGTGCTGCGCGCGTTGATCGACAACGTGCCTGACTTTATGTATGTAAAAGATGCTGAAAGCCGGTTCGTAGTGGCTAATGCGTCGCTGGCCCATTCCATGGGTATGAAGAATCCGGAGCAACTGCTCCATAGGACTGATTTCGACTTCTATCCCAAGGAGCTCGCAGGTGCCTACTACCGGGACGAGCAAAGCGTGATTCGCACCAAGCAAGCGTTGTTCAATCGGGAAGAGGAATGCTCTGACATCAATGGGAATAGAATCTGGCTACTGACCACCAAAGTCCCCCTGTACGACAAGAACGGCCGGGTTACCGGGGTTGCGGGCATCGGCCGTGACATCACTCATCTCAAGAAGACACAAGAGGAAATGAAAAAGGCCCGGGAAGCCGCGGAGGCGGCCAGCCGGGCCAAGAGTGAGTTTCTGGCGAACATGAGCCACGAAATTCGTACGCCGCTGAATGGCGTGATGGGAATGACCGACCTGGCGCTCGATACGGAGCTCACCGCGGAACAGCGTGAGTATCTGGAGACCGTGAAAATGTCAGGAGATTCTCTGCTGACGGTGATCAACGACATTCTGGACTTTTCGAAGATCGAAGCGGGAAAGATCGACCTGGAGGCTCTGGACTTTAATTTGCGGGAGAGTTTGGAAACAACGTTGAAGACGCTGGCAATGAGAGCGGACGAAAAGGGGCTGGAGTTGCTATGCGAGGTGGCGCCGGAAGTGCCGGAGATGGTGCGAGGGGATTCCAGCCGGCTGCGGCAGATTGTGGTCAACCTGGTGGGAAATGCGATCAAGTTCACGGACACCGGGGAGATCGCGGTGAAAGTGCAGCTAGAGGCTAGAGAAGGCACGGATTGCATCTGCCGGTTTACGGTAGCGGACACGGGAATAGGCATCCCGGAAAACAAGCGCGAATCCATATTTGAACCGTTCTCACAGGCGGACACCTCGACGACGCGAAAGTATGGAGGAACGGGGCTCGGACTAACCATTTCCACGCGGTTGGTACAAATGATGGGCGGCAAGATTTGGGTGGAGAGCGAAATGGGAAAGGGGAGCCAGTTCCACTTCACGGTGCGGCTCGGCGCCGCGGACGCGAAAGAAATTAAATTAGGGACGATCGCTCCGCCGGAGCTTTTGCGCGGCGTGAAGGTGCTGGTGGTGGACGACAACCGCACCAACTGCCGAATATTGGAAGGCATGATGGGGCGGTGGCAGATGAAGCCTGTCTCGGTGAATGGAGGGGCATCGGCACTGGCGTTATTGTCCGCAGCACGCGAAGCGGGTGAGCCGTTTGGATTGATTCTGACAGACATGCACATGCCGGACATGGACGGGTTTGCGTTGGTCGAACAGATCCGCCAGCGGCCGGAACTGGCCACGGCCACGATCATGATGCTGACTTCGGCGGGGCATCGCGGGGATGCGGCGCGTTGCCAAGAGTTGGGAGTGGCTGCGTATTTGTTGAAGCCGATCCGGCAATCCGAATTGCGCGAAGCTGTTGCTCGCGTGCTGGGAGCGCGTGAGCATGAGGGTGCAATTCCATTGATCACAAGGTTTTCTTTGCAGGATGCGCGCGAACCGGATGCTTACTTAAGCGTGCTGCTCGCGGAAGACAATCTTGTTAACCAGCGCTTGGTGGTGCGTTTATTGGAGAAAAGAGGACACCGGGTTGTCGTGGCGGCAAACGGATTGGAAGCGCTGCAGGCTTTGGAGAAGGAAAGTTTTGACCTTGTGCTGATGGATTTGCAGATGCCGGAGATGGACGGGTTTGAGGCAACGATGGGTATTCGGGAAAAAGAGAAAAGTACTGGAGCTCACCAGGCGGTGGTGGCGTTGACGGCGCACGCTATGAAAGGGGACCGCGAGAAATGTCTGGCCGCGGGGATGGATGGTTACCTCACGAAGCCGATTCGGCCGCAGGAACTCGACCAACTGCTGGAGATTTACGTGGCGCGCAGGATGGAAGCGCGGAGTGCCACGGAACCAGCGATGCCAAGAGGGTGAATCCGGCTGCGAAGCTTTCGATTCTATCTCTTGTGAATACCGGCGCGTTGGCGGACGTTGCTGAAGGTGGAATTTTCTGCTCCAATTCTTGAGTGACCGTTTCGAAAAAGATCGCGCTTCCGAAAATTCTTATATTTGATGTGGACGGCGTTTTGGTGGACGTGCGTCGCTCGTACTGGCTTTCCGGGCTGGAAACGATGCGTTTTCTCACTGGCAAACGCCTCAGCTGGGCCGAGCTGCACAAATGGAAAAGCAAACCGGGCAACAACGACGATTGGCGCATGGTCTCGAATTGGGCTAGCGCGCTGGGGCGGCCGACGTCGTATGAAGAGGCGCGCGAGGCGTTTCAGCAATTCTATTGGGGCAAAAACGGAAAGAGCGGCAATGTGCGCAAGGAGAAGTTTGTGGTTACGCCCGGCCAAATCGAGCGGTGGGCGCGGCGGTTCGAACTGAACCTTTTTACGGGGCGGACGCGGCAGGAGTTTTCTTATACGTTTGACCGGTGGGCTGCGGCGCGTTTCTTCCGAAACGTCATCACCATGGATGATGTTAAACGCAAAAAACCTTATCCTGACGGCTTGCTGAAAATTCTTGGGCGACGCGATCCCAATACGGCGCTCTACGCTGGCGATAACATTGATGATGCCCTCGCCGCTCGGGACGCGCGCGTTCCGTTCATGGCCATTTTGCCGCGCGGCACGTATGAGTACCGCAAACGCGCTGCCCAATTTCGTGAGTTGGGCGCGCTGGCGCTTTTGCCTCGCGTCGTTGACCTGAACGATTGGCTTCCTTCTGCTTAACGCTTCGCTTTTCTATTTTTGCAGGCGACGAGAACGCTTTCTTACGAGGGCTCCTTGGAACTTTCGCAACTGGCGGCGGGAATCATATGTATGACCAGGGGGCCATCATGAAGTCCTGCGTTTCGCCCATTCTTACATCTCTGGGGATTCTGTTTATCGCCGCACTTGTGACGCCTGTGTCGATGCGCGCGCAAGCGCCGGCTGGACCTTTGCCGGCGGCACCGCCGACGCCTTCGCCTGCTGGGGCGGCGAGCCCGCAAAACCAGCCGGCGCGGGCGGAGACGCGGACATCCATCCTTGGACGATGGAAACTGAACCTGAACGAAAGCGACGATCCGAGGAAGAAAATGGAAGACGCGCGAACAAGCCGAGGAAGCGGACCGCGAAGCGGCAACGGAGTGAGTATTGCCGGCTTTCCTATCGGTGGCCATGGCGGGAATCGAGGCGGAGAGAGCGAAGAGGAGCAGCAGCGAACGCAAAACGTGATTGCGCCGGCGAATTCCCTGGCGCTGGCGCAGAAAGATCCTAAAGATCCGGAAGTCGATCTAACGGATGATTCGAACCGCAAGCGCGCGCTGTTCACCGATGGCCGCAAAGTGCAGAAACCTGATCCGAAGGACGATAGCTATGAGGAGATTGCGGCGCACTGGGATGGTTCCCGGCTCGTCACTGATGAGAAGGGACCGCGCGGCGGGAAGATGAGCCGGACGTTTGAACTGTCGTACGACGGCACACAGCTTTACGAGACACTTCGCTTGACGGTGGGCAGGTCGAATACGCCGGTCGATATACGCTACGTCTACGAACCTGTGCCGGCGCGCGCCGCACCTGCCAATCCGTGAGGAGCGGGCTGCGCGGATCGAGCCGCTTGAACATTCAGTGGATCCATCAGGAATTCTTCTCGTCCCCATTTCCGCAATAGCCTTCTTCCTTCGTTGACGTTCCACGCGGAGCGGTCTAATATCCGGCCACCGAAATTGCATCAAATGTTTCACACGAGGAGAACTCCGTGGAAAACGGGACTGCAGCAACCACGCCGCGCCGCGGTGGGCGCGTGAAGCGATGGCTCGGCCGGGGATTGCTTGGGCTGCTCATTCTGGTCGTGCTGGCTGCAATTGTGGGAGCGAGTTATCAGGCTCTCGGGAACAGAGCGGACGCACGCAGATTTCCTCAGCAGGGCAAATCCGTTTCGCTGGGGCCGGCGTTTGACAACCTGACTTTGAGCATCGATTGCCGGGGACAAGGAGGTCCGACGGTTATTTTGGACAGCGGGCTCGGGGTTCCGGCAATCGGGTGGAATCCGGTGCAAACGGAAGTGGCAAAATTCGCGCGAGTTTGTTCCTACGATCGCGCGGGCTACGGCTGGAGCGGTGCAACATCTGCGCCGCGCACGAGCCTACAAATTGTGAAAGAGCTGCACGCATTGCTCGAAGCCGCTGGCGAAAAAGGGCCGTACATTTTGGTGGGGCATTCGTTTGGTGGCTACAACGTGCGCGTCTACAACGGACAATATTCGAGCGATGTTGCCGGCATGGTGCTGGTGGACGCTTCGCACGAAGATCAAAACGACCGCATGTCCCCGGCACTTCAGGCATTCATGAAAAAATCGATCGCGGATCTCAAGCGCCAGCAGATGCTTGCGCCGCTGCTGATTCGGTTTGGCATTGTGCGGTTCTCGATGCGCGGAAAGGGAGAAGCTCCCGGTGTGTCGAAGGAATTTGGGCAGGAGATACTGTACTTACAGCTTCAGCCGAAATTTATTGAAGCGAGCGCTTCGGAACTGGGCTCATTTGCAGAGAGTGCAAATGAGGTCCGCGCAGCCGGTAATTTGGGCGATAAACCGCTTGTGGTGCTGACGGCGGGTAAATCGACAGATGCGTCACAGCTGCCGGCTGGATTCCCGAAGAAAGAGTTCGACGATTTCCATGAGATTTGGGTCAATGATCTGCAGGTGAAAGAGGCCCATCTTTCCACGCGAGGCGAGCGAATCATGGTGGCGGACAGCACGCACATGATTCCCTTTGAGCGGCCGGATACGATTGTGGCCGCGGTGCGCGAAGTCTACACGGCCGTAAACACCGCGAGCATCTCGAACAACACTGCCAAAGCTAGCGAAACAGGCGGCTCTGCGCCACGTTGACGCAAAGCGGCGTCGGATGTTATAAAATACTGTTCATACAGGCAGCGTCAGGCCCACCGTATTGCCCCTTCCCGGGTAGGGGGCACGGCGCGGCTGCCAATCCGGTGGCCGGTCCGAGGCCCCCAAAGCGAGTTTAGGCTACACAACTTAATGCAAGAGATTGTTCGCCAATTAGGAGAACTTTTCCTTCAGGCTGTGCCTACAGTCCTGATCATCCTCCTTTTTTACTTCATCTTGCGGGCGATTTTCTTTAAGCCGCTGCTTGCAGTGATGGCCGAGCGCGACGCCCGCACCGTGGGTGCGCAGAAGGCCGCGGAAGTGGCGCAGGCTGCCGCAGTTGAGAAGGCGAAGCAGTACCAGGACGCGCTGAAGCAAGCGCGTGCGCAGGTTTATGTCGAGCAGGAAGCGGAGCGGAAGAAGCTGCTCGACGAGCGAACTGAATTGATCAAAACGGCGCGCACTGCGGCCACGGCGCAGGTGGCGGCCGCCAAAGAACGAGTCGCCGGCGAGGTGGCCGCTGCCCGCCGCGAAATCGACGCTACCGTTGGACAACTTTCCGCTGAAATTGCACGGCGCATTCTGCAATCGTCGCCCCGCCCCGATGGCTCCGCAAGAGAGGCTCGATGAGGCAAATCTCGAAGAAACAAAATCAATTTAGGCAAGCCGGGCGGATGCTTGCTTTTTCGGGTTTGCTTGTTTTCTTTTTCTGTGTCGCTTTGAGCGCGCACGCGGCCGAAGAGGGCGGGAGTGCTGCGACAGAACACGCGAGCGAACTTTTCAAGTGGATCAATTTCGCGATCGTCGCGGCGGCTTTGATCTGGCTGTTTGCGAAGAAATTGCCTGCGTGGTTCCGCGGAAACGCGGATACGATCAGTTCCGCGATTACGAAAGCGACCGCTGCAAAGGAAGAAGCGGAGCGGCAGGTTCGCGAGGTGGAGTCCAAACTGGCGAATCTGAAGCAGGAGATCGCCTCGCTCCAAGCCACCGCAAAGAAGGAAGCCGCCGAGGAAGGCGAACGCATCCGGGCGCTGGCACAAAGCGATGCGAAAAAGGTTGGCGTCGCGGCGCAGGCGGAAATCGAAGCGGCGGAGCGCGCCGCTCGCATGGAATTGAAGGCGCTGGCTGCATCGCTCGCCGTGGATGGAGCGGAATCGCTGCTTGCGAAACAGCTCACGCCAGCGGCGCAGGAATCGCTAATGGATAGTTTTGTGAAAAGCCTCGAAGGGAGGCCGAATTGAAGTCGGCCAGCCTGCAATACGCAAATGCGCTTGCGGATGTCGCGCTCGCTCAAGGCGCGGCGGATGCGGCGCTCAAACAATTGCGAGATTTCGCGGCGGCTTTCGATGAGTCGAGCGAGCTGCGTAATTTTTTGACAAGCCCCGGCGTGGCGCGCGAAGCGAAGCATGGCGTGATCGAAAAGATTGCGGCGCGCACCGGAGCTGGCAAGATCATTCGCAATTTTTTGTTTGTGATCGCCGACCATCACCGGACGCACATTTTGCCGGAGATTCTCGCGACATTTGAGGATGTAGTGCGACAACGGCAAGGAATTGCCGAGGCAGAGATCTCTTCCGCGATCGAGCTGAGCGCAGCGCAGAAAAAGAAATTCGCGCAAACGCTTGAAAATCTTACGGGCAAGAAGATTCAAGCAAAGTATTCGCTGGACCCGGCGTTGCTGGGCGGTGCGGTTGTGCGGGTGGGGGATACGGTTTATGACGGCTCTGTGCGCAACAGCTTGAACGAAATGCGCGCGCGTCTCGTGGCGGAATAGCGGAATCGAATTCAGGAGCAGGCATGGCGAATATCAAGGCAGACGAAATCAGCAAGATTCTGCGCGAGCAGATCGAGAACTACGAGCAGACGGTTTCGGTGGACGAGGTCGGCGCGATCATCAGCGTCGGCGATGGAATTGCGCGTGTGCACGGCCTGGAAAAAGTCATGGCCGGCGAGATGCTTTCGTTTCCGCATGACGTTTTCGGGATAGCGCTAAACCTGGAAGAGGAAGAAGTCGGCGTGGTGCTGCTGGGTGAGTCGCAATTGCTGAAAGAGGGAGACGTCGTCAAGCGCACGAACACAATTATGTCCGTGCCGGTGGGCGAGGCGCTGATCGGGCGTGTGGTGAATCCACTGGGCGAGCCTGTCGACGGCAAAGGGCCTATTACGGCGAAACAGCGCAATCCGCTGGAGCGCATTGCTCCCGGCGTATTAGATCGGCAGCCGGTGCGCGAGCCTTTGCAAACGGGTATCAAAGCTATTGACGCGATGATTCCGATTGGCCGCGGCCAGCGCGAGTTGATCATCGGCGACCGGCAGACGGGAAAGACCGCCGTCATACTCGATACGATCATCAATCAAAAGGGCGGCGACGTTATTTGCATTTACTGCGGCATCGGGCAGAAGCGCTCGACGATCGCGCAGGTTGTGAAGACGCTGACGGATGCGGGCGCGATGGATTACACGATCATCGTGGCGTCCTCCGCGGCTGAGCCAGCTTCGCTGCAGTACATCGCACCATATGCGGCGTGCGCGATGGGCGAATATTTCCGCGATACGAAGCGTCACGCGATTACGTTCTACGACGATCTATCGAAGCATGCGCAGGCTTACCGCGAGATTTCGTTGCTTTTGCGACGTCCGCCCGGACGCGAGGCGTTTCCTGGCGACGTGTTTTATTTGCACTCGCGCTTGCTGGAGCGCGCCGCGAAATTGAATGACAAGCTTGGAGCTGGATCGCTGACGTCGTTGCCGGTCATTGAAACGCAGGCCGGCGACGTATCGGCATACATTCCGACAAACGTGATTTCGATTACTGACGGACAGATTTACCTGGAAGCCGATCTTTTCAACGCGGGAATTCGTCCCGCGATTAACGTAGGCATTTCCGTAAGCCGCGTCGGTGGCAACGCGCAAATCAAGGCCATGCGGCAGGTGGCAGGAACGCTGCGCCTGGACATGGCGCAATACCGCGAGCTCGCGGCGTTCGCGCAGTTCGGAGCAGATCAGCTGGACAAAGTGACGCAAGGGCAGCTGGCGCGCGGGCAGCGGCTGACGGAAATTTTGAAACAGGATCAATACGTTCCGCTCCCGGTGGAAAAACAGGTGCTTAGCATTTACGTGGCTACGAGTGGCGCGATCGATAGCATTCCCGTGCCGGAAGTGAGCCGCTTCGAGAAAGAATTTCTCCAGTATGTGGAGACCAGCAATCCGTCGATCTTGAAAAATATCGCGGAGAAGAAAGCGCTCGATGACGGTATCAAGGCGGAAATCAAGAAAGCGGTCGACAGTTTCAAGGAGCGCTTCGCGTCTGCGGTTGCCGCAATGGCGAAGTAAGAGTAGAGACGTAAGAGCGATTTTGTAGCGAAGAACGATGCCTACACTTCTCGATTTCCGGCGCAGTATTCGCTCGGTGAAGAACACCCAGCAGATTACACGCGCGATGAAGTTTATCTCTGCAGCGTACCTGCGCAAGGCGCAGGAAGCGGCGACGGCGGCGCGGCCATATGCGCAGGAGCTGGCGCGCGTTTTGCGCTCGACGATGTCGCGCATCGATGAACCGCAGCATCCGCTGCTGGCGCACAGACCCGAGCAGAAGATTCTTGTGCTGGTGCTGGCCGGTGAGCGCGGACTGGCGGGCGCCTTCAACGCGAACATTCTGCGAAAGGCCAATGAGTTCTTTCGCGCGAACAAGGACAAAAAGATTTCCGTGATTCCTGTCGGAAAAAAGAGCCGGGATAGTTTGAAGCGCGCGGGATTCCAGTTTGCCGGCGAGTATGTGAATGTCCTGGCGCGCGTGAAGTTTGCGACGGCGCGGGAGATTGCCGGGCTGGTCACTGAGCTATATGCGAAGGAAGAGATCGATGCGGTCTATATCGTTTTCAGCGAATTCAAGACGGTGATGGTGGCGAATCTCGCTGTAGAAAAACTGCTTCCTGTTGAACCCGCAAAGGAAAGCGCCGAAAAAGAGTCGGTTCAAGTCGACTTCATCTACGAGCAGCCCGAAGAGCAGTTGCTTGGGAAATTGCTGCCGCGCTACATCGAGACGCAAGTTTTGCGGGCAATGCTGGAATCGTCGGCAGCGGAATATGCGGCGCGCATGACGGCGATGGAAGCGGCAACGAAGAACGCCGGGGACGTGATCGAAGCGCGCACGCTGCACATGAACAAAGTGCGGCAGGCGGCGATTACGAAAGAGATTATTGAAATTGTCAGCGGCGCTTCTTACGGCGCTTAGGAGAAAGCATGGCAGAGAAATACGCAGCCGTCGGACACATCGTGCAGGTCATCGGACCGGTGCTCGACGTTCAATTTGAATCGGGGCATTTGCCGGCGATTTACAACGCCGTTCGGATCACGAGCGAAGGATTCAACGTTCCCGAGCCGATCGACGTCACCGCCGAAGTGCAGCAGCATTTGGGCGAGGGCCGTGTGCGCGCCGTCGCGATGGAACCGACCGAAGGCTTGGTTCGTGGGATGAAAGCGTTTGACACGGGCTCTGGTATTTCGGTTCCCGTTGGCCGTCCGACGCTTGGGCGCGTGATGAACGTGCTTGGTAAGCCCGTAGATCAGCTGGGGCCTTTGACCAGCAAGACGATGTACCCGATTCACCGACCCGCACCATTGCTGGTGGACCAGTCAACGACTCTGGAAATGTTCGAGACCGGCATCAAGGTGATTGACCTGATTCAGCCGTTCTTGAAGGGTGGAAAGATTGGATTGTTCGGCGGCGCGGGCGTCGGCAAAACGGTTTTGATTCAGGAATTGATCAACAACGTCGCAATGCAGCACGGCGGCGTGTCCGTCTTCGCGGGAGTCGGCGAGCGTACGCGCGAAGGAAACGACTTGTGGCTGGAGTTTCAGGAAGCTGGCGTCGTGGTACCGGGCAATTCGGAGAAATCGCGCGCAGCTTTGATTTACGGACAGATGACCGAACCGCCTGGGGCGCGTTTGCGCGTTGGACTGACGGGATTGACCGTCGCGGAGTATTTCCGCGATGAAGAGCACCTCGACGTGCTGCTTTTCATCGACAATATTTTCCGCTTCGTGCAGGCGGGTTCCGAAGTTTCCGCCCTTCTCGGTCGAATGCCTTCCGCTGTCGGTTACCAACCGAACCTCAACACGGAAATCGGCGAATTGCAGGAGCGCATCACCTCTACGAAGTCCGGATCGATCACTTCCGTGCAAGCAATCTACGTTCCGGCCGACGACTACACGGACCCCGCTCCGGCTGCGACATTTACGCACTTGGACGCCACGACGAACCTCAGCCGGCAGATCGTCGAGCGCGGCATTTATCCCGCCGTTGATCCACTGGCCAGCTATTCGCGCATTCTCGACCCGCGCATCGTCGGAGCGGAGCACTACGCGGTCGCGCGCGGCGTGAAGTCGATACTTCAGCGCTACAAGGATTTGCAAGACATCATCGCCATTTTGGGTATCGAAGAACTTTCTGACGAAGACAAGCGTACCGTGGCCCGCGCACGCAAGATTGAAAAATTTCTTTCGCAGCCGATGTTCGTGGCCGCGCAGTTTACCGGCCTGGAAGGCAAGTACGTCAAGATTGCGGACACCGTTCGCAGCTTCAAGGAGATCGTCGAAGGCAAGTATGACGAGATTCCGGAGCAGGCGTTCTACATGGTGGGCACGATTGATGAGGCGCTTGCCAAGGCTGAAAAAATGAAGGCGAGCGCATAGACAGGTAAATGCTTCCCGACTCCATCGAGCTGGTTATCGTTACACCGGAGCGCCAATTGCTGCGCGAAAGTGTCACTGAGGCGGTGTTGCCAGGCGCTGACGGTGAACTCGGGATTTTGCCGGGACATGCGCCGCTGATCACCGAGCTCGGTATTGGAGAATTGCGCTGTCGCAGCACGGGCAGCAAAGAGGAAGTGCATCTCGCCATTATTCGCGGATTCGCGGAAGTTCTGCAGGAGCGGGTGACTGTGCTTGCGGAAACAGCGGAGCTTGCAGAAGAGATTGACGTCGAGCGCGCAAAGCAAGCTCTGGAGCGCGCCCGCGCACGAATCGCCGCGAGCGACGCCAACATCGATTGGGACCGCGCCAGCGCCGCCCTGGAGCGCGCGCTTATCCGCATCAAAGTCGGAGAATACGCAACGAAGCGCCGCACCGCGATTGTGCAAGCTCCTTGACGCATTAGGCATTCTTAGCCAACTTGCTCTGCGACCGAGCTTCCTTTGCGACATCTAATGTCCAGAGAGAATTTATGCAACCGATTACGATGTACGGCAGCGCGTGGTGTCCGGATTGCCGTCGCGCAAAGACTTTTCTGAAAGAGCGGGGGATAGATTTTCGCGAAGTGGATATCGAGCAGGATCCCGACGCAGAAGAAATCGTCGTTAAGGCCAACAACGGTAAGCGCAAAATCCCAACTTTTGAGATCGGCGGGCAATACTTTGCATGCAGCCCATTTGACGCCGAAAAGCTGGCGGAAGCTCTCAAGATCCCGCTAAATCCGTAATCAGAGATTTTTCCCGAGGCGGCACCACGGCCGGGCCGGGATGCCGAGTTTGTCCAAGACTATTCGACAGCCGCGCCACGCACCCAAACATTCGTCAGTTGCAATCCTTCATCCAGCAAAACGATGTCTGCGTCGGCTCCGACGCGAAGCACGCCTTTTTTGAACTCAATGCCGAGCAGCGATGCGGGGTTCAGGGTCAGCATGCGCACCGCATCAGCGAATGGAACTCCCAACCCAACAATATTTCGCAGGGCCCTGTCTAATGTGAGAGTGCTGCCCGCCAGCTTTCCTTCCGAGTTGCGGCAAATACCTCCGCTCACGGTGACTTCCAATTTTCCGAGTATGTATTTTCCATCCGGCATTCCTGTCGCAGAGATGCCGTCGCTGATCAGGATCATGTGCTCGGGTCCCTTGGCCTGGAGGAGCACTTTCATAGCAATTTCTTCCACGTGGACGCCGTCGGCGATCAGCTCGGCACTCACCTCCGGCGAAGTGAGCACCGCTCCGATCACGCCGCTGTCGCGATGCGAAAAAGGGCGCATCGCGTTGTAGACGTGCACTGCATGATGGACTCCGTGAGCAATCGCTGCGCGGGCCTGCTCGTATGTCGCATCGGTGTGGCCCATGGCCACGACCATTCCCGCATTTCGCGCCGCGTCAATGCACGGCATGGCTCCGAGCAACTCCGGCGCAATCGTGAGGATTTGCGCATTGCCGGCGGCTGCCTGCAACAGCTTCCCCAGCATTTCCGACGACGGCAGCTGCAGCCATTCGGGCGGGTGCACTCCGCGTCTTGCAGGGCTGAGAAATGGCCCTTCGAAATGAATCCCCAGCACCTCCGCCCGAGTGTCGTCCGTTTCGTGCTGTTGCGAAATGTAGTGCGCAATTCCTTCGACGCTGCGAATCGTGTCATCGGGACTGGCTGTCACGGTGGTGGCCACCATTGAGGTGGTGCCGTGACGCGCGACTGTTTTTGTTACGCTCGCGAGCGCGTCCGCGCTACCTTCCATCACGTCGCACCCGCCGGCGCCATGGATGTGCACGTCCACGAACCCGGGAATAGCAGTTTTGCCGATTGCGGAGATTTCTTGAGCGCCGACAGGCAGGCGCATTCCCTCACGGAGTCCGAGTTCTTCGATTACTCCTTCGCGGATCAAAATCCCCGCATTAGTGATTTCCGAAGTGGGAGTCAGCAGCCTTCCGGCGTGCAATAAGGTCGTCGGCATAGTTGAGGTTGTATCGTAGCGGAATCGGGCGATCTTTCAAAAATCAAAAATGGGTGAAAATTAGGAATGGCAAAACAAACGGGCGGAGCCGAAGCCCCGCCCTATGGATAATGCGGTTTCGGAAATATCTACTTGCCGTTTGAGGTCGCCATGTCGATGCTTTCGAGCTTCAGCGTCCCGCCCTCCACGGTGCCTTTTACGATGACGTGATGCCCGGCGTGCTCGGCCACTTTGTCCTGCGCGTCCACAACGTAAACTTTTTTGTCTTCGTCATTGACGAACACGTATTTCGCGCCGCCCTTCACGCATTTTATCGTGCACTCGCGCGCCTTGTCGTTTGCGCCTTTTGCGCCACAGTTGCTGTCGGAAATATAGCCGGTCCAAGTACCGTCCGCCGCCATGGTCAATGCTGTTGCGAAGAGTGTTGCTGCCGTGACTGCTGCAAATCGTATCTTCATTGCTTTCTCCCTCAAGAAAATTGCATTGCTGTTGATGATCGGGCGAGTTGCGATCCATCACGCCCCATCGGCCTTACCCGTCCAGATACATCCCTCCCATCATACGCGGGAAAGAGACTGCTGGATGTTGTCGCGAAAAATAAAAAAGGGAAGGTTCGCTGGAACCCTCCCTTTGTTTCTGCTCTCAAGAATCTGCAACTTTGATCAGTCGCGAACCCTTCTATTGTCCCGAGCCCGAAGTGCTAGCTGCCGTCGTGTCGGGTGCTTTCGGTACGCTGAGGTAGCCAGACGCGGTCGTCTTCGAGACCTTGTTGACGACCAGCTCCAGCGCTGCGCGCGTTCCGCCCGTATAGAAGAAAATTGGCTCGTTCACGGAGCGGTTCTTCTTCTCGAAGCTCTTGTCGTCCGCCAAAACGTTAATTGTGTATTGGTTCTTCTTGGTGTTCGTGTCCTTCAGCTCGACCTGGATGGTGCCCACCTTCTGGTTTCCACCCTTGCGCGAGACAGTGAACTCGAAGTAGTCGCGTTGTCCCATGCGGCGAAGCTGATCGATTTCGTCATGGTTCCGCGCGATGAGCGTGCCCATTTCGCTGCGGGCCATCTGCAGGTTGTTTTTCTGTGCGTCCAAGTCGCTCTTAACCCCGGAGACGTCGCCGTTGAGCTTGTCCACGTCACCCGCGTTCGCCTTGTTGGCGAGTTCGGCCTTAACGGACGTCGCCAATCCATCCACTTTTTGGTCGACGGCAGCCGTCGCGTTCTTGTTCTGTTTACGCGCAGCAATCAGTTCGCCTTGCGTGAGATTCAGCTTGTCCGTGACCACTTTAAGATCGCTCTGCAATGCCTGGTTGACTTCATCTTCTTTCGCCAGCCGCTGAGCCAACGCATCGTTGGCCTGTTTCACCGAGGCCTGCGTTGTTTGCTCGATACTGTTCGCGTGGTTTAGCGCGCTCCAACCAACTCCAAGACCGAGCAATGAAACTCCGCCTAGCACGGCAACCGCTAATCCCACCCAGCGTGGGGTTCCGGTTGAGGTGTGGCTGATGGGTTCCTGAAACTCGCTCATAAACTTCTTCTCCTTTGGGGTTTTCCCCCTTCGATTAGGAGAGGTGCATCCTTCTCGCCAAATGCGCATTTCAGGGGGACAAGGCTGTAACTCAAGTGGATGCATGGGTTTGTCGGGAGAAAAGGGCCGCGCACAGATAGGTCTTATACGTACTAGTACTAGTAAAGATTACGTTGTCAGTCATTCTTCTGTAAATTTTGCTGTTGGAGGAGGATTCCGATGCTTCGAACAAGTAACGAGGCTGGGAGGCAGGCTAAGAGGCGTGGCGGCGAATGGGTCCACGCTAAGTTATTGGAGCGTAGAGCTTTATAGAATCTGATTCAGGCGGCTTGAGGGGCAGGCTCTTCGTCAGAACCCTTTACAGGAGTAAAATATCGATCCAAAGTGCTCACCGCTGCGTCCAGAACCATATGACAGTCCGAGCAGGAATCGAGGTGGCGCTTGATCTCATTCGCCACTGGCGGCGAGAGACGCCCCTCTAAGTACCAGCAAATCAGATGGATAGTGTCCCGACAACTCATGACTGCGGTCCTCCCGTAGCCCCGCACCTATGTCCTATGTACGCTAGTAGTAGTGCATTTCACTCACCAAAACAGTCTGAAAACGTAGAAATGCTAATTGCTTAAATATCAATGATTTAAAAGGCTGGCTGACAACACAACCAAAGGCGCTCTAATCTCTTTGGGGAAAGATTACTCAGCTAGTACAGCATTTGAGCGCGGCGCAGCCCGTCGAGCCCTCAACGCTTCGGGACTACGGTCATCTCTCGCAAAGCTTCAATGCGCTTTTGAAGCGGCGGGTGGGTGCTGAAGAGAGACGACAGGTTACCCCCGCCGAACATAGGCTTCACGATGCACAAGGACGACGTGGACGGCGAAATCGCCGTCGTCGGAATGCGTTGATTATAAGCCCCCAGCTTTTGCAGGGCGCTCATCAGACCAAATTGGTTGCCGACCATACGGGCTCCAGTGGCATCAGCGGCATATTCGCGCTGACGCGAAAGCCCCAGCTGCAAGAGCATCGCTCCCAACGGCCCCAGGATCAAAAGCAGGATGGCGCCAATTCCGCCGCCACGATTGCGATCGTCGCTGCGACCGCCGCCGAACCACATACCCATACGCGAAGTCCACATGATGGCCCCAGCGAGCGTAGCTGCGACGGAGCTAATCAAAATGTCATAGTTGCGCACGTGCGAGAGCTCGTGTGCAATGACGCCTTCCAGCTCCTCGTCATTCATCAATTCCAGCAGGCCCTGCGTCACGGCCACCGATGCATGGCGCGGGTTTCTTCCCGTGGCAAAAGCGTTGGGCGCCGCTTCCGGCACGATGTATAGCTTCGGGACGGGGATATTGGACTTCGCTGCCAGCCGTTCCATCACCGTATATAGCCGCGGCAGTTGCTCTCGCGTGACGGGTTGAGCGCCGCTCGATTTCAGCGCGATTTTATCGGAGAAAAAATAGGCAAATGCGTTGGTGCAAATCGCAATTCCCAGCCCCATAGTCATGCCACTTCTTCCGCCGAAGTACGAGCCAATCATCATCAAGAAGAGCGTCATTGCAACCAGCAAAAACGTTGTCCGAATAACTCTCATAATGTTCCCTCATTCCTGTATACATCCAGAAACTACGAATTGCGCCGGCGCCAGAAGGCTTAGAGAGGAAGCTTCTTTCGAGGCTCCCTCTCTCACCGAATTAGATTCCTGCCGCTGCCGCCGGTTGTTTCGCCTTCGAGCGCTCAAAGCGCATCGCATCTTTTTGTCCGTCGCGATCCACGCGAATGTGATCTCCTGGTAGCACTTTGCCTTCGAGAATCTGCATCGCCAGTGGATCCTGAATCAGCCGCTGAATCGTTCGACGCAGCGGGCGCGCTCCGTACGCCGGGTCGTAACCCTCGCGCAGCAGCAGCTCTTCCGCCGACGGCGTTAACGCCAGCGTGATTTGCCGTTCTGCAAGGAGCTTTTCGACGTTCTTGAGCAACAGCCCGACGATGCGGGCTAGTTGTTCTTTGCCGAGCGGATTGAAAATCACAATCTCGTCGATGCGGTTGATAAACTCTGGACGAAACGCCGCGCGCAGAGCTTCCATCGCCTCTTTTCGCGCGCGTTCCGGGTCTTTGTTTGAGAGCTCGAAGATCGCCGTCGATCCGACGTTGCTCGTCATTACCAGCACCGTGTTGCGGAAGTCCACGGTGCGGCCTTTGCCGTCCGTCAGCCGGCCATCCTCGAGAATTTGCAACAGGATGTTGAACACATCCGGGTGCGCCTTCTCAATTTCGTCGAACAGAATTACCGAGTACGGATGCCTGCGCACCTGCTCGGTGAGCTGGCCGCCTTCTTCATAGCCGACGTAGCCCGGAGGCGCGCCGATCAGCCGCGACACACTGTGCTTCTCCATGTATTCGCTCATGTCGATACGGATCATCAGCTTTTCGTCGTCGAAAAGAAATTCAGCCAGCGCCCGAGCCAATTCGGTTTTTCCCACGCCCGTCGGACCGAGAAAAATGAAAGACCCAATTGGCCGCTTCGCATCGGACAATCCAGCGCGGCTTCGTCGCACAGCGTTCGCGACTCGCCCCAGCGCATCGTCTTGCCCGACGACGCGCTGCTGCAACCGCTCTTCCATGTGCACGAGCTTTTGCGCCTCGCCCTCCAGCAAACGTCCCGCTGGGATCCCAGTCCATTTGCTGACCAGCTTTGCGATGTCTTCTTCGTCGACCTCTTCTTTCAGCATCGGCGAATTTTTTTGAACCGACGCGAATCGCTCTTCCGCTTTCTTCAGTTCCTGCTCTGCTGCTGCAATCTTGCCGTAGCGAATTTCCGCGACTTTCGCCAGTTCGCCCGCACGCTCGAATTTCTGCTCTTCCGTTTTGAGTTGATCGATTTGCTCTTTCAGCTTGCGGATTTTGCCGATCGCTTCTTTTTCGGCCTGCCAGCGCGCCTTCCGCCCGCTGGAATCCTCTTTCAATTTGGCCAGTTCTTTTTCGATTTGGTTGCGCCGTTCCTTGGAATGCGCATCTTTCTCTTTCAGCAGCGACTGCCGCTCGATCTCCAGTTGCAGGATGCGCCGTTCGATCTCGTCAATTTCGACGGGCAGCGAATCAATCTGCATGCGCAGGCTGGCCGCCGCTTCGTCGATCAAGTCGATTGCTTTGTCAGGCAGAAAACGGTCGGAAATGTATCGGTGCGACAGCGTGGCCGCCGCCAAAATCGCCGCGTCCTTAATGCGTACGCCGTGATGAACTTCGTAGCGTTCCTTCAATCCACGCAAAATCGCAATCGTATCCTCGACGGTGGGTTCGGACACTAGCACTGGCTGAAATCGCCGCTCCAGCGCCGGATCTTTCTCAATGTGCTTTTTGTACTCGTTTAGAGTGGTTGCGCCAATCGCACGCAGTTCGCCACGCGCGAGCGCCGGCTTCAGTATGTTGGAAGCGTCCATCGCACCTTCCGCAGCCCCCGCACCGACCAAGGTGTGCAGCTCGTCGATGAAAAGAATGATCTGTCCTTCCGCCTCCGTAATTTCCTTGAGCACGGCCTTCAGGCGCTCTTCAAATTCTCCGCGGAATTTCGCGCCAGCCACAAGCGCCGCCAAGTCCAGAGCCACAAGGCGCTTGGTCTTCAGCACGTCCGGAACGTCTCCGGAAACGATGCGCTGCGCCAGCCCTTCGACGATCGCGGTCTTCCCGACTCCCGGTTCGCCGATCAGTACGGGATTGTTCTTTGTCCGTCGCGCAAGGATCTGCATCACGCGGCGGATTTCTTCGTCACGTCCAATGACGGGATCGAGCTTTCCGCGCCGTGCCAGGTCTGTTAAGTCGCGCGCGTATTTCTCCAGCGAAGCGTAGGTGGCCTCTGGATTCTGCGAGGTGACACGTTGATTTCCGCGCACACTGGTCAGAGCCTGTAAAATCGCTTCATGGGTGGCACCTTGGCGTTTCAGCAGCTGGCCAGCTGGATCGCGCTCTTCTCCGGCGAGCGCCAGAAAAAGATGCTCGGTGGAAACGTATTCGTCTTTAAATCTTTCCGCTTCATCAAAGGCCCGTTCCAGGACATTGTTCAGCGGCTTTCCCATGTGTTGTTGCGCAAAGCCCTGCACTTTCGGCAAGCGCGCTATCTCTCGCTCGATTTCCTGCGTCAACGCGTCAGTGCGGATTCCCAGCCGTTCAAGCAGCGGCGGCACAACGCCGTCCGTCTGCGACACCAAGGCCTCCAGCAGATGAATTGGCTCTATCTGCTGATTCTCGTGGCGCGCCGCCACGTCGTTCGCCTGTTGCAGCGCTTCTTGCGCTTTTACTGTCATCTTTTCAAATCGCAGCATGTTTAACCTCTTTTACCTCGCTTCTCGACAAAAAGGGGCTGGCACTCTTGCCAGCCCCTCTCGTAACACAACTTTGTTGCTGGCTTACTTGGCCCCAGCGGCCGCCGCCGCAGCCGCAGGCGTCCCCGCGCTTACTCCAACATTTACTTTGATCTGCTTCGGCTTGGCTTCCTCGCGCTTCGGAACGGTCAGCGTCAGCACGCCATTCTGGTAATCGGCCTTGATCGCTTCCGAGTTCACGGTGTTAGCCAGCGAGAAGCTCCGGCTGAACGAGCCATACGCACGCTCGACGCGCAGATAATTCTCTTCGTTCACTTTCTTCTCAAACTTGCGCTCGCCGCGAATCGTCAGAATGTTATTTTCGACCCGGATGTCCAGATCCTTTGGATCGACTTCCGGCAGATCGGCCTTCACGACCAACTCATGCTCGGTCTCGTAGATGTCGACTGCCGGCGCCCAGCTCGTAAGATTCGATTCCTCGGCCGAACGTTCCAAAACATTTCCAAACAAACGATTGACCTGGTCCTGGAGGGTGGAAGCTCCGCGGAAAGGCTCCCAACGGTTCAAAGTAGTTCTCATATTTCGATCTCCTGATTGACTTACTTCAAGCACATAATATTATATGAGCGCATCATTGTCAAGTATTTTTCAATTCGAATTCATGTAATTAACATGCTTATTTTCATCAATTTAGAAGAAATGCATGAACTTGTTTTGGATGGGCGGAGTGTCAGCCTTCCGATATTCGACTCCGGCTGCCCGGTCTACTTTCCTCTGACCTAGTCTCATCAGATGCTGCTAGACTCCCCCTTAATGCGCCTCGATGAGCTCGATTACCACCTGCCTTCTGACCAGATCGCCCAAAAACCTCTCGATCGCCGCGACGCTTCCCGGCTATTGGAGCTGCCTCGTTCCGAAGGTGGCCCGGAAGACCATCTTTTTGCGGCGCTTCCACAACTGCTCCGAGGCAACGAACTCATGGTTCTGAACAATACACGCGTCATACCTGCACGGCTCTTTGGCCGGCGAGCAGGCGTGCATGCTCAGGCTCCTTCGCGGGCCACCCTGCGCGAACACCTCACTGGCAGGGTGGAGGTTTTTCTCGCACGGCAAATTGATCCTCAGACGTGGGAAGCCTTGGTCCGTCCCGGCCGGAAGATGCAGACCGGAGAACGCGTCCTATTTGGAGAAGGAGAGCTGGAAGCCGAGGTGATTTCCCGCGGCGAACTGGGGTTGCGCACTCTGCGCTTTGTTTCACGTGACACACGGGGGGTCGCGGAGCATCTTGGGCGACTTGGGCACGTTCCTTTGCCGCCGTACATTCACCGAAGCGATGAGGACACCGACCGCGAGCGTTATCAAACAGTTTTCGCCAAACAACCTGGCGCCATTGCTGCTCCGACCGCAGGCCTGCACTTCACGCAGGAAATTCTAGAGAAAATTCGGGCTCGCGGCGTGGAAATCTGTGAGCTGACTCTTGACGTTGGGCTTGGGACTTTTCAGCCGGTCCACACCGAAACTCTGGAAAGCCACGTGATGCATTCGGAGTCCTACGAGATTCCCGAACAAACAGCGCAATGCATTCAGCGCGCGAGAGCCGCCCGGCGCCCCATTCTTGCTGTCGGAACGACCGTGGTGCGGGCCCTGGAAGCCGCAGCGCTTCGCGCAATGGAATCCGGTTCGGCCGAATTATTAGTCGCCGGCAAAGCCAATGCGAGTCTCTTCATTTATCCTGGATTTTCATTCCGTGTCGTGGACGCCCTGCTGACGAATTTTCACTTGCCGCGTTCAACCCTGCTTGCGCTGGTATGCGCATTCGCAGGGCGCGAACGAGTCCTGGCAGCTTACAACCACGCTGTTCATGCAGGCTACCGCTTCTACAGCTACGGCGACTGTATGTTGATCCGCTGATGTTCGTTAGAGGATGTTTCCGAGGGAAGAAAAAACTCTTTGAGGCCGCCTGCAAAACCGTAAGAAGCGCTGAATCGTCTCCGCTGCAGCCGAAACCGGTTCCTGCCATTTCAAAACTTGTTCCGAGAAAATCACGAGAAGGGAAGCCGCGGTTACGAGCAGCCTCCCTCTCGTCCATTCGAAAGGAGTCACAGAAGCTCCTCGTTTACTCGTTGAATACGAAAACGCGCGTCTGCCCCGAAAAGCGGACTTCCTTCACCTGGCCATTTTCGCCGATGAGCACGGAATCGCTCGAGGATTTCGAAGCGCGGTCTTCCCAGCGTCCTTCGCTTTCGGCGATGACCTGGTGTCCCTTCTCCACGGTGGCTTTGTTACCGTCGATTTGCAGGCGATACTCACCGGCGCGGAGATCCGCTTTGCCGATCTTTGCCGACTGGGCGATGTTAATGGTCTTGCTGAATGGTTTTGCGAGGAGAGGCACTGTCGAAACCAAAGCGGCTGCCAGCGCCAGACTGCGCAGAATCGAATTGAATTTCATGCGTGTCAACTTCCTTTCCGTCAGGATCGAGTCAGCCGCATCGCTGCTGCCGCAAGCCGAACAGAGTGTTGACACGCGTGCTCAGGGCGAGTAGTCTCACCCGCAAGACACCTCGTTCTTCCTGGACTAACGGCCGGAAAGACTGCGTGTCATCGCCCCGCGGCTGCCA
>Ga0210383_10000089_pt1 | contig 101444 bp, 117 predicted proteins | sample IncBWC14OmetaG_FD_160072 | JGI IMG/M metagenome (GOLD analysis project Ga0210383, IMG submission 160072) | Forest soil microbial communities from Barre Woods Harvard Forest LTER site, Petersham, Massachusetts, United States - Inc-BW-C-14-O ...
CAATTCTGATAGGTATCGTGCTGCTTGTTGCTTTGGTCGAATATACATTATATCTCATTGGGGGAGGGGTAGTCGTCGCTTTCGGAACAATCACTATATGGGCTTTAATAGCGGGTATCTGTGGCGGCGACAGTGAATATACTTAGGAAGGGGTTCACAATGAGAACCCGCCCGCATGAAAGGAAATCCTAATGGCTGAGCCATTCAAGATTACAATCGAGCAGAATTCGGATGGTAGGTTCGAATGGGTCGTGGTCAGCATCTATAAGCGTGCCATTGCGTCGTCATGGGCAGACACCCGTGAGCAGGCATGGAAAGACGCTGATAATGCCTGGAATAGGGCGGTAGCCGAAGAGCAGGCGGCATCAAATCCCCCTGCTATTAATTCCCAGGCGCATGGCATTAATAAAAACTCGCCAACGAACCTTCATGCTTTCAGGTTATGACCCACATCATCAAATCCATTCTGGCAATCGGTGATTTGGTTCATGCCTTAACCGCTGATCGTTATAAAGATTGGATAGCATGGGGAACTAATATAAATCCTAGAGCCGAAGACATTCAAGACAAATTAGTGAATGATATCAATGCCATAACTGAAAAGATATTTCATCACGAATACCTCTTGACAACGGAGCAATAGGGGACTAATCTCTATCCATCGACAAGGGAGATCAAGTCATGAAACGTTTTCCACCCCTTAACGTCACTGCCCTGGTGCTCGTGAATGACGGCAACGGGCAGTTCCATTGGGACGGTCGCACACGCAACGCCCACGGGGACCTGTTGATGGTCACTCAAATGGATTCGCCTGAAATGGCGCTTGGTGTCTTGTTGGCGAACGAGATTGACAGCAATCCCGGATTGTTGTATGGTTCGTCATCGCCCGGCAAACTGAGGGGCTAAGATCATGTTCTGGTCGCGATCATGGATTGGTTACATATCGCGTGGTCTTTCACGCAATACTCGTCGCCATGCCGAATGTGCGATGGGTTTAGACGAATCGCTCGGTGCAAATTGGCTGGTGTGGTGCTGATATGACACACAAAGAGATCGCTAATCAGATGCTCGACCGGTTGTTAGAATTGGTCGATGCAACCAATTGGCCAGAAATGAAAGGCGACGAGTTCCGTGGGTATGAAAGTGCCATAGAATCAGTCTATGATATAATCACGGATTATCAGGACCTTATCTATAAGGCAAACAAATCATGATGGTCATTTATCTAGTCGCGGAGGATGACGAGGGCAATTATGAAACTGTCTCGTTTCATTATACCAAATATGACCCTCGGATCGAGCCTTGTATGCCATCGGAGAGCTATTGGATTGTTCCAGGCTCAGAAATAGAGGATTGAAATGTCACAGGACAATGATTTGGTGTTTCGAGCGTACATCAATACGGAAAACGATGCGTTTCGGGATAATGAGCAATATGAGGTTGCCCGTATCCTGCGCGATATCGCTGCCCGTATTGAGCAAGAGGGCTTGAACCCGTTTCGCAACAAACTGAATGACGCCAACGGTAATTTCGTGGGATTTTACTCCTATCGATCATTGTCGGATTGGATGAAACTGGTCTGCACATGAACGGGTTAATTATTATCTTCGCAATTATTGTGAGTTTTATCCTGTTATATGGAATGGCAGGCGGGGCAGGAATTGCATTAGGGATAATAATCCTATTGGCAATTCCAAGCATGGGGGCTTGACATGGATACGGAACTGACTGTGGTGTTAATTATGCTCTGTGCATTCTCAGCATGGGCATTGTGGTTCACTAGGGAGTCATGGTCATGATAGCAGGCATTATTGTCATTAGTTTCGCAATCGCCACTATCCTTTATTCAGCCTATCGGCTAGGCGTTGACATTAAGGAACATCGGCGCTTGCTTGAAATGCGAGCGCAGCACAAGGCAAGAGAGGAAAGAGGATTATGATTGAATATGCTTTGGCAGCGACGCTCATGGCGTGGGGATTGACCACGTGGTGGCTTGCCCGTATGAATAGGAAATTGCAAGATCGCATTATTCTTCTAGTTATTGATAAGGAATATTATATGAATTCTCTCAAGCATTATGAGAAATTGTATACAGAGATCAAGAAGCAAATCAAGGAGATTGTGAAATGACACTTTTGGTAAGTATGGTGATTCTATTTTTGATATTCACGATTGTGTTGCAATATGTGCACAATCGTGATTGCGAGCGCACGATCAAATCTCTTAATGCCAATTGTGGTTGGTTGTATAAAGATCGCGATTATTACAAGGGGTTGTATCAAAAGATAGCAAAGATTGTGACCGAAGAGAAATGACGGCATTTGGTTTTCTTGTTTTGATCGTGGTGATAATGGCGTTTGTGCTGGTGTATGATGCTATTCCGTAATTGGCGCAGGAAGCGTATGATGCTATTTCATGAAGGAACTTTCACATTTGAGTGGCGTTGTTATATATTCGAACGTGTGATCTTTCAGGCGGTTGATGATTTTGTGGGTCGGGGCGATCCTCGCGCCCCCTTTATACATACCAACAACTTAATACAACTTGCGGTACCAGAGGCGTTGAAGCGAGCATTTGAATGAAATATATCAGATATAATACCCTGGAATGGCGTTATAATGTCTATCATAGTATTAATTTCCCTATCACGAATGTTCTGGGGGATGATCGTAATTTTCAATCAAGGCGTGCCCTGATGATAATCGACGCGATATGGCAGGCGACGGATAGGGCATGGTCATGAAATATGTTCTAGATAATGTGCGCAATAGATATTGGGGGATGATAAATCGTCGGACAGAAAATAACCGGATGGACAATACCTGGGATGAGGATGCGTCGGGCTTGGTTGGTATTTTGTTAGCTTTGAGTGTGGCGAACGAGCATGTCTATTCGAAATGCAACCCAAAGGATGTATTGTACAAATGATACAACACAACCGTATTGAGGATTATAAAGGAAAAGGCATATCCTTGCCCATGCGTTATTTGAGGGGGGGGAGCTACTACCCTAGCGGGGCAGCGCAATGCCCCTGGGCGGGCTTTAGAACGCCCCCATGCCCCCATCGATTTAGTACGAATGAAGAACACGTTATGGAATATCAGAGAGAAAGGTTGTACCAAGCCATGTTTACACCTATAGAAATAATTAAATGTATTATCACGGTCGGACTGATAGTCGCCTTTGAAGTGTTTGTCCTGGGATGGACAACCCCTTGGTGGCAACTATTCATTGCAGGCTCAATCGGCTTTTGGGTAGGAGGATGGCTGTATGAAAGAGCTACCTAATGATAAAGCTGTCACGCCATGGAAACGACGCTTGGGCGGTATATGGGGAACTCAGTTAGAGGGAATTGACCAAAGGACACGTGAGCATCGTCGGGTATTAATCCAATGGCGTGAGGTTTATTATCGGCGATACAACGGAATGAGTTCCATGCGGGAATATAACTTGCCTGATGGTTCGATCATTGAAACGGTAATATACGATGGCTGGTAGGAAACACCCTATTGATGAACACTATTTTACATCTTATTGGCGATGTAAGATATATGATCTTATTGATATCACATTATCTAGTATGATGATCGATGAACGGATGATAATGGCAAATTATGTATGGAATTTGGAACAAGATATACGTAGGTTAGTAAGTGATAAAAACGTATGGAAAAGGTAATGGGAATAGTATTAGGAACTGTCATCATTATCATGATTATTATATGCCTAATGTGTATACACGATGTGTTGTGTGATAGAGATTGATCAACCTATGGATGTAAATAGCTCTGCTACAAAACACGAACAAAACGTGAACAAATGAGAACGGAAAGGGAACAAATCATGAACAGAGGAGAACATAAAGAGAACAAATCATGAACAGAAAGGACAAATCATCAACAAAACATGAACGAATTATACAACTTATTGGTTATGTTATAGATGTTAAACGCTATGGTTTAATAGTCTGAAAGGGTCGATAACCAAGCTTAAGTAACTGCTTAACTATCAATGCCGTGTAAACGTCCCAAAACGTTTGTTATGTTGCACTGCACACTCTTCCTTAGTCTTTCATCAAATACCCTATAGGAATAAATACCACACCCCTCGCGCCCCTTATCCATACTATGTCAACCCCTATCAACGCATATCTGTTATGCATTTCCCCCTATTGACTCGACCCCCCATGAAACCTTATAATATCATCTGTTAGTCGGTAATTCCGTTAGGAGATTTGATATGCCTATCCCGTCGCTCGCCGCCCTCGTCGCCCGGTTTCCTAAGATCGACAAGCTGGTTCGCCCCTGGTCGCCGCAGCAGACTGCGTTCCTCAACTGGTGTGTTGATGGTTCGGGCTCGCTCGTTCTAGAGGCTAAGGCAGGCACCGGCAAGTCAACCACTTTGCTCTTCGCTTCCACGATCATCACTGGTCAGGTGGCGATGCTGGCATATAACAAGAAAATTGGTGATGAACTGAAGGCTCGCCTTGCTGACGCTGGTGTTCCTTACACCAAGGCGCAGGCTGGCACTGTTCACTCGTTTGCCTTTTCAGCGTGGCGCAAGGCGCAGCCTAAGGTTCGTGTTTACGACAAGAAGCTTGCCGACATGATCGAGAGCGCCCAGCTTGACGACATGATGCGTGCCCATGCTGGGGAGATTGCCAAGCTTGTTTCACTCGCGAAACAGTCTGCTTTTGGTATTGTTCCCGGCAAGCCGATTGACGACATCAACGCCTATCGGGAACTTGCTGACCATTTCGACGTGTTCGACCCGTCCGATAGCCCCTCCGATGATACCATCGACGCTGTTATCCAGGCAGCAATCTATTTCTTTAAAAAGTCGATTGACCGCGATCATCTGGACGTTATCGACTTTGAGGATATGATTTATCTGCCCCTGTATTATAAGGCTCGTTTCTGGCAGTTCGATGTTGTGATGATCGATGAGGCGCAGGACACCAATGAACTGCGCCGGGCATTGGTTAGGGTGCTGGTTAAGAAGGGCGGGCGTGTGATCGCAGTTGGCGACCGTCATCAGGCTATCTATGGCTTTACTGGCGCCGATGCCGATAGCCTCGACCTAATCGCATCGGATTTCAACGCCGACCATATGCCCTTGAACGTCACCTATCGTTGCCCCCAGGCAGTTGTTAAGTTTGCCCAGACTTGGGTTAAGGATATCGTCGCCCATGAGACCGCACCCGAGGGCGTGGTTTCCTCTATATCTCAGGATGATTTTCTGAAATTGGGTAATCTCAAGGGGGGCGATGCAGTGCTGTGCCGGGTTACTAAGCCGCTCGTTTCCCTTGCCATGACTTGCATTCGCAACAAGATCGCATGCAAGATCGAGGGTCGGGACATCGCAGCCAAGATCACGAAAACCCTGAAGCGTTGGAAGGTTAAGGGTTTGGACGCTCTCGAATCCAAGCTTGACATCTATTTCGACCGGGAAAGGACTAAATTCCTTTCCAAGAAACAAGAGAATCGCGTTGCCGAATTGGAGGATTTGGTCGGAACTTGCAAGGTTATTATCGATCATTGTCGCCAAAACAATATGCATTCGGTCGAGCAAGCCGTGGCATATACCGAAAGTCTCTTTGCCGATGGTATCGATAATATCCTTACCCTTAGTACCATACACAAGAGCAAGGGGCGTGAGTGGCGGCGTGTGTTCTGGTACGACCGTGCTGGCACCTGTCCCTCTAAGTGGGCAAGGCAGGCATGGCAGCAGCAGCAAGAGCGCAACCTGCAATATGTGGCTGCAACCCGTGCTATGCATGAACTGTGCGACCTGATTGCGCCGGCTAAGGAGGCATGAGACGCCTATATACAACCTAATGGTAAGTCAAGCACCCCTAGGTAGCACCTAGGGGTTTTTTGTTGTGTCAATAACTATATGGGCATGGCTGGCATGCGATAATGCATGACCTGCATACTATGGGGGCACTGTCAAGGGGGGCTAACGCATGGCTGCTATGCGTTGGTAGGGGTTGACATGGCACGGGGGACGTGTCTGCTAGGAATATTTTCATTGCGGGAATGGGACTCCCTTAACGTGGTGTGGTGCTGAAGTTAGAGGGGTATCCGTCAAAAAGGTAGCTCTTTTTTCTTAAGTACCTAGATTTTCCAAAAAATTCCCTTGTTCTTCTATTAGATAACCCCTCTCGTCAAAATTCGCTCGCACTAAATGCCCTCCAAATTGTTCGATCTAGGTATCCTGTTACCACCCAATAAATATCTAAATTACTTGTTCCCCCATTATAGATATACCAATCTCGATATCTTAAATAATCACTATAAGGATGAACATCCAAATAAAGAGACCGAATAATAGCGGCTGTTCTATCTTTTAGTTCCATACTATCTTTTAGTTCCATAGATAATCATAATCCTTCCGATGTAATATTATGAAGAGGGGTGAATGATCTTCTTCCCTAGGATTAAAGAACTGTTCTAAAGGTCCCCTATCATTCAAAGATACCATCTCTATGATTTTAACATAGATAGTATATCTGACATCCGACCACGATATTTGTTTATCCTTATCAAAGTACGTATCAAACTTAAGCATCCCATATATCCTTTGGTATCATCGCTGTTGTTCTATCAGATAAATCGCTAATGCCTCGGGGCGAGGGAAAAACCAAGTACCATAGTCGCAAGGAATCCAAATCAAATCCTTCAGTATACTTGTCTACAACACGAGACATAACATCAACACGCCAAGGCGAATGCCATTGTTCTCTGGTGTGTTTGTCAAAGGTATATTTCATCAAAAATTCCTCGTGAAATATCTTGGATTTGCCAAAACAAAAGATAGAAACGTCGCCATCGAAGTACGTCGATATGTTGTAGATAAGGATAATTGTTTTGATCATACTTATCAAGTATGACATGATCGATTAAAGCATTAATCATCGAACACCTTATTCATAAAATCTTTCATATACTTACTCAACCATGATATGGTTAGATAACGAATATCCAACCTTCGGGGCGGAAGGGGGAAAAGTCGCCGCATTTCCCAAAGTTCCCCCGGATGCTTCCTTCCTATTCGGACATAGCTATCAATTCCTCGCATTTGGTTCATCCGGTTTAAACAGAGAATAGATTACTTGCCTATAATTGACTAAAACGTCCCCTAGGGAAGAACTTGTTCTTACAACAGCATTTCGATAATCTAGATTATTAAACAAAGGAGTATACAAAGGAAAAAACACGTGTTGTGTTATTCGATCACGGTAATAATTTCTATTATACTTCTCTAGATATCGGGGAGTATGTTTCTTCATCAATCTTTCCAAAATAGAGGAACTGTTGCCATCTCATAGGTCAAAGATGGTAAAGGAATAGAAATGAAACCCCAGGACAGAATTGGATTATGTTTTCTCAAGTTATGCCAAATGGTTGTAAATAAATAATGATAATTCTTCTCCATCTCAGCTTTCACGAAGGAACGGTCTTGATCTTCCCAATGACGGGCAATACGTAATTTTTGGTTCATTATACACCATACATGATTGAGTGGGCTACGACAACCTATGCTAGCGTATAGCGAAACTAATACCTTTGTATACTTTCCCCCGAGATCGGCTCGTGCTAGTAAAGGGGATGACACTTCTTACCTTCTTCCCTCCTAACTGGCGATATCCCATCGAGACAACTCGGGGTCTTATATGTGCTTTCGACTATCTACATATCTATAATCGCGTCTACGAGGATGATATCAGACTAGTCAATAGGGGTGTTCCACCACGGAACACTGGTATGAACAAAAGAGATTTAAATCAAGTTCTGGGGGGTTATTTTGAGAAAGAAATCCGATAAACTTCTTCAGTTTTATCCGCTAGAAAACAAATCCATACAAGTCGAGATAAATTTTGTATCGATCTATGATAAATTAAGCTATGCTCAATATGTTGATACTATCGAAGCTTTACATACTCCTAGAACTCAACTTCTTTCAACATTAACTATGGAAGACCTTTATTATGAATTGTTTGAGTAAAACCGAAAACATTCGACATACAACTTATGTGTTGACACATCTTCCCGGCGTTCATAATTTTTTCCCGTCTGTGCCGATCAATAATATCTACGATTCTCTTCACTTCTATATGTTGGATATTCTAGTAGGGCGTAGTTCTATTTGGGAGAAAGATTGATGAATGTACGGAGAAAATTAGAGCAAATTCGCCACGATTTTTATTATCTTACCTATGATTATCATCCGAATGTATTTGTGTTTCTTAGACTTAACCGACCCCAAAGAGATTTCGCTTTTTCTCTTTCGAACTATTTCCAAAGAGTTCAAAATAGCGTCTATCCAATTTGGGATTAATTCTTTTCGATTCGGGGCTGCGCCCCTTGTAGGATAAACATCTATGGGCGGCTATCAATATCGAAAGAGACGAGAAGGTCCTATTAATTATCTCATTGGACAATATGTATATGATCCGATTTACGATCAACACATTGGACCCAATTATTTGACTATTCCAAAAGCATTTGCTACATTTCGAGAGGCTCGACCTCGAAACGTCGTTCTCCAAAACCGAATGATGGACAACATACTGCAAATTGAATTTCATAAACTCTTTGAAAAAGACGACTAAATAAAGGAGTATGAAACTTCAAAATAGGTTATCGTGATGTCTGGTGGTCCTGATGTAGGTATTAATTCTCGTGCTCCTCCAATGTTGAATAGTTCTTGGGATGATGATGTAACCCAAAAAATTCAACAAAGTCCTGATGGTACTATCCATCGACATATTACAGTAGACGGGCAAGAAGTCAAGCAAGAATTTCATTCATCCGGTTCGTTCAAGGAATGGCGATCCGATGGTTCGACGCACACCTTTGATGCGAAGAACGGTCACACCTATTCCAAAGGTGGAGCGACAACTTCTATCGACAATCACGGCGACGTGAAGATGGCTGGTCATCAACGTATTTCTATTGATACGGATGGTCATGTCGAATTCAACAAGAACGCTTCGATTGCCGTTAATGGCATGGCAGAAATAGCGGCTCCTAAGGGACATATTAAAATGTCAGCATCGGAAGTTGCTGTGTCTTCTACTCAGGGCTCGATCTCTATGTCAGCAGCTAGAGACTTTGAAATGAAAACCGGAAGTTCCGATGGTGGTAAACCCGGCGGACGAATGGCACTTGCTACTCAGGGTGTTATTACTATGCAAACCTCTAAAGGTGATATGCATATGGATATTGGGGGGCAGACCGATTGGAAGTCGGCATCCGATCATACTCACCAAACCGGGGGGAATTTTACTCAGTCAACCCAAGGCAATTATTCCCAATCAACCCAAGGCGATTCTTCTAGAGTAGCACAAGGAAACCACATGGTTCAAGGTGGTAAGAACCTAACAACATACGGAAAACAACAGTTAACCCCTCAGTCCGATCAATTGGTCAAGTTCATGTCACCCACAATCAACATGGGTAAAAACCAAGTCGGACCAACAGACCCATTGTTCGCATAAATGCCATTTTTCATGTCCTACTTTGTTTGGGCTTTCCTCTTTTACGACATAACACTCGTAAACTTGGAGGGTCTAAATAAAGAATGGCAGCAGTACACTCCCATCATATTATCCCCAAACATATGGGGGGAACAGACGATCCCGAAAATTTGATTGTTCTTACTATCGAAGAACATGCTGATGCTCATCGTGAGTTATACGAACAATATGGTAAGAAAGAAGATTATATTGCCTGGAAAAGCCTATTGGGACATATGGGTCAAGAAGAGAGATACAAAGAAATCAAGAAACTAGCTGGTAAGAAAATCTCTCAATCTTTAACAGGTAAGATACTCACCCCAGAACATCGAAAAAATTTAAGTCTTTCCCATAAAGGACAAGTTCCTTGGAATAAAGGTAAATCTTGGTCCGAAGAACATCTAAAGAAAATTACTGAGGGAAATAGAAAACATTCCCCACCTTCCGAAGAAACTCGTAAAAAATTAAGTGAAGCTGCTAAGCGTCAATGGGCTTCAGGAAAAGGATGGAAACAAAGGGGAGGCAAACATCGCGCGATCTGACCGTTATTCATTCCTCAAAAAGACACCAGTCTATTACTCCGACTTCCTAAACAGTTTCGATGTAAATCCCGAAACTGGTAACCTCTATCAGGTTACGAACGAAGAGAGCGTCAAGCAGTCGATCCGTAACCTAGTACTCACGGATCGATTTGAACGTTTCTATCAACCATTAATTGGTTCCAAAATTCAATCCCTCCTTTTTGACCTCGACACCCCTCAGACTAAAAACCTGATTATTTCGACTATTGTTGAAACAATTAGGAACTATGAACCAAGGGCATTAGAGGTTACTGCTTACGTCGATGATCTTGACGATAGTGATACCATATCCATTCTTGTTCTTTTTTCATTAGCTAACGTTCCAGAACCTATTCAACTGCCTTTGATTTTGAATAGAATACGATAAATATTCAAAATTGGGTAGGAAAATAGATGATTACAAAACAACTTAATCTAGTAGACCTAGATTTTGATTCTTTAAAAGCCGATTTGATCGCTTATTTCCAGGGTAAGCCCCAATGGAAAGATTATGATTTCACCGGATCGAACCTTAACGTCCTTATGGAAATCATGGCGTATAATGCCAATAAGCATGCCTTCCTTACCAACATGCTTTTGTCCGAAGCCTTCCTAGATAGTGCTCAACTTCCTTCATCGGTCTATTCTCATTGTAAAGACCTTAACTACCTTCCCCGTTCAATTCGATCTTCCCAAGCACAGATTAATTGTACCTTTACGGCAACCGGCTTGAGCCAACCCTATATCATCCCTAAAGGTTCTGTTTTTTCTACTCAGGTTCGTAATACGACCTATAACTTTACCACGGCTGAAACGACTACTGTTGCATCAGCTAATACTACCTTCAATTTTCAACCCTTTATATATGAAGGGGTTTATCTTCAAGATGTGTACACTTATAACGTTACCGAAACTAATCCATATCCCCGATTTGCCATTACCAATCCCAATGTTGATACCACTTCCCTCGTTGTTGCCGTGTACAATGACGATTCCAATAACGCAGTGGATTTTGCCCTTACCACATCCCTACTCGATCTAAACGACCAAAGCCTAGTCTTCTTTCTTCAGCCTTCTGAAACCGGTGGTTATGAAGTTATGTTCGGCGATGGTATTGTCGGTCTTCAGCCTCTACAGGGGGCGACTATCGTATTGCAATATCGCGTGACCGTAGGTGATCGTTCCAACGGTTCCCAAAATTTCGCAATCGGTTTTGATCCAACAGGTCGTGCCGGGGAATTAACCTCGGCTCCGGTCGTTCGTACTCTTCAGGCAGCAGCAGGCGGTGCTCCTAAAGAAACTCTTGATAGTGTTCGTTTTTATGCACCTCGATATTTCCAAACTCAAGAAAGGGCTATAGTACCCACGGATTATGAAGTTCTATTGAAAATTCAGTTTCCTGAAATCAATGCAGTTTCGGCATTCGGGGGCGAGAGCGCTATTCCTCCGCAATTCGGTTATGTTCTGGTATCAATTGACCTACCGGGCTTTACTACTCTTCCGGCTACGAAGCAAACCGAATATACAGCGTTCTTAAAAGGACGAATGCCGATGTCCATCGAGCCAGTATTCATTGATCCAGTCGATATCTTTACCCAGGTCAACGCTACGGTTCGTTATAATATCAACATCACCACCAATACCCCAAGTTTGATGCAATCGATTGTTGCTACCGCAATCTTGGGTTATAACCAATCCACCTTGAACAACTTCAATGTTACCTTGAAGGGAAGCCAGCTTGAACAAGCTATCCTTGATGCTGACCCATCAATTTCATCAGTTAATATGGGTATCAATCTATATCAAAGCTTTGTTCCAGCTACCGGAGCAACAACAACTTTCAATTTAAAGTTCGGGGTTCCTCTTCAAAATAATTATAGTCCCCTTCCGGGTGTTCATCCTGCTAACCTACTTAAGTGTTTGTCATCAACTCAATTCTATAATAGTGGAACATTGGTTTCCTTGGAGGATGACGGACTTGGTAATGTTAATATGGTAACCACTCTCGATAATATTGTCACTGTTCTTAATCGAGTAGGAATAATCAATTATCAAACAGGTCAGGTGGTATTCACTATTCAAATTGATAATTTTGTTGGTAATGCGTTCTTGATTTTTGTTCAGCCATTGGATACTGATATCTCTGTCACCCAAAACAATATCCTTAAAATCGATCCAAGTCAAATTAATTTAACCATTCAACAAGTTGATAGTTAATGAACGTTATTGAAGCAAATATTAGTCCTTTTATTCCTCAACAGTTTCCTACTTTGTATCAAAAGGATGATCCAAAGTTTATTAACTTTGTGCAAACGTTTTATCAATATCTTGAAGAAACCGGTAACCCACTTTACTACTCTCGTAACTTTCCGATCCTTGATGACGTTGACTTAACTACCCAGAACATTTTAACGTTCATCAAACAGAAGTACTTTATCAACATTCAGCTATCGACTGAAGCAAACATCCGTCAAATTGTTAAACACTGTTTGGACATCTATCGCTCAAAGGGTACTCAGCGTTGTATTGAACTTCTATTCCGTCTTGTCTTTGACGAAGTTGTTGATTTCTATTATCCTAAAGATGATCTAATGAAATTGTCTTCGGGTAATTGGTATGTTCCCAAATATATTGAGTTGTCCTTAAACCACAACAACACCTTACTATTTCATAAGAAAATTCAAGGGCTGATTTCGGGTGCTACGGCATTCGTTGATGCTATTGTCAGAACGGTGGTCAACAACAGATATATTTCTTTGGCTTATATTTCTGCTATTGAAGGACAGTTTGTTACGGGTGAAATCATTTACCCTACTGATAACTCTTTGGATATTTCTCAATGTCCAACTATGATTGGTTCTCTTACTGATGTAACTATTTCAGCACAGGGTTCAGGATTAGGATTTTCAATCGGTGATCTTGTTAATATCAATTCAATGTATGGACAAGGCGCAGTAGGATTAGTCTCTGGTATTGTTGATACTATCGGAGAACTTAGTTATAACTTTCTCGATGGAGGATATGCTTATAGTAATTCAACATTTGCTCATATTGCAAATGCTCATCTCAAACTTGAAATAACCAGTTTACCTAACACGTATGCAAGGAGGTATCTAGCGCCTTATGAAACAATTTCTCAACCTTTGGGGGAGATCAATTTCTCTAATGCTGTTTGGACTGGTAATACTATTCTTCCTGCTAATGGCGTTCCTGCAAGTAATGTAATAACGCCATTTGCTGTCGGAAATTATATAGCTACGTCCAATGATGGCTCGACACTCGCTTTGATCGTTAATTCCTCATCCACGCTTAATGCTATTTCAAATACGTATTATGGTACTATCTTTATTTCCCCGTCCAACGGAGTATGTAGTGCCGATCCAGTGTACGAAGTTAATGTTGCTTCCAATGGAGTACTTTTCCCGGTAGCTATCGCTAACCATACTCCACTTTCTAATGGATATACTGATGTAACTGCTATGGGAAAGTTTATTGGTATTTCAAATCTTGCTATTGGTATCATTTCAAATACTGATGCATTTACTCCGGGTGAAATAATTATCCAGAACAATCTTTTGTATACTAGTGATCCAACAATTCTCGGTCAAGCGACGTTTCTTGGTTTATCATCAAACCAAGAAATGATCTTGGGAAATATAACAGGTATTTTGAGAGAAGGGCTTATAACCGGTGTTTCATCAAAGGCTACTGCTAATATCAATTATATTCTTCTAACTGTTGGTGTTATTAATACCAATAACAACTTCATTGAATTCAGCCCTTCTCCAAACGTTTCATCTCCGTCGCTCAATGCGATCATGGTGAATTTGTTTAATGTCGGAGAAGGAGCAAGCCTAACCTTTTCGAATAGTCTTTCGTTCCCGTCAACGTATAATTATAATACTGATCAACTTTCGGGCTATCTAAGTACTAAACTAAACGCAACCACTTATGGCTTCCCCGCAAACACTAGCGCGAACCTATCATGGGAACTTGCCAATGCATTTTCTTATACTGATATTGAAATTGGTTCTCTTGTATCATTCACTGTTTCTCCGGGAACAGGTTATCAATTTGCTCCGATAATCTATATTGATGATTATCGAACAGCATATCATAACGTCTTTGACGTAACTTTGAACGTGACAAACACTTCACAATTTTTCGTTGGTTTAGAAGTTTCTCAAGTATCATCCAATGCTCTTGGTAAAATTATTAATATTGATACTATTAGAAACACTATTGATATACGTGATTATCGTTTTAATGATAATACTCAATTTATAGTAACTGTTGATGCTAATTCAATGTTGGTTGAAGAAGCTACTAAAGTATCCACCAATGTTATAGCTGTTGCTTCAAACCGCGATATTCCTGCACAAGGACGAAACGCCAATGTTATAACAACTGTTGCTACAGGCAATGGTTCTTTGCTTGATCTAAACGTTCTGTATTCAGGATTTGGTTATATTGACGGGGAACAGATATGGGTAGATGTTGATAATATCCAAGGAGATAATACAGCATTCGGAGTAACAAACCTAGGGTTAATCGGTAAAGGAGAAGGTTTCTACCGAGATAAGAACGGTTTCCTTTCTGATACTAAGAAACTATATGATGGTTTCTATTATCAAACATTCTCTTATGAAATTCAATCTTCAACAGTACTTGATAAATATGAAAAGCTTATTAAACAGCTAGCACATCCTTCTGGTACGATGATGTTTGGTCGTATTGTTCATAAAACAAAAGTGAACAGCAATCCGACTATTCTAACTGCTATCATGTCCAAAGGACCTGTTCTATCTGCTGATCCAACTCCGTATATCCTAACCTTTTATCCTGATGGATTTGTGGATGGTGGAATGAGTATAACTGCTAATGGTGCGGCTCAAGTGTTGTATGGTCGAGTTCTAACTGCTGGTGGTGCTGCAATAAATCTAACAACTGGTAACGCAACTCTAGTGGTGACAACTTAATGGGTACAATTTTAGCAACAGATACTTATCGGGTTCAACGAGCGCAAGATTTCATTAATGATTTTGCTAATAATAGCTATTATCTGTTTTTTGGAGACGGTTCTCTTCATACCAGCAACAACATCAATGATGTAGATGATGATGTTGAGTCTAATCTTTATGACGTATGGAATAGTATGATTTGTGGTAAAGAAATTACCACAAATAATGTTGTATTAGCAATTCAAAATATTCCTTATCAGTCTAATACTGTCTATGCAATGTATGATGACAGTGATCCTAATCTATCTACTGAAAATTATTATGTTATTGTTAACGCAGGTTCTTGGTATCATACATTCAAATGTCTTGATAACAATGCCAATGCACTATCGGTTATTCAGCCTGATTTTTCCCAGATTGTTGGAACTAATGTAACACTTTATCAAACCGGAGACGGTTATCGATGGAAGTATATGTATTCGGTTCCAGTTGCATTAGTTGATGCCTTTGGTTATTCTGACTACTTCCCTTATCAAGCTAACAATGATATTTCAGGGAATGCAATTCCCGGTACCATTGATGTTGTTCATGTTGATTATGGTGGTAATTATTATAACAACTACTATACAGGAACTTTCCGTACTCTTGATATTGCTGTCGGTTCAGAAGTTGTTTATGCTCTTTCGGGTGACACGGCTGCAACTACTAATGGATACTATACGGGTTGTATCATCTATATGACAACCGGTTTAGCAGCGGGAGAATATCATTTTATTAATGATTATGTTTCTAATACATTGGGTAATTTCATCCTTCTTGACGTTGGGTTTACGAACGTGCCTCAAAACGGGGACAGTTTCGAAATCTATCCTCAGGTGTATATTCTTGGAAGTGGACAACAAACGGTTAATTGCGTAGGGCGAGCCCTAATTAATTCCTTAGCAACCAATTCAATCTATCGAGTAGATATTCTGAATAGGGGGGCGGATTATAATATGGCATCGGCTGCTGCTGTTTGTAATGCGGCTGTTAAGAATGATACCGGAGCAAACACTGCAATTCTTCGACCAATCCTTCCTCCACCCGGTGGACATGGTGCAAATGGAGCCGTTGAACTTCAGGCTTATAACGTAATTGTTGGACAAAACTTCAGTAACAACGAATTCGACACAATCGTTGATAGTGGGGGTTACCAACAAATTGGTCTTGTTCGAAATCCTTTGTTTGCCAATGTTCAAATCAACCTATTATCGGCAACGTCAGAATTTGTTCCAACTGAAGAAATCCTAAGCCTCAATCCTTATTTCATGCAAGCGAATTGTTTCTGTAGTCTTGGTCTTTTCTTTATTGGAAGTCCAGCCAATAATAGTTTGTTCACCGATCAATTCGTTCCGGGAAGTCTTATCTTCTTTTATGATCCGGGGTTGCTCCAGGCACAAATAACTTCAGTAGTAAGTGTTGTCAACAACCAAGTTCTCGAAATTAGCTCCTCCGCTAATTTCAGTTCAAACAACCTTCTACTTGCATTTGCTAATGCAGTAACCAAGCTAATCTGTAACACTGTTGTTTCCACATCAGAAATTCTTGCCGAAACTGATAGTAACATACAAACCGGCTCATTATTGATGGGAACTTTGACTGATAATCTTGCTTATATCAATAATATTGAGCGAAATGGGATTACTAAAACCTTTAGTACTTATATTCAAGCTACACAACTTGGAATTGTACCTTTGTCGGGATCGTTTATCGACGGGGAAATTATTTCCCAAGGATTAGGGTTTGCTGTTCTTCAAAGCATTTCATCAAATGGTACTACTGCATGGGTTACGTCCCCCGGAGGTATACCACTTACGACTTCAACGATAACAGGACTTCAGTCAGGCGCAACTGCTCAAGTTAGTAGTATCCTTCCCGGAGAATTGGTTTATGGATCAGGAGATGTCATCTATATTGAGAATATTGACCTCATTACTCGTTCTAACACTCAATCCGAGACGTTCAAATTAACATTTAACTTTTAAAATGAACACTAAATAAGCTTATGATTCAATTATATATAGAAACGGGGAGATAAAATTGCCCCAACAGACAAATCTCAACGTGTCCCCATATTTTGATGACTATTCGTACAGTAGTCAATATTATAAAGTGCTGTTTAAGCCGGGTGTTTCCGTTCAAGTTCGTGAACTTAATACCATGCAGTCGATGCTCCAAGGGCAAATCGAAAGCTTTGGAGATAACATCTTCTCCAATGGTACGATTGTCTCAGGCTGTAACTTTCAGACGTTTTATAATTATCCCTACGCTAAATTAAATGATCTAGACATCTATGGGGGCACTGTTAATATCGGTGCTTATTTGAATATGGGCGTTATGAACGCCAGTACCGGTCTACGTGGTATCATCATCAATGGTGAAACCGGCTTTATTGCAAACGACCCTAATCTTAATACAATCTACATCAACTATACCAATTCTGGTTTCGACGGAGTTAACTACTTTTCAACCTTCTCGGAAGGTGACATCCTAACCATCTTCAACCCTGTTTATAATGGCATTGAAGATATTACCATCAACAATGGTGGTGTCGGATTTTCGAACACCAATCAAATTATCGCCGTTTCCGCAATTGCTGTCATCAACACTGTAGGCTTTACTGTTGGTCAATATATCACCAACGGACGAGGCGCAAATGTCCAAATTTCTGCCATTGATCCTAACACACGTGCTAGCTCTGGTCAAGTTATTCTTTCGATCCAGCCTCGAAATGTTGACTTGGCGAATGCCAGCCTAACCGCAAATGCATGGACCTTTGCAAATTCCGATACTCTTACCATCGTTGGGTCGAATTCTTCGGCTGGGCAAGTTTCAGGTGTTATTGGTGTTGGCTTTAGAGGACAAATTGTTACAACGGCAACTGGTAGTATTCAAACGACCTTGACTTTGAGCAAGGGTATTGGATATACTACTGTTCCTTATATGACAGTTGTTTCGTCAAACAACGCTTCGGGATTGTCAACGCTTCAGCTTGTTGCTCAGAATTATATCACTAAAGTTGCTGTCGCTAACGTTGCCCAAGCCGTGGGATCAGGATATGCTTTCGGTGTTTCCCGAGGCGTTATCTTCTCCGAAGGATTTTTCCTAGACGTTCAACCTCAAACTATTGTTGTTGACAAGTATAATACCAGTCCAAACTATCCTAATAACGTTTGTGTTGGATTTTCTGTTGAAGAACAAATTATCGATTACACCCAAGATCAATCCTTACTTGATCCAGCATCGACAACAAATCAAAATGCTCCGGGTGCTGATAGATTAAAGCTTGTTCCTACTCTTGTTCTTGATGATCCAAATGATGCAGCTTCGAACACCGCATTCTTTACAATTGGTCAATGGACGCAAGGCAATTTTGTTAAGCAAAATCAACAAACCGTGTACTCCATCATTGGAGATACAATGGCTCAAAGAACTTATGAGCAAGCAGGAGATTATGTTGTTGATGAATTCCTCCTCACTACTCAATCCCCAACCAATACAGCATTTGAAGGTCTTTACTTCAACGTAGTTATCGATCCGGGTCTTGCTTATCTTCAAGGATATCGTACTCCGACTTATACCAATGATATTCTTCAAGATAATAAAGGTCTTGATACTAATGTTACCAATAACTATACAATTTCTCTTGCTTATGGTAATTACTTCATTGTTGATCAGGTAGGTGGTACTTGGACGTTTAACCAAGGTGAAACAGTTTACCTATACGACACTGCTAAAACCTTTTTGTCCAACACAACGCTTGTTAAAACAGCAAACAGTAATCCGGTTGGTAATCTAATTGGAACGGCTGATATTCGTTCAATGACAACCCTATCGGGCATTCCCGGATCAGCAGGCGCAAGCTACCAGATGTATGTTTTCAATATACAGATGGCAAACGGATGTAGCATTTCACAGGTTAAGTCAGTTTATGCAAACGCTTCTTCCAATGGTGGTATTTGTGACGTAATTCCATCTATCATTTCTTCAGGAAATACCTACGGGGGACAGGTATTTGACTCCAAGAAATCAACCATGATCTTCCCGGCTCGTGTTGAAAGCCTGAAGAACGCCAACAACATTTCTTACCAGTATCGAACTGTTAACACCACCGCTAAGCTTTCAAATGCTGGTATTATTTCAGTTACCGCTCCGTCAGGTGACGTATTCCCATATGGTCCCGGTGCTGATCTAGATTTGGATCAATTGAGTTTTGATCTTTATGTTGTACCGACTGAAGCGGACGCTGTTTTTGTTGCTAACGGATCAGGTACTCTTTCTGTTTCAACTGTTACCGGTAATGTTATCGGTACAAGCACTAACTTCTTGTCAAAGTTTAACGTTGGAGATTGGATATACATTTATAATAATGTTGGATATGATCTTCATAATATCATCAACATTGTTAATAATACCTTTATGGTTATTGAAGGTAATGCAACTTTCATTAATACTACATCTAATTATGTTCAAGTATACCCGAAGAATGTTCCAATTCCGCTTGGTCAAGGAAATGTTACAGCAAACGTCAATGGTACTGGTGCGGTTCTAACCATCAATCTTGGTACTACCTTGAATGATACAGGTGATGATGGCTTTGGTGATCGTGCTGTAACTGTTGGATTTAATATTCTACGATCCGATGTTTCTTCTTCAGCTAAGTCTGCTAATCGTCAACGCTTTGTTAAAATTGATGTCGCAAATAATGCTGGTGGGACAACAGGTCCATGGTGTTTGGGTGTGGCAGATGCATTCCGACTACGTGGTGTTTATATTGGTAATTCTTCAGTTGATACTACAGGTTCGAACTGGATATCATCATTCTCAATTAATAATAACCAAAATCTCGACTTCTATGATTTGAGTGATTTGGTTATGAATTCTCAGGCTCCATATATATTTCTTGGTACTGAATATATTCTTGTTGAGTTTGATTATTTCAGCGTTACATCTCCTGGCTTATATACAACAGTTTCTTATATCGGTTCTAACGCTAATACAATTGCGGCTATGGATAGTCTTGATCTTAACGACTTGACTTCCAACAATGGCGTTAACAGCATGGAAATTCAATCCTTCTTTACCAGCACCGGTAAAGAAATTCCTCTCATGCAGGCATTTGATTTCCGTCCATATAATGCAAATACTGTTCTTCCTACAACTTCAACTTCAACTGCACCAGTTAATCCTCCATATGCAGTAAATTTTGGAAGTAATGAAAAGAAGTTCCCGCTACCTAATTCTTTGTTTACTTGTGATCTTGAATACTATCTTGGACGAATTGATGTTGTAACGTTGGATACTCATTCAAATATTAATATTGTTCAGGGTATACCTTCAACCGCTGGTCAAAGAATTGCGCCTGTTCCTCCTAAAAATACAATGTTGTTGGGAAGTATTAGTGTTCCAGCATATCCAAATATTCCTCTAAATCCATCTCCTTCGTTTGCCGAAATCATTAACACAGGTGTTAATAACGGTCAATTCTCTTCGGGATTAATTGGACGAGCAAGTGTTACCGTTTCGATTAACAATGGACAATTACCGTACAATCAGCCGCAAAACTATACTATGGCTGATATTGGTACTCTTGATCGTCGTCTACAAGCTGTTGAATATTATGTTTCTTTGAGCCAGTTGGAAAGTAATGTTGCAAACATGAACATTCCTTCCTCTGTCGATCCATCAGCCAACCGTTTCCAGTTTGGATACTTTGTTGATGATTTCTCAACCCAACTATTCTCCGCATTGAACGATCCACAATATGCTGCAACTAAAGAAGTTGCTGATATCGTTCCTTCGAAACTATTGTTTGATGCATACCTTCAGGGAACTATCGGAACTGTTACTTATAAAGATGTTCTACTAGTTTCACAGCTTAATGCAACTTATGCAATTCCATCATCGAATGTTGGTCCAAACACTGTTATCAAACCAGTTTGTGTTGGGGCTTTCGATAACGTTGTTGCTTACGTCACTCAATATCGTTCATGGACCGATAACTTCACTCCGGGATCAAACAGCGCAGCGGCTAATCTTGTATCTGATAGTTTGACTCTTCGCTTTATTAATGTTGAACAACTAGAACAGTTGTACTCGAATAACAATACTAATTTCACAGCACTAGCCTTTAATGGTCAAGGTAACGCTGCATTCCAAACTCAACTTGACACCATTCTTTCAACTATCGTTGCAGGACCACCTACTGAAGTTTCGTTCCAACACTTGGGAGGGAATGTTATCGAAGAAGCTTTGGCGTCAATTGCTTCTAAAGCATATGCTTATCAAACTAAGTATTCTGCTCCAAGTTCAATTCCGACATTACCATCGGTTAATACGTCTATTTGGGCAATGTTTCCGTTCTTGTCGGCACTTCCTGTTGAATTGTACTTCTATAATTACGACAATCCTACTCGTATCGACATTTTCCAAGCAAATACTGGCGTTCCGATGACTTCTACGTCAGCATCAGTTAATGGTGTTGCTATTCCATCGGCTAATCAACCACGTCCTCTAACACAAGCTGAAATTACAACACTAACCGGACCCGATTCCAATTACTTCTTTGATGACCAGCCTTCTCTTTATTTGACTGCTCCTACACAGGCATCGGTTACAGGCGGATTAACTGGTTATTACACCGGAGCAGGAGCAATTGCCTTCCAGTATAATTCACAACAGAGTGAATACTACAATGTTGTGGCTTCGACCTTCAGAGGACCAAATCAACGTTGGAAATGGGCAATGGGATACCCTGTTGGGGGAGCATCCGTTGGTTGTATTCCTGACCAAGAAACTTGGAATTATCTATTGCTAGAATCTGGTTGTACCAACAATTCTTATGGTGCATCAGGACAATGGTACCCACCGGGCGTACAAATTAACTTCCCGTTTGTTTACGGTGGTACTGGTGGTCTTACCTTCCAGCAAATTCAAGCATCTGTTCAACCGTTTGATATTAATTCAATGTGGTATGGCGGTCAGAATGCAGTTTCAGCTAGTGGTACACCATATACCGGTCAAATCTATGCTGTTCCGGGTACCTTTACCTATGCTGATATTCACGAGTATAGTGGTAATCCTGTTCTTAATGCTACTATCGCTAATTACTTCCAGGGCGCTGGTGGATGGGGTAACCTTGTATTCGGCTTCACGCTTAACTTTTAATTGAGGACAATATGACAGTTTGGGCTTTATCAAATGCCGTTTTTACTACTTCAGTTGGATTTTCCAAAGTGAAAGCGTTTGCGATTCCGAATGTCATCAAAGGTTTGAAGGCTAATTCCCCTTATGATCTTTATGTCAATAAAATCAATATGGATTGGGCATGTCAACCGTTTGGAGGAAATCTAGGTGATCCTTTAATCAGCGATGCAACTGGAACCCTTACATTTACGTGGTTTTTTGAGCAACAGTATTATCAAGGAATTGCGGTTCAAGGACTAAATAGTTCAAACACATATCTAACTATGGAATTACGAGGGCAAGATAACATCTCATCGTTTTATTATTTGCCAGTGAATTTAAGAGGATCGCAGTAAATGACAGCTAATACCCCTCCGACAAGCCAATTATTTAATCTAGGACAAACATTCTTTATTGATCCTTCTGTTTGTGGGGGCGCAACGACAATTGGTATTTCCGCTGTTGATTTGTTCTTTATGTTTGTACCAGCCCCGATTAACAATCTAACTGGTATCACGTATCCGGGTGTTTCTCTCTATATTACTGAAACATATAATGGCATCCCTATTATCAACGCTAACACCTATTCCCAGATAGCACGAGCCGAGTATCAAGCAATCGGAGCATCATCAGACGCTTCTTTGGCAACCACTTTTCGATTTCAAAGCCCAATCCAAGTCCCGACAGGTGCAACATACGCATTCCTAGTATCATTTGACCAAAACGAACAGTTTGCACTTTGGCACGAAGAAAAAGGATTTCCTCTTGTTGGTTCTCTTCAAGCCAACGGTCAATATATCGCATGCCCTGGTCCTTCATCAGCTTATTGTGGTCAGTATTTTGAATATGTCTCAACTTCAGCAACTAATGCAACAGAACCAGAATACAATCCCGTAACAGGGACAATCGAATGGGACCCCGAGCCTATCATTCTAGATGGTGGTGCTGGCGGTACACAGCAGGGTTTCACCTGGGGTTCCTTACCAACTTTTGACTTGAAGTTTAACGTTCATGGAGCATTATACTCAATAAACAACGTTCCTATCTTTTCAAACAACCAAATTGCAAACGGAGCAACGTTTACTGGAACTGGTGATATTGAACTTTTTTATGATGCTAATACTGGTGATATCACTATTGATTATCCTTCCTCAAATTATGAATTTATTTCCTTCAATCTAGCCAAGTCAACTCGTCAGTTGTTTATTGGTGCTCAGCGTATATATCAGAATACAGTTCCATATCCGGGTGGTAACTCTGTTGCAACATGTTCGTTGAACATGACAAATGTTATTACGGCAAACACCCAAACTACCAACGGTCAAGCATTCTCGTGGAATACCGTCTTTAGTAACTACACTGGTCCGAAATTTGTTACATTTATCGGACAAAATGATACTATTAATATTCGTCTTGTTACATCAATTCTTTCAAACACTCAAATTGCTATTGATGAACCAGTTACCTTTGTAAATTCTGCTGCTCAATTCATGATCACTCCTATTGCGTTCCTAGATTCTTGGGATCAAACCGTAAATTGGGGTACCGGGGGAGAACACCTTTATTATGCATTTGCTCGAAATTCAAATGCTAATAATACTGTTCGATTTACCTCGTGTTCTGTTGATCATACTCAATCAGCAGTGCATGCGGGTGGAACAGGGTATGCTAACACTGACGTTCTTTATATCACTGGCTACGAATATGTAGCTGGTAAAGTTCCATCATTCCCAATTAACGGTGTTGGAAACCATCCAGCATATGGTAATCTTGTAACCAATTCAACGGGTGGCGTTACTAATATTCAATGGGCAAACATCGGGGCAGGATTTGTTAATACCGCTCAAATTCAAACAGTTGTATGCTCTGGTGCTACTGGAAATCCCACATCCAACACTTCAAACGGTTCGGGACTTTCCGTTAACGTTATTGTGGGTTCAACGGTTTGTACTGAATTGACTAATAATGTTCTACTTGAATGTAACGTTATCAACATCGACATTGAAGTAGCAAATCCAAACTTCTCTTTGAGTTCGCCTTCTGAAACTGAATTCTCGTTGTACGTTAAAACAACCTATACCGTTCAAGATGATCCTACAACGTCTACAGGATTTTTGTATCGAGTAGAACCAACTGCTGATGAAGATATTCTTCCAGTTCAAATGGATTCTCTCAATCACTTCTCAAATTCAGCAACATCCATTCCGTGTTATGTCTCATATTCTAACCAGTTCCAAGTATTGTACGCAAATGGAGTAATCAACGATCAAGTTAATCCGCTAAACGCTTTTGATAATTCATTTGTATTCTCTGTTATAACATCTTCGATATCTGATTATGTTATGATGAGCGTAAATACTACTCCTTATGTTGAATATACTAAGTATCTGGTTAACGACGACTATACTGGTGAAAATACCAATACCGGAAATGCTCTTGCTAAGCACTTGACCACCATTATCAACTTTTCTGGTAATAATGGTCTAATTCAGATGGCAGAAGACATTCGTGTTTATTTGACCGCTTATCAACCAGCCAATACCGGTCTTGAATGTTATGCTCGTATTCAGAACAGTACCGATCCTGAAGCATTTGGTAACGAAGATTGGACACTCCTAGAACTTATCAATGGTAATGATATCTTTTCGTCCCCGAGCAACCTGAATGATTATATCGAATTGACTTATGGGTTCCCTCAATATCCAAACGTCGATCTACTCCTTCCGGGAACTGTAACGATTGGTAATAATACATCAAATGTTGTTGGTTCAAACACCCTATTTGCTCAGACCCAATCTGATGGCAAGCCGATGTTAATTGCAGGCGATTTGATTAAAGTCTACGATCCCTTGTTCCCTGATCAAAACCACGCTGTTTGTATGGTTACCAATGTTTATAGTAATACTATCGTAGGGGTTGATGCAACTTTTGTTTCCAACTTCGAATTCGGTGTCGGTGGTCCTGCTTTGACTAACGTTGCGGGTTTGAAAGTAGCCCGTACTCGAAATTATACCCATCAGGCATTTAATAACATACAAAACGATAACGTTGTTCGTTATTACAACACGTCAACTCAGAAATATGATGGTTATGATATCCTTCAAATCAAGGTTGTATTCTTGTCCAACGATCTTCATCAAATTCCAAGGTTAAATAGCTTGAGAGGTATAGGACTTAGCTCATGATCGTTGAATATAAGACTAACATTAGTGGATTGACAAAAACAAGTACTGGTGTTGTCATTAATAACAACAAAGATCAGTTTGCTCTGATTAAATCTTCAAAAACCAGGGCAAGAGAAACAAAACAAATAAGGGCTGAATTATCACAAATAAAAAGAGAACTAGCAGAACTGAAAGAAATAGTCGCAAAGCATGTCATTCCAACTTAACCCCGTCGATCCAACAGCAAACGCAACCTTTGCGGATTTAGTCGCATTATCAAACGCGATTGTAAATGCTTGTGCGACCGAAGTTGTATCTGTTAATACTGCTTCTAATGGTGCTTTGACCATTGGCAATGGTTATGTTACAGGTATCTTTGGAGCGACAAACATTGTTGCTACTAATCTTGTGGGAGGTTCTGTTGCCAACCCAGCAAACGTGATTGTAAATTCCAACCTTACACTTAATGCAGTTTCTCTTATTTCAGGTAATACCTGGGTCAATTCGACCATGGTCAATACCTCGTTACTTCAGGCAAACGTAGCAAACTTCAACTATATCGGTGTTGAAACTGTTGCTATGGGTAATACCATTCTTCAAGATTTGTCTGCTCATCAAGGTGTCGGGGGCGCTCCTGTTCTTCTTGATTCTTGGCTTCTAACAGGATATCGTTCAGCCGACTATTTCATTAATATTGATGATAATCAAAGTAACAATTTTGGATGTACTCGACTATCCGTCCTTCAAGGAAACAGCAGCTTAATTCTAATAACTGAATATGCTCAGCTTTATACTAACGGAAGCCCGGTCGGTACGTTCTCGGCAAACGCCAACGCAACTCATGTGACAGTTTGGTTCACGACGGGTGGTTCCAATAACGCAAATATTACCGCAACTAAAGTAATGTTGAGGCTATAATGACTGCAACCAAATATAACTTAATCGTTGAACAAGGTTGTGATTTCTCTTATACCATTCCTTTGCTCGATCCCTCACAAAATAAACTTGATGTGACTGGATATACAGCAAATGCTGCAATGAAGAAATTCTATACCTCAATGAATACTTACCCGTTTTCTATTCAGCTTGTTAACGGGGCTCTTACCATAGCAATGAATGCAGTGCAAACAGCCAACATCGCTATGGGACGTTATGTCTATGATGCGATCCTTTATAATGGTATTGCAAACACAACTGTACGTTTAGTAGAAGGTATTGTTACAGTTAATCCGGGTGTCGCGGAGCCTGGAATTAATACTGATGATGAGCTATTAACTGATTAACCTAAATATGTTTTTACCTATATGGGAGCAGTTAATTGACGTATCAGCCCAAACGCGATATCCCTTCTGACGCGCCTGATTGCAGAAGTAAAAATCCTCCGGTTGAGTGTTCTTGTGATCAAGAGCAGACTTGTAAACAAACTGAGGATACCCCACATCAACTAGAACTTCCCTTCGAATCAAACAACACCCCATCCCGCACGCTCCAATTTCTTGCAGATTCCCCGTTAACTGGTTGGGTACAACTCTGGAACCGTCGAGATTTATCAATTCTATAGTCGTCGTTTCCGGCGTGCGCTGGATATATAAACCAGAAGCAATATCAACATTATGGGCAAGAAGCTTACTAAGAGCATCAGTAGGAACAACGATATCAGCATCAATAAAAAATAGATAATCATGACCACGCTCCACTACCCAAGATGCAATTAAGTTACGAACTTGATCGGTTTGATAACCAAAACTATATTGAAATTCTGTTCCAATATTTACAGGTACATCAAGATCATAGATAGCTTTAAAAGTATCAACCTCAATATACTTGTTTGTCGGTACCGCAATCATAACGCGCTTAACATCATTGGCACGTGCAATCTCTTCAGCTTTCTGAGTGTTCTCTGTTAGAACATATCGTGTGTTATGAAAATGATAGTCAGCATCAACTCCCGAATCAAATATCTGGTTGATTTGACGCCATCCATGTTCTTCTAACCATGCTTTCAATTCATCAAATTTTGGAGCCCCCAAGTTATACTCGACATTTTGACCCTCAACAATAATATCCTTAACATAAAGTAAGATATCAGGGCATCCCTTGAGGATATCCAATTCTGATCCTTGAACATCGAGTTTGATTAAATCAGGAAATGGAATATTGTTGTTCTTGACATAGGTATCAAGACGATGCATTGCCTTATCTACAGGCTTAAACTTAACACCATCCCCGGCAATAGCAGCATTTTCCAAATAAATGCTATTACCACCCGGATCATCTAAATTCTGATAGAACGGAACAATCTTTCCATCTTCATCACCTAAAAGAATGGGATGAAACGGAATACCAAATTTTTCATGGACAATTTTAACTTGGTCCATAGCATCAAAACCAAAATACTCAGTATTTTCCTTGCTCCAAACAGGATCAGCAATTCGTTGCCAATGGAGAACACACGAACCAATATCATAAATCACCTTTGGATTAATATGCATCTCGTTACGCATGCGATAGAGATAATCTTGCATCTGCGGTGGCATGAGATGTAACGCATCACTCATTTCCAGAAGTCTATTATCTACCGGAGTAGGAGCACTTTCGGGAAGTTTCACGTGAAACTTCAAAATCTCGTCAGCTACCTTGTTTTGGGTCTCACCATGTATCTTGTAATCATTCATCGGGTTCACATCGTTATAATTGACAATAATATCAGGGACAGCGAAGATTTTATCTCCCCGAGCCTGTTCGATAAGGGCATAAAACATCGCATTGTCGCCCCCTTCCTTATACCAATTGCCATCCTTATCTTGAAGTTGTTTCTTATCAATCTTCTCAAACAATTCTTTACGGAAGGTACGTAAATGAGTATAAGGCATATTCCAGTTGAATTTATATTCTCGGAATTGCTTATTCTTAATAATCTCGGGGGGATAAGGCTGAGCTATCAACGGGATGCCATCGGCTATAGACCACATTGATCCATAAGTGAAATCCGCATCTCTCGTCTGATATAAATGATTGTAAAAATTGAAGATTTCAGGATTGTTGACTAGATAATCGTCCCCATCAAGCAACATGACAATACAATTTTTTTCATTTACAACATCATATTTGTCTCTATACGATCCACCCAAAGCTTCATATTGATTTCTAACAGCACTTCCATTGTGATTTTGATTATGACGAATGATTAAATTTCCTGACAACATACCTTCTATATTAGACGGTCTATTATCAGAAGCATCGTCAATAACAACATGAGTGTAATTGGAATAATTTTGAGCCTTAACTGAGCGAATACATCGTTCAAGATAATCCCATCGTTGGTACATAGCAGATATGATAAGAATATGACGTTCAAGCATTATAAAAAATCCTCAAAGTTTGACACGCGACGACCAAAAACCTTATGGACACGATAATTGAGCCACTTCACTTTTTGATATTCATCTTGCTCTAAAGTCTTATCCGACAAACGGTAGAAATGTTGCTTCCATTGAAGAGCAATTCCATCCCATCCAATAATGTCCTTTACGATATTACCGCCATAAGCTTTTTGTTGCCAGATGTATTCTTCATCACGAGCAAACTTACACATCTCAACAAAGCGATGTAATTGTTGATGTTCGTCTACCTGAAACAAAGGATTATTCTTCAAGGTGTAATCAACAAAATAAGTTGCTCCCGGAACGCATGTTTCTTCAAGGGCTCCAAAGCGTGAAGCTATGACAGGCACGTTATGTGCGGTTGCTTCTAGAGCACTTATCCCAAACGTCTCAGGAAATTGTCCCGGCGCTAAGAAATAAGATGCTTGTGTGAGAATTCTAGAGATTTCTCTTTGTGTGATAACCCCGGTGAAGTCAATAGACTTGTCTTTATTTTCTCTAACAAGTCTTTGCCAATCAGTTTCCTGTTGGTCAGCTTCACCATTCGGAAAGCGATAGTACCCCCCAATAACAATTAATCTCTGACCGCCGTCTTTAATACGTGGCCAGATTTCCTTGACAGTCGGTTCCATGCCCTTCGTATAGGACGCATTAAATACCCAAAGCTTCTTATCTTTATTCTTAATATCGACAAAATCTTGATACTGTTCAACACCATTACGTGTCTGAAACACTCGGTTCTTAAGAACTTCAAAATTACGTCGATTTCCATGAGTACAGTTAGTCACATAAACCGTATGCCAATCTGAAAGAGTGAAAATCTCTGAAATAGCCCCTGACATGACCATGGGTTCAAGGTCATTCTCCCCATCTACAAACGTATCATGCATCCAAAGAACACGATGATGTGCTTTTTGGCAAATTGCTAGTTGTTCAAATCCAAGAGGGAGTGGTTGCCTAAAAGGCTTCACAGAACGTGACGAAATCATGATGTCACATTGGAATTCTTCCTCAGGATAATGATGCATAGATTTGATCGGAATGTAGTGAACGCCGTCAGGCTCAGCACTACTCCCGGTCGAAATGTGGTCATTGATGACCGTCACTTCAAACCCAAGCTTGACCAATTCTCTAGAAATTCGAATTACTGAGGATTCTGAGCCGCCTAATCCTCTAGTTTCAAGCGTGTTATAGTTATATGGCAGTCCTAAAACATCGATTAGGATAATCTTCATTATTCCCTCATACCTAAATATTCAGCCCTTTTATACCACCAAACGATTGAGATGTCAAGAAAAAAATGATCAGCCAAACCACTTCACCTTCCACTGGCGTACCAGTAGCGTCAGATAAGGCTACAGATTTACAATTTGAGCGTGCTTTGGTGATGTCCAATGGTGTCATGTACGCCACTCAAGACGGTACAATCTATGAAATCGGAGGCATCTTAACACAACTTGTGGTTGGTAACGTCGAGATCACCAACACATCCATTTCATTGAATGGTGTCAATCTTACAACCGGATTCACTGGTTCACCGGGTGGTCTAGGCTACACTGGTTCAATTGGCTATACCGGCTCAATCGGCTTCACTGGTTCACCCGCAGCAGGATATACCGGTTCACTCGGTTATACCGGTTCGTCGGGAGTGGGATATACTGGTTCTCAAGGTAACCAAGGTAATGATGGTGATATTGGTCCTCTTGGATATACCGGTTCACAAGGTGATACTGGTGCGACCGGTGATCAAGGCGACCAAGGTTATACTGGTTCTCAAGGTGATCCTGGCTATGTTGGTTCTCAGGGTGACACCGGATATACTGGTTCTTTGGGATATACCGGTTCGCAAGGGGTAGGTTATACAGGTTCACAAGGAACAACTGGATACACTGGCTCTCAAGGAGCAATCGGTTATACAGGTTCACAAGGTTACACTGGCTCACAAGGCACAACCGGATATACCGGTTCTCAAGGTGTAACAGGTTACACGGGTTCTCAAGGTGCTATTGGTTATACCGGTTCACAAGGCACAACCGGATATACCGGTTCTCAAGGTGTAACAGGTTACACTGGTTCTTTGGGATCGGCTGCGCCTGTTTCAATTATCTATACCTTCTCAACTACTACTACAGATTCAAATCCGGGTACTGGTCTTCTTCGACTTGATAATTCTACTCAATTAAGTGCAACAACTATTCGTACCAATACATCAGATGTTAACAATATAGATTTTACTGCTGTTTTGGATAGTCTTGATGCATCAACTAATCCTATTAAAGGTCACATTCTTCTTTCGTTATATAAGAATGCATCCTTGAACTGGATTTTATTTACTCTTACTTCACGCGCGGCTCCATCAGGATATCGAAACTTTACTGTTGTGGAAGTTGCAGGTAGCGGAGCTAATCCATTTACAAACGGTGATCTTGTTAACTTCCAATTCACAAGGGCTGGTAATCTTGGATACACCGGCTCTCAAGGTGTTATTGGATACACTGGCTCTCAAGGTACAACAGGCTACACCGGTTCACAAGGTGCAACTGGCTATACCGGTTCTCAGGGAGTAATTGGTTATACCGGTTCTCAAGGAACAACTGGATATACAGGTTCTCAAGGTGTAATAGGATACACTGGTTCTCAAGGTTATACAGGTTCTCAAGGACCGGCAGGACCTATTGCAATTACATATACATTTTCTTCGAATACAACAAATGCCGATCCCGGTTCTGGTTTTATTCGACTTAACAATTCTACTCAGTTAAGTGCATCAGCATTATATGCTTCCAATAATGATATTAATGGAATTAGTTTTCTAACTGTTTTGAACCATTTAGCCGATTCAACAAATGGTGTAAAAGGATATTTGTCACTTCAAAAATTTAACGATCCTACGAAATGGATTTTGTTTACTTTAACAAGTGAAAGCGTTGTAACTGGTTATGATGTTTTGAACGTAACCGAAGTTTCAGGTAGTGGAACTAATCCATTTTCCAACAATGATATAATTATTCTTCAGTTCACACGTGCTGGTGATATTGGTTATACCGGCTCACAAGGTGTAATCGGTTACACCGGCTCACAAGGTACGACAGGTTATACAGGTTCAAACGGTGTTAATGGTTACACAGGTTCTCAGGGTGTTATAGGTTATACCGGATCACCGGGAGTAGGAGCAGCAGCTAATACTGACGTTCTATTTGATGATTCTTCGACAGCAAATGGTTCGGCTGGTTTTACCTTTATCAAAACAACAAATAACGTCTTTATCGGCAACACTCTATCATTTGGTAATTCTACCGTTAATTCTCTTGTTAACAGTATTTTATTTGTTGCTAATGATCCATCAAATTCTATATCAGTTAATACTTCTAAAATTATCCTTGGATCAAATCTTACAATAAACACAGCAGGAATATTCCTTGGTAATTCTACTGCTAATGTTGTAATTAATTCTGGAAATGCATTTTTTGGAAGTGCAACATCTAATATAATTTGGTCAGGAACATATCTTAATATCTTCAATGCTCCACTGATTTTTGGAGCAAATCTCGCCCAAATTGGTGGTATTAATATAGTATATGGTACGGGCGGTACTAACACAATTTTGAATTCGATAGGAATTTGGGTTCAAACTAATACAACTGTCAATACTACTCTTAATGCTATTGCTCTCCAAGTTGGTAATTCTATTGTCAATAGTACAGCCCTACAAGTGGGAATAGCTGATATCTATAATGGTTATGCTAATAATCTGCCTTCTGATATGCAAGAAGATTGTTTGCGATTTACAACTATTCATTCCGGTACTGGTGAAAAATATACATACATCGCGATTTATACCGGTGGATCGTATGTTGTTAATACAGGCGATTATCTTGAATTTGATGTTATGTCCGATTGGAATAATATAGCAATTGATTCTGGTATTGAAATTGAATTCGCAAATAATTCAGGTCGAGGATTAGGACTTGTTGATCAAAATAGTTATTCAATTAATGCTCCGGTAAGTCCACCCCAAAACGGTCAGTGGTATCATCGAAAAATAAATCTTGCGTCAGCTAATGGCTATACGATGCAACGTATTGAATTAGTTGAAGAAAGCAACGCAAACGGAACATTCGTAGCTTACTATAAGAACGTTCGAATTTCAAATGCTGGTGTTCCAAAATTAGATATTTGGACAGGTGGTCCCCCTCAATCTAATACAATTGAATTTACTTCAAATTCATCATCTTATGATGTTGTAGGTAGTTACTTCAAAGGCATCCATATTGGTAATACCGTTACATCAACTAGTGCAACTGCTGTTCCGAAAATTATTTTCGACTATGCCTATTCATCTGTTCCCGGTCAAAATCTTAAAGTTGATTTGTGGGGGGGAATTGGTGATTATGGTTTCACCGTTTCGGGTGGATCGCTTGATTACGTTACTACCGGTCAACATTCATTCTATAATGGTGCCCAAAATCAATTTATTGTTAATGCTACAGTCTTTAATATTCTTGGACTTATATTATCTATTGGTAATACAACAACGAATGTTGTTATTTCCAACAACTCTATTGTTCTTGGAAATTCGACGGTTAATTCATCTATGACTAGTTTAGCATTTTATTGTAATGCTGCAACTTATGCTGGATACATGAATAGTAGCATCATTGTATTTGGTAATGCTACTTCATCAGCAAGTCTTAATAGTACTTCTATTGTTGCCCCGGCTGCTGTTTTTGGAGGCGGTGGTGATAATTATATCTCTCTTACAATGAATAATGGGGGTGGTGTACCAGCTTCTTCAGGATCAGGTGTTTTTGGAGCTATTGGTTGGAACTTCTCATCTGGAAGTGCTGAAATTAATTTTTGGAATACTTATATCGGGTTCCTTCCAACTCCATCATTTCAATTTCGACAATTGACAAATAGTACGTCTTCTTATGTATTAGCTTCAATTGCTCCGAATTCTTTTGCGTTTGCTGCAAACTCTTCTTATACTTACTTCCTAGGGAATACGTCTGGTGTTTATACTGCTAATACTTCGTCAATATATCAATTAGGTCCTTGGATTTATTCAGGAGTTGGAAGAGTAGCTATATCACAATTACCTCTAACAACCAATGGTACAACAACTACAGTTACTTTACCGCTTCCTCCGGGTGTTACTCGCTGGTATACAAACTTTTATAGTGTCTTAAATGCCAACGCAGTTCCTACAACGGGGGCACTTGGAATATATACGGCAAATTCTAGTGCTAACATTTATCTTGTTGCTAATACAGTTTTAACGGCAATTACAAATACATCTCCTAATGCTAATGGAAATATTGTATCACTAGGTGCAGTAGCTTCCGCTGCAACTACATTTTGGACGAACAATGTTATTACAATTATTGTTTCAAACTCCCAAGCTTTAGCTGTTGATATTGTCATTGATTATCGATACCTAACATAAGGAAATTTATATGGTTATTAATACTCTTCAAACTCCGCAACCTAATGGTGCTTCATTAAGTATTCATCCAAGTGATTTGTATTGGCCATATATTTTGGTTGTCGATGCCAATACAAATATCGTATATTTTAAAAATGAAGTAAGTAATGCTGTTGTTATTCTTGGATCACAACAACAAGCAATGAATGCTACTAGTCTTGTTGTCGGTAACTCGTCAGTAAACGTTGCCATCAATTCATCATCTATTTCTATTTCAGGTATTTCATTCTCTCAAGGTTTTACTGGTTCAAATGGTGTTCAAGGTTATACTGGTTCACAAGGAATAACTGGTTTTGTTGGATCAAAAGGAGGTACTGGTTTCACTGGTTCGGGTGGTCAAGGATTTACCGGTTCAAAAGGATTTACTGGTTCAGCAGGATTTGGTTATACTGGTCCACCGGGTGATATTGGATATACCGGTTCACCGGGTGATGATGGTGGTCCCCAAGGTCCACGTGGATTTACGGGTTCACCCGGTGGTCCAATAGGTTACACCGGCTCACCGGGTCCAACTGGTGCGGGTTATACCGGATCAAAAGGTAATCAGGGCAATCAGGGTAATCAAGGATTTACTGGTTCACAAGGTGTACAAGGTTATACTGGTTCGGTAGGTACTGGTCAAGCTATTACATCCATATTTGCTAGTTTGCCTGTTTCTCCGACCTTGGGACAGCTTTATACAGTCACCGATGGTCCCCCTGGATTAGAACTAGGTCAAAACTTAACATTTGGAGGTTATTCTACCTTATATTTGGTCTGGTATAACACAACTAACTGGACTGTCATAGGTAAATAAGAGATGATTGCTACTACAACAACTCCCTTTGGCGCACTTATCGTTCCGACTAATCCTCATTTACTAAGCGCACCAGCATCGCTTGTTATTAATCTTGCGTCAAAGATGTTGTATTCATTCGATGGTGTGAATACATTTGCAATCGGAGAAAATATTGATCATATTTGTGTTGGTAACTCGACATCAAATATCTACATCAACTCATCAGCGATCCTAATAAACGGCTCACCTCTTGCCGAAGGATTTACCGGTTCACGAGGATACACGGGTTCGAATGGTGTAAATGGTTATACAGGTTCAGGTGGTGTTCAAGGTTACACTGGTTCTTCCGGTGCAGGTTATACTGGATCAGTCGGTTATACCGGCTCTGAAGGTGGTATCGGTGATATAGGTCCAATTGGTTACACTGGTTCACCGGGAGGACCAACAGGTTATACAGGTTCGCCGGGCTCACCGGGCGGTTATACCGGATCACCGGGCACACCGGGTGGTTATACCGGATCACAAGGTTATACTGGACCAACAGGTTATACCGGATCACCGGGTGATATTGGTTATAGCGGTTCAATTGGTGCTCAAGGTAATCAAGGTAATCCGGGTTATACTGGTTCGGCAGGTTCACCGGGTGGTTATACCGGTTCACCGGGTTATACTGGTTCACCAAGTACAGTTATAGGTTATACTGGTTCTCAGGGACCAGCGGGTGGTTATACTGGTTCACAGGGTACTCCGGGTACTAACGGTGCCGATGGTGCTCAAGGTCCAATTGGGTACACTGGTTCACAAGGTAATGGTGGTTCTCAAGGTTATACTGGTTCTCAAGGCAATCCCGGAGGTTATACCGGTTCACAAGGTTATACTGGATCGGCTGGTGGTACTGGTTATACTGGTTCAACAGGTGGACTTGGTTATACTGGTTCTCAAGGCTCACAAGGTGTCATTGGATATACTGGTTCTCAAGGTGGACTTGGATATACTGGTTCTCAAGGTTATACCGGGTCTCCGGGTTCAACAGGCTCAACTGGTTATACTGGTTCAAAGGGTTCAACGGGTTTTACTGGTTCTCAAGGTATCATTGGTTATACCGGCTCTCAGGGTATTCAAGGTGTTCAAGGTTACACTGGATCGAGTGTTTTTGGTGGAGCAAATACTCAAGTCATATTCAATGATTCAGGAGTATTAAATGCTGTTGCTGGATTTGTCTTCGATAAAACTTCAAATAACTTAACCGTTGCAAATAATTTTTCTGCTACAAGTCTAAACGTTGCCAACGGCACAATTTCGAACTTCTTTAATGTCACTCCTTATGGACAAATTAATGCATTCTCTAATGCTATTGCAGCAAGTATAAATGGTAATTTTATTCCAGCATTTTGGTTTAATGATCAAGGAATGCAATTATCTAATGCTGGATTTGAAGATAACCATACTTATGTTTCGTGGGCACTTGATGCTGGTAAAAATACTTCTAATACAACTGGTTCATACACAGGTATGTATGTTCAAATGTATGGTGTTTCTGTTAGCACAAATGCTTATATAACAACGGCACAATTTAATGTAACGGCTGTTGTTGATAGCACCAATTCTCATATTCAAACAGGTAATTATACAGCAGTAAATCCTTACGTTCAAATTCCAAGTGGCATGAATGTTACATCAGCCGTTGGTATGGAAATTGATTTCAATACGTCCTCTAACTCTGTTGCACGACAAGGAATTCGAATTGCCGACTTGTCCCCTGTAACGAATGGTATTGGAACAACCATCGATTCGGGAATTTATTTCGTCAAACTGAACACTGCTCGTGGACTTAGAGAAGGTATAACTTTTGGTATTGATCTTTATGGTAACGATCAAGGTTTTGGTATTCAAGCCAATGGTGCTTTACTTCGCGCAACCAACCTAACAACTAAGTTATATGCTGGTTTTGACCTATCAAATGTACAAGGTGGATATGCTCAATCAGCAATTCTATTGAACTCTTCGGATAAAATTTATTTTGGAGCCAATGGTGCAGGCGGTACAATTTGGGCTGAAGGAGCAACACACGGATATCTTCAAATCTTTACTAACACTAATGACTGTGTATTCCAAAACGGTTCAGGTTGGAATACTCTTTGGATAGGCGCAACTGGTGGTGTTGGTGTTGCTGTCGGTGATCCCGGAGCCGGAAATCTAGGTGTTTTGAATAATATAACTGCTGGTAATTCAACAGTTAATTCGGTTATTACTCCCACAACAATCAGTACTCAAACTGTTTTTGCTAACACAGTTACTATTAAAGGCAACATTGAATTAGAAAAAAATAATATCCTACTTTACGGTGCTGACCCAACTGGAGCAAATGACTGTAGTGCTGCATTTACCGCTGCTATTGGAAATACTAATCACGTTCACTTCCCGCCTGGAAAATATCTATTCAATTCTCCTGTATCATTTACAATTCCGGGAGCGAATAGCGTTTTAATTGATGGTGAGGGACAAGATGTAACAATTATTAAATTTGCTAATAACGTTAATGGATTTAACATAACTTATACTAATAGTACTAGTTCGCTTCATATGAAAGATATGACTATTGGTAGTCAATCTTATGCTAATGTTTCAGTGTATGGTATTACCTTACAAGGTACTGGTAACAACGCTGTTTCCGGTTTGTATGCTCAGAGTGACTTCGAAAATTTAACCATACGTGGCGTAGATGGATATGCTAACGCAACGTTCTGGGAAATCGGTCTTGCTATTAATGAAGTATCAGGTATCAATCTTATTGGTTGTAATTTTACAGGTTGTACTCCGAATACCACTGGTTTTAATACTTTAGGATACGGTATTGCCATGCTTGGTAATGCAACAAATATAGCTGTTGCAATAAACATTACCGATTGTGTATTTAATTATCTTGGAACAGGAATTTTCTATGATACGTGTGTACAGGGCGTAACAGTTTCACAAAGCAACTTCACTGGTTGTCAATATGGAATTTACGTTCCAAGTGGTTCAGCATTTTTGGATGAATTGGTTGTTTCAGGAGGATGTCAGTTTAATGCCGGTTCGGCTGGAATATATATGGGAACGGCTATACCAAATTCATTAATTCATGGAAACTACTTTATTGTTGTACCGAATGCCTACGGTATTAATTGTGCAAATTCGGGAGCCGCAGCAATCGTTGGAAATTCATTCCAAGGATCGGGAGTTCCTAACAACAATATCGGTGTTTATATGTCGAACACCTATATTGGTTGGTCTTCGATTATTACTGGAAATATGTTCTATGGATTGAATATTGGTGTTGATTTGGCATCTACAACAGCAAACGTAAATATTCAATCAAACGTTTATTACAACAATACTTCTAATACTGTTAATGGAAATACTCATAATACAGTTGGAGGAGGATCAGCCTAAATAATAGAAAAATGGGGATAGGGAACCATGTCAGATAAAGAATTTCGAGTAAAGAATGGGTTGTTCGTTGGCAACACCATCATCTATGCCCCCTTAGGACAATCAAATGTTGCTATTAATAGTAATGATGTTTCTCAAGCAACATTAACTGTCAATGGTAATCTGCTCGTTACTGATCCGATCAATGGTATTAAAATTGGTAACAACAGTAATTATTTGATTATCAATTCATCTTCGGCTGGTTTCACTGGTTCTAAAGGTTATACTGGTTCTCAAGGTTACACCGGTTCTCAAGGTGTAGGTTATACCGGTTCACTCGGTTATACTGGTTCTCAAGGTGCAGGATTTACCGGTTCTCAAGGTACTACTGGTTTCGTTGGTTCGCCTGGATCACCGGGTGGTTTCACTGGTTCACCCGGTCCAACTGGTTATACTGGATCACAAGGTGCTCTTGGTTATACTGGTTCCCTTGGTAATCAAGGTAATCAAGGACCAATCGGTTATACAGGTTCGAAAGGTGCCACCGGAGATACCGGAGCAATTGGTTATACTGGTTCTCAGGGTGCAACCGGAACAGGAGCAACTGGTTATACTGGTTCACAAGGATCAACCGGAGCAACTGGTTATACCGGTTCTCAAGGAACAACTGGATATACTGGATCACAAGGAAATCAAGGTACAACGGGTTATACCGGGTCAATACCATCAAACTCGATGAGTTTAACGGCGGTCGCTCAATTATATTCAGGTGGGGTTCGTATAGTTCCTTATAATTATAATGTCGTTTCCTCAGGTAATCTTCAACCTGATCCAGGCAATGGTCCTATTCAATATCTAAATGCAAATGGAGCATTTAATATTAATCCACCAGCAAATGATGGTCAACTTAATTTATGGATTTTTAATGGAGCAAGTTCGGGTGCAATTACATTTGCAAACGGTGTTAACACTTGGTCGGTTGCAGCTAATACTGGCGATCCTTATGTTACCGGTTCTGGAAAAATCTTTATTGCTCAAATTATCCGTTGTAATGGATATAGTACATATCTATTGAAAGCCCTACAGTAATGGAGTAAATTATGAAAGCAACGAATCATTTTATTAATGATACTGTGATTACAATCTATGTTATGAACAAAGGAGATAAAGTACCCAGACATATTCATGCATACGAACATACAACAGTTTGTTTAAGCGGAAAAACAAAAGTTGAAGTTGAAGGTAAACCTCTTTTTTATATGCTTCCGGGTCAAGGTGATGTTTATCTTCCTGAAAATGTTTTTCATGAAGTGACAGCTTTAGAAGATGGAACAGTCGCTATGCATTGTTTTGATAAAAAATATCTTGGTATAAAAGCATATCCGCCAGCTAATTTTACACCCGATAATGTTCGGGCAGGCGTCTTAATGGAAGATGGAACAATAGAATATCCTGATGAAGATTAATACTAAAGAAATTTTTTACTCCTTATCTCTTTCTACTGTTGCTGTAGGACTTTTTCTACAGAATGGCATCGTACCTCAACCTAATCCTGTTAAACCAAATGAATATATTATCCCCCGTAATTCGTTAACTATCGATGATTGGAAATCTGTATTTCGTCGTCATGATGTTATCTTTTTAGGCTTCTCTTATGCTTTCGCAACATCAGGTGCAACTTTAACTCTTCCAACTGATTTTTCGACTACCAATAATATAATATATTGTATTGGGGCAGGAGGGGCAGGATCAACCGCTCAAGCAGGTGATGGAGGTACTGCCCCGTGTCCTTGTAGTGGTTGCCCCGGAACTCTTCCCAGCGCCGGGGAAGGCGGCGCCGGTGGTGGGGGTGGCGCATGTGCTGAAAAAAATAATTATAATTTACATGCTGCTGGTCAATCCGTTTCTATTCTAGTCGGATCAGGTAATACATGGTTTCATAGTGCTACAACAGTTCTAGCTCGACCGGGAAGTGCCGCTATTGTATTTGGTTCCCCCGGAGCAGGAGGAAGTAATTCCACGTGTATTGGTGATGTTAAAATAACTGGTGGAGCAGGAGCAAATGGTAGCTTACCATTCGTTTGTGGTGTCGGAGGTACAGGAGGTACAGGAGGAAATGCTGCTGGTCCATTTACTTTAGGAGGACATGCTTTAGCAGGTGCAGGAGGTACGGGTGGCGCTGGTTCGATTGGTCCTTCTACACCGGGTGCAACTGGTGGTGTCGGAAATCAATATGGTGGGGGTGGTGCTGGCGGCGGTGGGGGTGGTGCTTATACCTTCGGTGACCCCGGTCAACGTGCTGGTGCAGGTGGAGCAGGTTATCAAGGTATAATTGGTATTCAATATCTTTCTACAAAATTAACTCAATATTATTTCTTTCCATCAGCATTTTAAGGGGGTTCGATGATTAGTCAAACCACATCCCCTGCTACTAATGCTCCGATAGCTTCCAACACCGCTACCGATTTACAATTTGATCGGGCGTTGGTCACATCTAACGGCATAATGTACTATACTGAAAATGGTACTCTTTATGAAGTTGGAGGCGTTCTAACCCAACTTACAATCGGTAATATTGAAATCACCAATACGAGTATCCTCGTTAATGGATCAGGTTTATCCCAAGGTTTTACTGGTTCTATTGGAGGAATTGGCTACACTGGTTCTCCCGGTGCAGGCTATACCGGCTCACAAAGTACTGTTCCGGGTCCTATTGGTTATACTGGTTCGCAAGGTGCGGGTTTCACCGGATCACAAGGTAACATTGGTAATCAAGGTGATATTGGTTATACTGGTTCTCAAGGTTATACTGGTTCTAAAGGTGATCAAGGTGATCCGGGTCCTCCGACTGGTTTTACTGGTTCTCAAGGTGATCAAGGTTTTACTGGCTCGCAGGGTAATACAGGCGCAACGGGTGCTGGTTTTACTGGTTCCCCAAGCACTGTTATAGGTTATACTGGTTCTCAAGGTACCACCGGTTATACAGGCTCTCAAGGTTATACTGGTTCTCAAGGTGTTATTGGATACACCGGATCACAAGGAATATTAGCTCCTATCCCTGGATCAAATACTCAAGTTTTCTTCAATGATTCTAGTACTGTAAATGCATCAGCAGGATTTACATTCAATAAAACTACTAATGTTATATCTATTGGTAACTCATCAGTTCTTACTTCAATTAGCCCTATAATAATTTCCACTCAAACAGTAAGTGTTGGTGGTGCTGTATCAGGATTTGAAGTTTTTGATCGAACAGGATCAAATGCAAGTTATCTTTATCGTTCTGGTGGTTTGACAAGACTTTGGAATCAAGAGAATAATGATAGTGCTTATTATGATCAACAAAGCAATTGGGTATTTTCCAATGGTATTTCAACACCAATATTTGTAGCTAATAATACTACATTAAATTTCACTGCTCTACAAACAGGCAATAGTGCTACACCCCTTCCCCCTCCTATTCTTTTGGGGGTATCAAATACAGCTTGGCTTAATTCATACTCTTATCCATATGGTCCATATGTTTGGATTGTTTCTCCGGTAGGTACTGGTAGTTTATTAACAGCAACCCGTTCATCAGATTGGAATGTTACTACTTCTGAGCCATTAGACATTATTGACGTACAGCATTATATTGTTCATGATGCCAATACCAACTCTGGTTATAATTTCATTTGGGGGCAATACTGGCAAGCTTATCGTACTGCAAATGCTTATTCAAATACGCAAATGTATATGGTCGAAGCTTCATTTGCTAATTACGGAAATGCTGTCCCAGGCGATCCTTTCACAGCTACAGCTAATGGTCAAACTAGTATTCTACGTCTTGATAGTGGTATCGGTATTGTTGATGCTAACCTTAATCCTCTTACATCAATAATTGATATACTTAATGATGGCTCAACAGCTTATACCGGTATTAAGTATGGTTGTAATGCTCTAGTACCATTGAATGGATATTATCAAGCTATTCAGTTGGCTTCAAAACCTACGTCGAGCACTGGAAATGGACATTCTATCATTTGGTTTAATGCGGCAAACACCATTAGCGGGCATATTGAAATTAATACTAGTAATCAAATGATTATAAGTGCTTCTAATGGCATCGTAATGACCAGTAACTTAAGTATTGGGAACTCTACTGTTAACTGTGCAATCAACTCAACATCATTTGGAAATACCAGTGTTGCCGCTAATGGATATCAGTGGATAAATGGTGTCCTTCATCAATGGGGACATGCTAATTTCGCAGGAAGTGGTATAGCTACAAACTTTGCTTATCCAATTGCATTTCCTACCGCAGCTTTTTCATGTATAGTTTCAGGTGATTCTGATGTTATGACCTCTAATTTAACAAATACATCAGTATTTCTAACAAATCAGCAACTTGCAACAAATCCAGTGCTTATTCACTTTTATGCGGTTGGACATTGATAAATAACCCATATAGTAGCGGAGAAATAGGAGATTTAATATGGAAACTTTAGTTCTAGTAGGTGTCGCAGTCGTCGTTGTTCTAGCCTTAGTTGTATATCTTGTTTATAGATATTCATCTCAATCGGTATCTGTTGCAGGTACTCTTGTGGCAGACGAACAGAAGGTTGCAGCAGATATTAAGAGTTGGCTAGCCGATGTAGAAGGTTGGTTCCACAAAGCTAATACTGCCCCGGTAGTGGTAGCTAATACAGTCGTTGCGAATACTGTTGTCGCAAATACGGCAACTGGTACTGCATCTAAATAACCGTACTTAAGACGGTTGCTAACTAGAGGGTCTATGGGCTAAATACCTATTAGACCCTTTTTTATTGGAGATTTACATAAATGGTTGGTTATCCTGGCGTTTCTAATACAAATCCAACAGATAGAGCCACTTTTAAGCAATATGTGCTCCGAAGGCTAGGTGCGCCCGTCATCGAAATCAACGTTTCGGACGAACAGGTCGAAGATCGACTTGACGACGCTTTGATTTACTACTATGATTATCACTATGATGGCACGTATCTTCAGTATTACAAATATGCTGCTACAGCTAATGATTGTACCAATGGTTATATCACCCTCCCCGACAATGTAATTGGAGCAGTAGATATTTTTGATGGTGGAGCATCTTACGGTTCGGCTGACATGTTTAACATCCGATACCAGATTGCTTTGAACGATCTTTATACTCTTACGTCGGTATCACTTGTTCCTTACTATATGGCAATGTCACATATTGCCCAACTTGAAGAACTTTTGGTTGGTCGTCAACCTCTTAGATATAATCGAGTAGATAATAAACTCTATATTGATATGGATTGGGCAACAGAATTTTCTACAGTTATGCCATTCCTTATAATAAAATGCTACACTGTTCTAGACCCCCAGGAATATCCTAGAGTGTTTGCGGAACGATGGCTTCGTGATTATGCCACAGCTTTAGTCAAAGAACAGTGGGGTACGAATCTTAAAAAGTTCAGTGGGATGCAAATGCCAGGGGGATTGACATTTAATGGTCAAATGATATACAATGAAGCACGTGAAGAGCGTCTTCGATTAGAAAACGAATTAATCAACTTCGCACTTCCCGCAACTGACATGATCGGGTAGGTGCGACAAGTTGTCACAGTATATCTCTTTTTGGTACTCCAAAGATAAATACTCCATCTTTATTGAAATGGAGTATTTTTATGTCTGGGTTTGTCTATCTGTGGTTTGATCGTAAAAGAAAAATGTATTATGTTGGCTCACATTGGGGGTCGGAAAACGATGGTTATATATGTTCTTCAAAATGGATGCGTGATGCATATACCAAACGTCCTCAAGATTTTAAGCGACGTATCATTTCTCGTGTAACAACATCACGTGAAGACCTTCTTAAAGAAGAACATCGTTATCTTTTGATGATTAAACCAGAAGAATTAAAAGATCGATATTACAACATGAAAATATGGCAGCAAGGACTTTGGTATGCTAATGAAGATCAAAAATTATCAATTCAAAAGAAGATATCAAAGAAAACCAAAGCAGCAATGGCTCGACCTGAGGTTAGGTCTAAATATGAAGAAGGATTAGAAAAGAGAGATAATCGATCTTCCGACCCCCTTGTTAGAGAAAAAAGACGACAGAGTATGATCCAAACAATGGCTGAAAAATTCCCTAATAGGAAAATTGTACCAAAATTTGGTTCGGAAGAATATCGAGAAAACATGTCTACTTCCCTTAAAGAGATATGGCAAGATGAAACTCATCAAGAAAAAGTTTCATTTTCCATGAAACAAAAATGGAAAGACCCGGAATATCAACAAAAAATTCGACATGACGGTAATTCTAAAACATGGTTTCTCAATGGTATAGAAATATCTAATCTTAAAAAATACTGTGAAGATAACAATCTTCAATATGCTAATACAAGACGTAAATTAATAGAAGGGATTCCATTATGAGTCCCACGAGTGTATTCTTTCAGAACTATACTAACACATTGGAGCAAACACTCCTTGAAGACCTAATCTGTGAAAGCATTCGCATTTACGGATCAGACTGCTACTATTGTCCTCGACAAGAAACACATTTCGACCCATTATTCACCGAAGATGCTCAATCAACATATAGCTCAGCTTATATGATCGAACTATATCTTAAAAACGTGATGGGGTTTGCGGGCGACAAAGAATTCATGTCAAAGTTGTCAGGCGTGGAAATTCGTGACCAGATTGTTTTAACAATGGCACGTCGGACCTTCTATGACTTAATCGGACACCAACTAAGCTTCCAGCGTCCTCGGGAAGGTGATATTATCTGGTTCCCCATCAATAAGCGTGCATTTATTATTCGGTACGTCGAGAACTTTGAGATGTTGTACCAGCTAGGTGCTCTTCAGACATGGGAACTTACATGTGAACTTTTCGAGTATTCGTCCGAAAAAATCGCTACAGGTATTGCTGACTTCGATGCTCTTCAGACACAACACTCGTTCAATGTGTTTGACTATGCGATCTACACCGAAGGTTCTGCCTTTTATCTTACCGATGAATGTGGTACAATTCTTTGTGATGAAAACTTCTATTCAGATAGGATTGATCCTATTTCAGACAATGAACATCTTAATACCTTAACACTTGATTTAGACCTAATAAATTGGGCAGAAGTCGATCCATTCAGTGAAGGAGTATTGTAATGAGACCATTTAAAGAATTCTTGAATGAATCCCTAGGTAAGAAACTTGTTGATAAGGCTCTAGCTTTTGCCACTAAAGCACACGGAGATACCCCTCGTAAGTACGTAGGTGAGCCTTATATTGAGCATCCTAAACGTGTTGCTGCGACAATGAAGGCTCATGGTTTTGATCATCATGTTCAAGCCGCTGCACTTCTACATGACACAATAGAAGACTGTGGAGTGAAATCCCACGAAATTCATCGTCACTTTGGAAAGCGTGTCGGACACATGGTCGATGCTCTAACCGATCTTCCAAAAGAAGCAGGCAATCGAAAATTTCGAAAAGGTCAAGATGACATGCGCCTTCATAACGCATCTCATGAAGTCCAAAGCATTAAGTGCGCTGACACTATTGATAATTCACCCTCGATCAAACAGCACGACCCTGATTTCTTTAAGGTCTATCGCCACGAAAAACAAAATCTTCTTGGGGGGTTTACTAAGGCACATCCCGAGTTATTAAAACGAGCAAAGGCATCTATTGAATAATGTTTCAGAATTCATTCTATTGGCATCTAATACGTAAATATGTTATCCTGTTTGGTACCCTTTTCAAGGATACCTATATAAAGCGTTATGATGATAATGGGCTCGAAATAGGTGATATTAAAGTACCCATCCAATATGCCCCTAAGGATAAACTCTTTGTGCGTCTACTCGATAACCCGGATGCCAACCGAGACTACGCAACCATCCTACCTCGTATGTCATTTGAAATTGTTCAACCCGGTTTCCAATATGATGCTCAGCGTAAGTTTGGTTCAATCAACAAATGGACACAAGCTAATACCAGCAACTTAGGTCGCGTACAAGCTCAATATCAACCTGTTCCATATGATATTTCTTTTGCTCTATACATTTATGCTAACGACATGGAAGATGCTTTGAAGATTGTTGAAAGCATAGTGCCGATGTTCACGCCTGATTGGACTGCCAACGTTTGGCTTATTCCAGAAATTAACGAAAAGCGTGATATCCCTATTATCATGACGGGGGGTCCTGTCATGACCGATATCTATGATGGTGATTTCAAAAAGCGTCGAATGATCACATTCACTCTCAACTTCGTCATGAAAGCTTGGTTCTTTGGTCCGATCAAACAGAAGCCAATCATCAAGTTTATCGATGTCAACGTTAGTGCGCTTAATCACGAAGATGTTGAACTTACAGCTAACGACGCGACATTGGATTTCATTATCCAAGGACAACCCGCGATGTTGGCAAATGGTTCTCCGACATCAAATATTGCTCAGTCGGTTCCTGTTACCACTATCTCCATTTTGAATGATTTTGGTTATGGTGAAGTCACCAATGTTGTTATTAGTGAAGGTCCATCATTCGATAAAACGACCCTTTACGCTCTACCAGCTATACCGGGCTTGATGATCATCGATACTGCCAATACCAATTGGCAATTTGGTACTCCGGTATCAGGTAATGATACATTGATCCTTCATAATCAAGCATCGGCAAATGTTTATGGTAATATTGTCACTATTAAAAATGGTATTGTTTGGTTCCAGCAATCTAATGGAAACTGGTACTATAACATAAGTAATACTAACAATTTCACTCCTAACGGAAATACAGGACCATTCTAATGAGATTTTTACTTGAATATGGAGGGGAATTCAAGAACCAAGATTGGTTTAAGAAATTTACTCCTGATGATCAGAAACGATACTTAGATCAACAGGCACGCCTCGCCAAGAAAAAAGAGAAGGTGCGCCCTCAAGATCAATTCATTCATAAGGATGCCCCTATTTCTACCGAAAAGGGGGGTGTACCATTTCCGTTACAGGATCATCACGTTGAAGGATTGTCAGCTAATGAAATTCACGATCCCGAGCATCCGTCAATGGCAACAGGTTCACACACTACGGAAGAAATTGGTCAGTACCTTCATGAGCGCGGTAGTCGAGCACTTCAAAGGCTTGGTGTTGAAGGTGGTCAAATCACTGGTCCTAATCCCCACACAGATAACATCCTTATACACACTCTGGCGCACGAAGTCAAGGGGGCAATGAAACGCGGTGGTAAAGTAGGAACCGATTGGTACACTACCAAATTCAAAAAGGCTATGAAAGCTGCATCTGACATCTATCCTGAATTGGCTAAAGATAAACACGCGCGCATGGCATTTACTGCTGCTCTTGCTGTCACTTCTCAGGGTGAAAAGGTTGGATCAAACGTTAATCTAACCGACCAAGTTTACTCTTACTACCGTCAACATGGCAAATTCCCCGAGAATATTAAAGCGGTTAAAGGCAATGTTATGAGTAATAGTTTCAAAAAACTCAACTACATGCTCAAAGAACTTGGTCCTGAAGGTACTCACAAGTTTCTTCATTCTCAGACTACAGTACGAGAACTTGAAAATATGGGTCATTCTATTTCGGGTGAAAATAAAGATACTAAAGTTCATGGTTCTTCTATTCTTGGTCCAAAGATCGGGGGAGGGTTTTTTCAAAACCTTAATGGTAACTTCGATCCTGTAACAATGGACCTTTGGTTTATGCGATCTTGGGGACGGTTAACTGGTACTCTCACTGGTGGGGCTGATACCGAAAAGAGCACAAAGAAGTTTGTTGATGAATTAAAGAAGCACGGATTACCTGTTCCAAAGAACAAGACAGCCCTTAATCATCTTGCTAATATGGTCCAATCCAAACATGAACATGATTTTAAAGTCAATCGTGCCGATTATGATTCGGGTAAAAAAGAAAAATCAAAGCTAACGAATGCCGCTATTCGTCATCTTCATAACCAGACTGGACTTAAGGAAATTCCGGGTGGTGGTAAAGAGCGTGAATGGATGCGAGATATAGTAAATAAGACACGAGAGAAACTTGCTAAAGAAGGTCATAAGTTTACCAACGCTGACCTACAGGCTGTTCTTTGGTATCCCGAGAAAGAGCTATATGCAAAACTTGGGGGCAAACAAAAGACTGAGCAAATCAACGTGGACTATCATGATGCGATCAAGGCTCTAGGCGAAAAGAAGAAAGAAGCCAATAAGCAATTCAAGTCTCTTCAAGAAGGTAAAACTTGGAAAGACCTTGAAAAGTTTCACGGTTCCTATCATCCTTGGCAAGATGAAGATGAAGAAGATCAGACCCATATGTCTGATGAACAAGCAAGAAAGTTTGCTCAACGTATCAAAGCAAACTACATGCTTGATGATGTAGTGAAGAAGTTTAAGGATAATAAAAATGCAAAATGAATTGATTGAATTAGAACCATATAATGGCGAAATCATAACACCTGAAACTATTGATAAGGATGGTGTCATTATCGATATGAAACAACTTGTAGCTGATTATCAGTTATCTCGTGAAAATATTATGACAGTCATCAATAATGTCAGTTCATCAATTGATGCTCTTACGATGCTCTCTGACCAGGGTCAAGAAGCCCGTATGTATGAAGTTCTAGGCAAACAAAACCAAATCCTTTTGGAAGCAACTCGTGACCTTATTGACCTTAATACCAAAATCAAAACCTTAGTTACGTACATCAAAGAAGTAAATAATAACGAAACACATATTACCAACAACATCTTTACTGGTTCCACAGATGAACTATCTAAACTTGTGGTTGCAATGAGAAAAGAAGGTAAGCTTTGAGCCAAAGTGCTGCGGAACGTCTAGCGCGTTCCAGAATGAATAGGTCTACAGATATTAGATATCTCCAAAAGTTTAGACCTTTCCGGGGAAACAATCTACTTAAGCGTGAAGGTGAAGATATCGAATTCACCCAAACACAACTTGAAGAATACATTAAGTGTTCTGATGACCCCGAGTATTTTATTGAAAACTACGTCAAAATCATTCACCCTGACCGCGGTTTGGTTAAGTTTGAATTAAGAGATTATCAACGTAAGATTGTACAGAGTGTTGTAAACAACCGTTTTACAATCGTTGCAACCGCACGTCAAGTAGGTAAGTCTACTACAATCATTGCGATACTATTATGGTATGTTCTATTCCATCGAGAAAAGGTTGTAGCTCTTCTAGCTAACAAAGGTGATACTGCCCGACTTACCATGTCGAAGTTTCACGTCGCCTATCAAAACTTACCAAAATGGATGCAACAAGGTGTTAAAGAATGGAACAAAGGTTCCGTTTATCTTGAAAACGAATGTCGTATTATTGCTGCCGCTACTTCATCATCAGCTATTCGTGGTTTCACCATCAACTTCTTGTTTCTTGACGAGTGTGCTCACATCATGGGTAAACAGTGGGAAGAATTCGAATTGGCAACTCTTCCGACCGTTTCAGAATCGAAGGAATCGAAAATTGTCCAAGTTTCCACCCCCCGAGGCTTGAACCATTTCTACAAATACTGGAAGGATGCTGAAAAAGGACTTAACGGTTATAATCCAATCAAGGTGAACTGGAACGAGGTACCGGGACGTGACGAACAGTGGTACAAAGAAATCCTTGGTTCGATGGGTAATAATACCGACAAATTCAGTCAAGAATATGGCGTTGAATTCCTTGGTTCGTCTAATACTTTAATCGCCGGTTGGAAACTTAAAGAGCTAGCTCATGACACTCCTATTCATTCGAAAATGGGTTTGTCTCAATATAAAATACCTGATCCTGAATGTACGTATATGATGACGGTCGATACCTCTCATGGTAAGGGATTGGATTATTCAGCTTTCCAAGTAGTCAACTGTTCCCGAATGCCATATGAAATTGTCTGTTCCTATCGAAGCAACAACGTCACTCCGAATGACTTTGCCGATCTTATTCATAAAACAGCCCTTATATATAATAGTGCAGCGATCCTAGTTGAAACAAATGACATCGGCTACAATATCTGTTCCCTTCTTATTAACGACTTTGAATACGACAATATGCTTTATACCATTTCGAACGCTGGTCGAGGGGGTAAGAGAATTACCACTATGGCTGGTCCAGGCGTTGATACTGGTTTGAAGCAAACCATCCATTCCAAAAAAATTGGATGTACTATTCTAAAACTTTTGATTGAAAGTAATCAATTAATCGTCCCTGACTTTCATACTATTGAAGAATTAGCAACATTTTCGAAGCATTTAGAGAGTTATAAAGCTGAAGAAGGTTGCCATGATGATATGGTTATGTGTTTGGTCATGTTTGCATGGCTTTCTAGTCAAGAAACGTTTAAAGAAATTTCTAACGTAAATACCCTGAAGGTGATATCCGATCACCCCGAAGAACAACTTAAAGAGGACCTAATACCGTTCGGTTTTGTTGAAGATAATAATGACAAGGAAACAATTGAAGAAAAATCTTATCGATTTTACAATTCTTTCCTCTTTCCTGAAGCAGAAGATGACCCACCGGTCATAGATTTGGTTGTGGACCCGTGGCATTTCTAATGAAACTACCCAATTTATAAATATATACGAATGGTTTTATAAAAATAATAATTGGGAGAATTCTAAATGATCCAATCCTTCTTGGTCAGCCCTGGCGTTAATGTCACCGAATACGATCTATCACAAATCGTATCGTCTGTCGCTACTTCAGATGCCGCTGTAGCCGGTGTTTTTGAATGGGGTCCTGTTAATCAAATTCAGCTTATCGGCACCGAAGTCGAACTTGCTGCTCAGTATTCAACACCCACCAATTTTAACCCGGAAACTTGGTTTACCGGAGCTAACTTCCTAGGTTACGGTCAGCGTCTTCACGTATGTCGTGCTGGTGATATGGCTGGTAACACTTGGCAGGTTGGTAACTCTTCGACCACAATTACCGCTAACTCTGGTATTATCACCGGGGTAAACACCGCAAATCTAGTAGTTGGTCAGCTTCTATTCTATGATTCTTCAGGTTCTCTAACCTACAATCCGAAGGTTGAATTTGCTATCGTCGGTATTCTTTCCGGTACTTCACTTCAGGTTTCTGGTCCTGCATCTCAAAATGCAACCGGTGCAAACCTTATTTTCCGTGACGATATTCTTTACTCGGCTGTCGGACAAGAATATACTGAACAAAATATTGAATGGGCAGAACAAATTGTTGCTAACAACAGCACTTACGCAAACGTTTATCAAAACTTCGATGAAAGTGTCAATTGGGTCGCTAAGTGGCCAGGAACTTTGGGTAATTCCATTGGTCTTTCTCAGTGTGATACTGCCAATCAGTATTCATCTAACTTGGTTATCTATGCTAACAACCAGATGAACGCTCAAACCAGCTTCATGCTTGCCAATATTGGTTCAAACACCGTTTTGTTCCAGTTCTCTTCGGCAAACACTGCAAACGGTCTTGCTGCAAACGCTCAAGCTCACCAAATTCTTAGTGATATTTCCATCGGTGATATTATTCAGGTTGGTAACAACTCTCTTGGTTTCCAGTATCTTTCGGTTACCAATACTACACCTGTTTCTGTTAGCGGTACCAACACTGCATCGTTTACTGTCCAATTAAACGACAACTATATTCTTGGTGCTAACCTAATCAATTATGGTCCGGTCCAGCGTTATTGGCAGTTCTTCAACTCTGTTGGTGGTCCTCCGGGTTCTTCGGCTTACCAGCTTCAGTATGGTAACAACTTCGCTGCTGACGAAATGCACATTGTTATCTTTGATACCAATGGTGACTTCTCGTCTTCACCGGGTACCGTTCTTGAAGTTTATGAAAAGGTTTCCCGTGCAAACGACTCTGTTCAAGTTGATGGTGGTACTAATTACTACAAGAACATTCTTAATCAACAGTCAAAGTATGTTTGGGCAGGTTTCGACCGTGATTTGGCACCGACCAACACCGCAATTTACCTAACTTCTTCGACTGGAACTGCTCCGTTGACTTACTATCTTTATGGTGGTGCAGATGGTCCTGATGAAGCTAACGTTTCCCTAGGTGCTCTTCTAACTGCATGGGGGCAATTCGTTGACCCTGAAGTCATCGATATCTCCCTTGTATGTCAAGGTAAGGCACGTGGTTTGGGTGTTTCTTCTAATACTCAGCTTGGTACTTGGTTGATCCAGCACTTGTCACAAAAGCGACGTGACTGTGTGACCTTCATTTCACCGGATAAGAACATTGTTGTTTATAACCAATATAATGAAGTTCAAGACATGATCAATGCTCGAAATGTAATGCCATCCTCTTCGTATGGTGTTATGGATTCTGGCTATAAGTACCAGTACGACCAGTATAACGACATCTACCGTTACATTCCAATGAACGGTGACATCGCTGGTCTTTGTGCTTATACCGACCAAATTCGTGCTCCTTGGTGGTCCCCGGCTGGTTTCTCTCGTGGTCAAATCAATGACGTTATCTACCTTGCATTCAACCCGAAGCAGGCAGACCGTGACTTGCTTTACCCGAGCCAAATCAACCCGGTCGTTACCTTCCCTGGAAAGGGAACCATCCTTTATGGTGACAAGACCTTGTATGCATTCGATTCGGCATTCTCTCGAATTAACGTTCGTCGTCTATTCATTGTTATCGAAAAGGCAATCTCAGCAGCCGCTCAGAACTACCTATTCGAATTCAACGATGACTTTACCCGAGCACAGTTTAAGGCAATGGTTAATCCATACCTTAAGGCAATTCAGGGACAGCGTGGTATCTATGACTTCTTGGTCGTTTGTGACGCTTCTAACAACCCACCGGATGTTATCGACGCAAACCAGTTTATCGCAGATATCTACGTAAAACCGGCTCGTTCGATCAACTTCATTCAGCTAAACTTCGTCGCTGTCGCAACTGGTGTCGCATTTACTGAAGTCGTAGGGCAGTTTGGTGGAACTCCTGCGGTTACCTAGTACCGTACAATAGGTCGATTAACCGATTACTCAAGAGGGGGAAATTTCCCCCTCTTTTTTATTGCCTACTATAATATTAAATCGTTCAATATGCTCCGGGGTATTAGCTCTAATCTTAGCTGATTTTGACATATTCTCCACCATCTTTTTAGTAGCAGGATCATCTCTATCAGCCCATAGTTTATTTAAATTATTAGTCATTATTTCAGATTGTTGTTTACGACGTTCATCTGTAAATTCAATTTTTCGATTAACATACTTACCATCTTTTTCAGCCCATTTCTTTTTGAGTTTTTCTGAGTGGGCTTTCTTACGTTCCTCTGTCCAAGCTTTTTTCATCCGATCAGATTGCTCATCTCGATTTTTTTCAGTCCAAATTTCTTTTTGAGTTGGAGGGGCATTTGCTGTTCTAATTTTATTATAATATTTTCGTTGTAGTTCGTTTGGTTTAATCATTTGAAGCCAACGATATTCTTCTTCAAATAATTGAACCCTATCATTAACAGGAAGATAATATATAATGCGTCGTTTAAAAGTTTCAGGACGATAAGAATAATTATCTCGCATAATTTTTGACGAACAAATATACCCATCATCTACTGATCCCATGTGTGATCCAATATAATATATTTTTCGTTTTTTATCAAACCAAAGATAAACAAAGCCAAAATAATTTTCACCATAAATATGTGTAGAGTTAACATTCATTATTGATTTTCCTTTCCGGGAGTTATGAATCGATATATTATACGCGAATTTCTATCGGAAGTCAATAATATTATTTAGAGGGAGAAATTCCGCGTGCAGTTCAACATTAATTCCTTTAGACAAATCGGTCTTCCGCTAGGTGGCGCAAGACCATCCCTATTCCAGATTCGTATTAACGATATTCAAGCTATTACGAACCAGTCGAACGGTGTTCAACTTTCTTACCTTACTGCAACGGCTAGCCTACCAAGTTCCGATTTGCAGCTAGTAGAAGTTCCATATTTCGGTCGTAGGATTAAACTTGCGGGCGAGCGAGAATACCGTGATTGGGTTGTAACAATTATGAATGATGAAGATTTTGATATGCGTGACCTTCTTGAATTCTGGTCAAACATGATCAATACTGCGATCACCAATATTCAGAACACAACAACTTCGGCTCCTGCCAACTATAAGTCAGAAGGTACCGAAGTTCTTCAGTATGGTAAGGTTGGTCCGGGTTCGGATGCTGGTATTATCCGAGCATATGAATTCCATGGTCTATTCCCACTTCGAATTTCCGATATTCGACTTGATTGGAGCCAAGGAAACCAGATTGAAACTTATGATGTTCAATTTGCTTATGATTATTGGACCCCACTTCCACTTGGTTCATCTATTCCTTCCTATAATGGTGACGAAGGTGATACCAATACTGGTACGGCTCTTGCGGTGGCTTCGGGCTAAAAATTGAACTTATAAGTTTAGGAAACTAAATAAAGGGGGCACATTCCGCCCCCTTTTATATTGTAAGGATACCGATGATTTCACTTTTCGGCTATGAATTTGTTCGTAAGCAAGAATTAATCGATACACCAGTTTCTTTCGTACCCAAGGAACATGATGACGGTGCAATCACTGTCGCTGCCGCTGGTGCTTTCGGACAATACATCGATCTTGATGGTACAGTACGAACCGAAGCAGAACTAATCTCCCGATATCGTGATATGTCACTTCACCCCGAAGTCGATCAGGCTATCGATGAAATAACCAACGAAACCATTGCAACTGATGAACTAGAACTTATCAAACTTCGTCTTGATAAACTAGAAGGTAAACTACCCGATACAGTTTTGGATGGACTTCAAAGCTGTTTTGAAGAAATCCTCAAACTCCTAAACTTCCAAAATTTCGCCTATGAAATCTTCCGTCGTTGGTATATTGATGGTCGTTTGTATTTCCATTGTATCATCGACCCGGCTAACACAACCGATGGTCTTCAAGAAATTCGCTATATCGACCCCCGTAAGATTAGAAAAATCCGTGAAGTTATTAAAGTGAGAGTTGCAGGAGGCGATGGCAATCTAGCGTCTGGCGCAGCGGTAGTAACTCAGCCCAAGAACGAGTACTATGTGTATAACGATAAAGGGTTTAACATAGGGAACCGTGTTGTTGGTGGTTCATCTGCCGCTCAAGGATTAAAGATTGCCAAGGATGCTATTGTATATGTTACATCGGGTATTACCGATACAGCCGGAACTATGTGTCTTGGTTACCTACACAAGGCTATCAAACCCTTAAACCAGCTTCGAACACTTGAAGATGCGGTCGTTATCTATCGACTTGCCCGAGCACCGGAACGTCGTCTTTGGTATATTGACGTTGGTAACCTACCGAAACTTAAAGCTGAGCAATACGTTAGAGATATTATGGTTAAACACAAGAACCGTGTTAACTATGATGCTTCTACCGGTAATATTCGTGATGATCGTAAGTTCATGACCATGTTGGAAGATTATTGGCTTCCACGCCGAGAAGGTGGTCGAGGAACCGAAGTTTCAACTCTTCCGGCTGGTCAAAACCTAGGAGAAATGGAAGATGTCCTATATTTTCAGAAAAGGTTATATAACTCTCTGCACGTGCCTATCAATCGACTTAATCCCGATAATCAATATGACCTTGGCATTGCTACTCAGATTACCCGTGATGAATTGAAATTTGGTAAATTCATCTCCCGTATGCGTCTTCGTTTCTCCCAGATATTCATTAAGCTTTTAGAGAAACAAATTGTCCTTAAAGGTATAATGACAATCGAAGACTACCAGAAACTTATACCATATCTGGTATTCGATTTTGCTCGTGATAACTATTTCACCGAGCAAAAGAACCAATTCCTTTTGGAGGGTCGAATGAACCTTCTTATGCTTATGCAGCCGTTTGTTGGAAAATACTACTCCAATGCATGGGTTCGTAAGAATATCCTTACTCAGTCTATCCAAGATCAAGAGCAAATGGATAAGGAAATTGTAGAAGAATTGAATAATCCATTGTACCACCAGATGCCTGCTGGTCCTCCTGAAGAGGATGATCAACAAGATGATGGGCAAGAGATGGGACCGCCGGGAGCAATAGTTGACCCTCGTTTGGCACCACCTAATGCCGGTGCTCCAAAGCCGGGCGGTGATACTCCGGGAATATCAACACCAAAAGGAAACGAAGCTAATCCCGATAATGCTCAAAACCGTAAAAATAAAAGGCACCCCAAAGAAGCAGGGGGAGGGGGAGATTTCAAAGCTTTGGCGTCCTTAATTAGCAAAACGACTTAATACCTAAATATTATAAACCAAAAAGGAAAAAATATGCCTATTACATCCATGGATTTAGTTGCAAATATTTTAGATAACAAACCTGCTGAAGTTTCGGCTGGTTTTCATCAGGTTATGATGGACAAAATTCACGCCCTAGTCAATGACCACAAAAAAGTCGTGGCAGCTAATCTATTTGGTGGGGGAGAAACTCCCTCTGTAACCCCTGAACCGGAGACGAAAGATAATGAAAAAGTTGTCGCAGATAGTAAAGCTGAATGAAGCCCTAGATGATGGTTCCTACCTTCAGAATTATTCTCAAAAGACTGAAGTAGGAAAGTCATTCGTCGCCATTCACCGTGAAATGAATGCAACTCGTAAAGAGTTGGAAAAGGACCGTCTGAATAGCAATACTACGAATGTTGCTACCAAGACCTATGATCGTTCCAAGGATCATATGGGCTACAATGCTAGCCCAAACAATATGGGCGATGACCTTACCAAGGCATTCCCGGCTATGAATAAGTTCAACGACTATCGCCTTCAGGATACTCCAAAGCCTGCCGATGCCTATCGTCTTCAAGATGAAGAAACTCAAATCAATGAAAATACATTCTCGTCACAAAGTGCTAGAGAATGTTACTATCACCATCATGGCATGTGCTTAAAGCACGATGATGCTATGAAAGCTGCACCTGATGAAAAAACCAAAGAATTTCATTGGGAAGCAATGAAACATCATGCAAGACTACAACATATGTATGATCAGTTAAGTAATCATCTTTCAACTGCCCCCCATGTTAAAGAAAATACTGTTCTAGGGGTAGAAGGTACTACATCAGAATCATCCGTTGAAGCCGGTCATACTGAGGAAACTATGAAGCCATTTAAATCGTTTCTAGAAGAAGCATCAGTCACTCGTAAGCATTTCCGTGAAGTCGCTAATACTGTTCGTGCTGTCGAAGACCCGGCGAAGCGTCAAGAACTAGCCGATCATCATGCAGCTATTTTCAAGCGAGCAAATCCGAATTTCTCTCATGAGAAATTCCACGAAGCTTGTGGCACCCATTATCGTTGCGCATAAGGATTTAACATGACCCAAATTAACGAAGTCACCCCTCCGGGGATACCTGATAAAGATGTGAAGGACATGAAGCCTTCATTCAAGAAGCAATATGGTGATCGCTGGAAGAGCGTGATGTACGCTACCCTATGGAAGCGTCATAACAAAAACGAAGATACTCGTATTGAAATGATCAACTATATTTGGGAACACGTTCATCCATCACGTAAGGTCGAAGAAAACCAAGCTATTCTAGTTATGCATCCCGAGCAAGGTCGTCAAGCACGCCCCCTTGTGGAAATGTCGGATAATGAAATTGAACATCATTATATGAATATCAAAAAGATCAAAGAAGATGCTATTGACGACCAACTAGCACGCCATGGTCTATCTCGTCAATCTGTAAATAATCTTAATAAGTCTAAAGGTCTTGTTGATTTGAGTAAGTTTAAACGACCAAAACCACAGGCTGCTAAAGCTGTTGTTGATGAAGCTTGGGCTGGTGATAAGACAGGTGAAAATGCCACTAACCCTAAGAAAAAGGGAATGTGGGCTGGCTACAGTTTAGAGGATTTACACAAGGCTCGAAAGACTGCATCTGGTACAAGATTGAAAGAAATTGATTTTGCAATTCGCGCGAAAACAGGATGGGGTAAGGTTTAATGTCAGTCGTATTAAATAAATTCAATATATTCGTTGCTGACCTAGCAGCTAAAGTTCATAACCTCGACAACGACGTTTTGAAAGTTGCTTTATGTAATGCTGCTCCAAATTCGAATAACACAGTTTTAGCTAACTGTACTCAAATTTCACAAGCAGGTGGTTATCTAACTGGTGGTCTACAAGCTACCCAAAATTCAGGGGGACAAGCTAACGGATTATATACTTTGATCCTGAATAGTATTGTTTTTACTGCTAATGCTTCGATGGGTCCGTTCCGTTGGGCAGTTTTATACAATTCAACCGCTACTTCCAATAATCTTATCGGATGGTATGATTATGGTTCTAATGTAACCTTGTCAGCAAATGAAACGTTCTCAGTTCAATTCACCGCAAATGGTGTATTAACACTACAATAAAAGGTAAATAATACTATGAGTTTAGATGCAGTATTAAAACTTAGAGGGCTTGAACTTTCTTGCAATACCGCTAACAACGTTGCAAACGCTACGTATGTACGTGTCTATGTACCTGCTGCTGCACTTATCACTGTAGCATATGCCAATGGTGTAAATTATGGATCGTTTACTGCACTTGGTAATAACGAATATATTCTTGTTAAGAAACCAACTGATACCGTTCAAGGCACCAGTTGCAACGCAGTATCAATAGGATTTAATTAAATGAAGCTACTTACGGAACTTTACGAAACAGTCGAATATATTACTGAAGAAGTAAATGGCGGAAAACGTACCTTTATTAAGGGTATTTTTGCCGAAGCCGAAGTATTGAATCGCAATAAGCGCATGTATCCAATGCCTATTCTTGAACGTGAGATTACCCGGTACACGAAGGAGAATATCTCCACAAACTCAGCATACGGAGAGTTAAATCATCCCGATGGACCGGGTATTAACCTTGATCGAGCATGTATCCTTATCAAGGAAATGAACAAGGATGGTAATGCTTTTATTGGTAAGGCTCTGGTTACTTCCACCCCTATGGGGAAGATTGTAGAAGGTCTAATTGCTGACGGTGCTAGATTGGGAGTTAGCACCCGAGCATTAGGCTCTCTACAGCCTATTAAGGAAGGTGTAAATGAAGGGTCGTTTCTGGTACGTCCCGATCTACGATTGCTCGCCGTGGACGTAGTTGCTGACCCTTCAGCCCCTAATGCTTTTGTAAACGGTATTCTTGAAGACCGTGAGTACATTTACGATGCTTCCAAAAATATTTTTGTCGAAGAATTCCTTGATGAAACCAAGAAAGTCCTTAAAAATATGGATCAAAAGCGTGTTGATGAAGCTAAATTGGCTATGTTCCAAGAATTTTTGGATAAACTGGCTTCATAAAGAAAAGAATATTCTAAATAATATTGAGCATTTATAGGAGAAATAATAATGGTAAAGAAAGACAATAAGAAGGTGAATGAAGATTCTGTTGCTGCTGAAACAGTGCATCCAGACACTCGCCCTGCAAATCTTCCTCGCACCAAATTTGACACCATTAAGGCAGTTATTGGTAAGTTTGCCGAAATGACTGACGAAGATTTGAATAACTTCGAAAAGATTTTCACCAGTGTCCAGTTCAAAGGTGATCTTCCTTCTCGTGTATCTTCAGAACATAACAAGGCAACTATTGAAGCGCATCCTTCCCATGCGGTTGGTAAAGCAGTCAAGGAAGACATTGAAGCCCTTTTAGCTGGCGGCGAAGGTCTATCCGAAGAATTTAAGACCCAGGCTGCTGTGCTTTTTGAAACAGCCCTTAACGCTCAACTTCAGCTTAAGGAACTAGAACTTCAGGAACAATTCGACAAGGAACTTGACGAAAAGGTTCGAGAAATCCTCGAAAACACTTCCGATTCAGTTGACACTTTCTTGAATTATACCGCTCAGAACTGGCTTAAGGAAAACAAGGTCGCTGTTGAGCATGCTCTTAAGATTGCCGTCTATGAAGATTTCATTGCTGGCATGAAGAAGGTATTTGAGGAAACTCATATCAATATTCCTGAAAACAAAGTTGATGTTGTTGAAACCCTTGCTTCAGAGGTTTCGGAACTTCAGGATGCTCTTTCTGAAGCAATCAAGGAAAACGCTGATCTACGTCAGCAAGTTAACGAAGCTGCACGTACTAAGGTAGTTGCCAAGCTTTCTGAGGGGCTAACTACTCTTGATATTGAGAAGTTCAAGAAGTTTTCTGAAAGCGTTGAAGCCGAAGATATCGAAGAGTTTTCTTCGAAGCTTAAGGTTATTCGTGAAAGCAACTTCCTTAAGGACCTAAAGAAGCCTTCGCTTCTAGCGGAACAAATGGAAGAGGTTGATGAGACAAAGCAGAACAATGAGGAACCTAAGGAAGTTTCTCCAGCTATGAAGTCTTACGTTGATACAATTCGTCGTACTAACCGTTTCTAATAAGTGAAGAACAGAATTATATAAATAAAAATAACTAATAATAAAGGAGTTTTGAAAATGAATCAGCAATATCCAGTTGATGAAATGCAAAAGAAGTGGAAGGACGTTCTCGACGTAGACGTTTATCCGGCTATTGGCGATTCTCATCGACGCCGTGTTACCGCACAGCTTTTGGAAAACACCGAGCGTGAGTTAGGTCAGTATCGTGATCGTTCACAGTTTCTTTTGGAAACTTCACCAACCAACTCGATGGGTCTTTCTTCATCGACCGCTGGCGCTGGTGCAATTGACACCTTCGACCCGATCTTGATCTCCCTTATTCGTCGTGCAATGCCTAATCTTATTGCATACGAACTTTGTGGTGTTCAGCCGATGACTGGTCCGACTGGTTTGATCTTCGCAATGCGTTCACGCTATGCTAACCAAGCTGGTAACGAAGCATTCTTCTACGAAGCTAACACTGGTTTCTCTGCTCGTGGTGGTGCTAACGCAACTTCCAACACACAGGCTGGTTCTGCTGGTCCGTGGGCAAATGATACTGCTCCGGGTGGTGCCGCAAACAACGTAGGTTCTAACTCAACCTATACTATCCCGTCAGTTTCAAACAACGCTGGTAACTCCACCTATAACTATGCTGGTGGTTTGTTTACCGGTCTTGCTGAAGGTTTGGGTTCTAACACAACCGCAATCTTCCCTGAAATGGCGTTCTCTATCGAGCGTGTTACGGTCACTGCACTTAGCCGTGGTCTTAAGGCTGAATACTCGATGGAACTTGCACAGGACTTGAAGGCAATTCATGGTCTTGACGCAGAAACCGAGCTATCGAATATTCTTTCGACTGAAATTCTTGCTGAAATCAATCGTGAAGTTATTCGTACTCTTAACGTAACCGCTGTTTCCGGCGCACAGGACAATACTACCACTGCTGGTATCTTTGACCTTGACGTTGACTCTAACGGTCGTTGGATGGTTGAAAAGTTCAAGGGTCTTCACTTCCAGATTGAACGTGAAGCTAACCAGATTGCTAAGCAGACCCGACGTGGTAAGGGTAACCTAATGCTTTGTTCTTCTGACGTTGCATCAGCACTTCAGATGACTGGCATGCTATCCAACACCCCTGGTCTTAACGGCAACAAGCTTGAAGTTGACGACATGGGCAACACCTTCGCAGGTGTTCTTAACGGACGCATTAAGGTCTATATTGACCCGTATGCTCTTGGTGGTCAGTACATGACAGTCGGTTATAAGGGTAACAACCCGTTTGACGCTGGCTTCTTCTATTGCCCGTATGTTCCTCTACAGATGGTTCGTGCTGTCGATCAGAGCACCTTCCAGCCTAAGATCGGATTTAAGACCCGATATGGTATGGTCGCTAACCCGTTCGCAGTCGGTATGCCAGTTGGTCACGTCTCCGGTACTCTTACCCAAGACTCCAACCAATACTACCGCCGTGTAATCATAAATAATCTCCAATAAATTTACATACTTTTGTAAATTTCAAGATAAATACTCCCATTGGAAACTTTGGGAGTATTTTTTATGAGAGAACGATATACATCTGGATTTGTTTATATTTGGCGTGATAAAAAACACAAACGTTATTATATTGGATCACATTGGGGACCTGAAGATGATGGATATATATGTTCATCAAACTGGATGAAACAAGCTTATAAAATTCGCCCCCAAGATTTTAAAAGACGAATAATCAAACGTATCTACACATCACGGGCTGACTTATTAGCTGAAGAAAACAGATATCTTCAAATGATCAAATCTGAAGAAATCAAACATCGATATTACAATCTATCAAAATCAAATGCTCTTAATCATTGGACAGGAAATAAAGACAAATATGATAAGATATCTGAAAACATGAAAGGAAATAAACACGGGGCTGTTCCTTGTTCCCCCGAGAAAGCCAAGAAAATATCAGAAGCTAAAAAAGGAATAAAATTTTCCCTTGAACACATTCAAAAACTGTCTGAAGCTAAAAAAGGTACTAAACATACCGAAGAACGGAAAGAGGCTGCTCGTATTCGGATGAAAAAACAATGGGAAACCGGTGCACGGAAAGGTAAGCCGAGAATAAATAAACCACATGCTTTAGAATTAAAACTGAAGCGTTAGGAAGGCAAAAGGGGGCTCACACTTGCCCCCTTTTTTATTTTATTAAATGGCTCTTCGCCAATTATTTGAAAATCAGTCATACGAATATGCCCCGGTGTATCAGTCCAACTTATGGAAACTGGCCAACGAAAGCTGTGCGTTTTAACAAGTTCAAAAAAATAATCCCTTGTCCTAGGAAAAAATCTATCGTGAAGTCTTTCTCTTTCCTGTCTCTCAAGCATCCTCAGCATATCATTCTCCAAATAGAGATTCAAGAACAAAACGTAAAGTACTAATCGGTAATGAATGTGTAGCAGGAGTTAAGTTAATATTATATCCCCAAATGTTCAAGCTTGTATAAACAAAAGCCTTTGTTTGTGCTTTCGTATCAGCAAAAAATTTTCGTTCCATAATAGACTGAATATGAAGCATGTCAGTCTTATTATATCCTGCCCTATTCATCAAATATCCCCTTTATAATTTCTGACCATCTAGACTTAGTAGAAAACGAATACATAGAGGATATAATAATTGAACTCCGAATTGTAAGGTTATTTGTAACTATCATCCACTCACGATGAGCCTCACTTATTCTACAATACAATCGTTCTCCTTGCTCTGCTATATTAAGCATTCTAATCTCTCCGATCAAATACTCTATTATGTACCATTAAATGGTTCCATAATCTAGCTTGTAAGAATTGTGCTTGAAATGTATCCCTTGTTATGGAATATTGATCATATACTGTCATTTCATTAGGCATCTTATCTCTTATGTCTTGGGTAAACCTCCACATATAAAAATGTTTATCACAAAAATCTTTAGGGGTAAGTTTCTTAACATAGACTTCGTAATTATTCAAACCTAACGCTCCATCCTTTTTAGTATAATCAATAATAACCTCTTTTGGATCAATACGTGTAATCATCCTAAATATTCCTATGGTTACAGCTAATGGAATTCCTCATGGCGTTCTTCTACAGAACCCTGAAAATAACAATCTTTTAAGCCCGTTAAACTTCGTAATGAGGATTCAACGAGCCCCTTCGACCAACTGGTTCATCCAGAAGTTGAACATGCCGGGGGTCCAGTTACGACCTGTCATACAGAATACACCATTTGCTGACATTTGGCAACCCGGTGATCATTTAACCTATTCCCCCTTCAAGATTCAATTCAGGGTTGATGAAAGCTTGCAAAATTACTTCGAATTGCTCAATTGGATCACGGCTTTAGGTCTACCCAAGGACTTTGATGGATATGCTGCACTTGCGAAGGAACCGGAGTGGACTGGCTTGGGGGTAAAATCTGATATCACCTTAACGATTCTTGACTCAGCACGCAATGCATTGTATACTGTCTACTTTCACGATTCATTCCCCATCGATCTATCGGATATGAATTTTGATTTGACTCCCCAAGGTATCAACTATCAATTCGCATCAGCAACATTCCGTTATACAACTTATACGTTTGAAAAAGTCTATCGTCCTGATGCTAACCCCTAAGGATAAATTATGAAGTATTTTTGGAAACGTCTCTATGAAGTTGGTATCTTCTGGGGAGCAATGTTCACATTACTGATATTCATGCTTTTATTGCTCGTATCAACATCAATTGAAATTTTTCATTTCACTATCTTATTCGTGGTTGTAATGTTAATTGGTTTACTTGTCATCAAGTGTGGACATTGGGCGTGAAGGGCACCATCCAAGTTGATTCAACATTATCCAACGATATAGATATCTATATAGATATAATTCTTCATATCCGCCCTACATGGACATTATAGCGTCGTCCCCGGTAAAAGTCAAGCACTTTTTTATCACTTTTTCGTGATCGAAATTCTCTTGACATTTCAGCGATTTAGCGTATGATCCCTTCTATGAGAATTGTTTTCTTTTCCGACCTACATCTTACCCATTGGGAACGCATCATTGGCAATGAACGGCTTAATGAAAATCTTGAGCGTATTGTTGAGGAATGTACTGATGCTAACCCTGATTTGATCGTAAATCTTGGCGATACAGTCGAGGCTCCTGATTGGGAAGCTAATCCTAATTTTATGAAGGAGATGTTCGAAGGACTTCCCTACTTTGAGATTATGGGCAATCATGATTTTTATCATGGTTCGTTTGGTTCAACTTGTGAAGTTCATAATATTGGAGATGATAAGCTTTTTCTTGGTACCTTATGGACTAATTTTAGAAACAATCCTCTTGCTGCCATGGTCGCTCAGCGATCAATCAATGATTTCAGGCTCATTCGCGAATGCACGTCTGATGTAGCTATTAATGCCTATCTTAGTGCGGTTGAGAAGATTAATGCGGAAAAACCAACGATTGTCTGTACTCATTTCCCGCCAGTAAAGGTTTGCGTCGATAATGTTCGTCATCCGCCTGATATGTTGACTAATTACTTCGTTAATGACATGGCGGATTTGTTCGGACGTTCTCCACAAATCAAGATTTGGCTGGCTGGTCATACTCATGCTGACTTCGATGTCACTGTTAGAGGAATTAGAGTTGTTTCTAATCAACTTGGTTATCCTTCGGAAAATTTTAATGATATTGAAGATTATCATCCTAAAGTCGTCTACACATGAACTTAGAAGAACTTGGAAATAAATGGGAACAAGATGGAAGGTTAAATCGTACTCAGCCTGCTTATGAAGCTGAACGAACACCCCATCTTCATTCCGAATACCTGAAACTCTTAATGAAGGCTAGAGAGGCTTTTTCTAGGAGTGATGTTGTTTACAAAAAGCTTTATTCGGAAAAGTGGTATTACTATTCTATGGGTCCTCGAAATGATGAAGATGCTAAGCTTCGTGCCAAGACATGGAAAAGCATGCCTGTTCGGGGACAGAAGTACATCAAGCAAGATTTGCCGATGACGCTTGACGGAGACGAAGATATCATCAACGCCAAGTTGGTTCGGGACTTTGACCAGAATTTTGTACAGGCTCTTGAAGAGATTGTCAAGCAGATAAACAACCGGGGTTTCTATATCACGGGAATGATCGAGTGGGCGAAATTCCAGGCTGGTGTGAAATGAGTGATATTACGTTTTTTAAGTTAAGAGAAAAAGATTGTGAGTTTTCATATTTAATTGATTTTTATATGATAAAACAGATTGCTTTTAGTATAGATTTACAACCATATTATAATTATGCAACTGATGCTTTTGATTTGTTTCCTCAATATATTTCCCCACATATAAATGGATTAATTTCTGCTCTTTGGTCGCATGGATATTTCGATAAAGAATAACAATGCCGTCTATAGTGTTGTTGAATGTGATGATGGTATAGCACAAGATTTGACAGATTATTTTACTTTCGAGGCACCGGGTGCCAGATATATCATAGCACGAGCCAAGAAATACGAAAGAGAAACCGGCAAAAAGAACAAGTTCTACAAGTGGGACGGTAAAATTCATCTCTTCTCTAAGAAGACTAATCGTATCTATGCTGGTCTAGACGAGCGAATTAGACAGTTTGCTGAAGAACGAGATTTGTCATTCCAGGCTCCCCTCAAGACTAAGAACCCTTTCACCAAAGAAGAAGCACGTCGCTTTATTGAAAGCTTGGATATTCCCGAGAAGTTCAAGGAGCGTTATTACCAAATCGACACTTTCATTGAAGCTGTACAGAATAGGCGAATGCTTATTCTGTCGCCTACGTCTAGCGGTAAGTCGATGATGATCTATTTCTTGACCCGTTGGTACCTTCAGGATGCAACCAAGCGTGTTTTGATCATTGTACCGTCGATTGGTCTGGTTAACCAGATGCATACCGACTTTGTAGACTATGGTTATGAAGAGAGCCTTGTCTATCGGATTATGGGGGGAATGCCTAAGGATGCCACCCCCCGAGTATATATTTCGACTTGGCAGTCGATCTACGACCTCCCTTCCGATTATTTCCTCCAATTCGGGACGGTTATCTGCGACGAGGTTCATGGAGCAGAAGCCAAGTCGATTAAGGGTATCATGGAAAAGCTTACCGATTGTCATCACCGGTTTGGCTTTACTGGTACCCTGAAGGATACCTTGTGCCATCGATTAGTTCTGGAAGGGTTATTTGGCTCTGTCTATCAGGCAATCACCACCAAGGAACTAATCGAGCAGGGGTATGCATCTGATTTAAAAATAAAGTGCCTGTTATTAAAACACAGCGCCGAAAACGCCAAGAAGGTGTCTAGAGCCACCTACGCCGAAGAATTAAAGTACATCGTTGATAATAACCCTAGGAATGAATTCATAAAAAACTTGACATTGAGTTTAAAGGGGAATATAATGGTATTATTCAGATTAGTTGAGGAACATGGAAGGGTCCTTTATAGTTTGATTAAGAACCAGACGAATCAACCAGTTTACTTTATATCGGGGGCAACTCCGGGAGAAGAAAGGGAGCAAATTCGTAAGATCGTTAACAGCGAACAAAACGCTATATTGATTGGAAGTGTTGGATGTATTTCTACAGGTATTAACATACCTAACATCCATAATATTGTATTTGCAAGTCCGTATAAAAGCCGAATTAGAGTGTTACAGTCCATAGGTAGAGGATTACGCCTTTCTGACCGTGATTTAACGGTCTATGACATAGCTGATGATTTGTCCTACAAACGCCACCAAAATTTTTCTTTATTGCATTTTGTCGAACGTGTCAAAATCTATAATGAGGAAAAATTCGATTACAAAGTTTATAGGATCGATTTAAAAAATGCCGAATTATCTAGACAAGGAAAAATTCTTTCAGGAGGTAGTGAAGTTTAATGAAGCTAGGAAGCTAAACCCCGATGCTCAGATGAGCAACTATATTGGGGAATGTATTATGAGGATTTGTAATGGATTGGCTCAACGACCTAATTTTCATTCCTATACGTACATAGGGGAAATGGTGGAGGATGCTATCGAAGACTGTATAGCTGCAATCAAAAACTTTGATCCAGCTAAGTCTAGCAATCCTTATGGTTATTGTACACAAGTAGCGTGGTTTGCTTTTGTTCAAAGAATTCATTTGGAGAAGAAACAACAATACTTGAAACATAAGAATTATCAAAATCAGTTCATTATAAATGACCTTATGAATTCCGAAACTCCGACGACCGAAAGGTTGAAGTGGGCTGAGACTTCGAACCAGATAATCACCGATTTTGAGCGCACGATGAAAAAATCCTTGACAAAAACCAAAAACAAGAATAAGATCAAGGAGATAGAAGTGGAGACTACCGATGACAGACATGAAAAACAACCTGATGATCCCCGAGATCGTAAAAAACCACGGCGAGGTCCTGCAAAGGGAAGCAAGAAACCACGTGCAGCAAAACGAGCAGGAAAACCGGGCAAAAACGCTTGAGCAGATTCGAGACTATTGTATCGATGTTTTGAACAAGTATTACGCTCGGACTAATTCCAAGCGTAAGAAGGTAGCTTAATGTTTGAAATAGGAGCAATAATGGAAATTGGAGATGGTGTTTGGGTAACTTTACCCGAGGGTACGACGTTAGTGTGTCCTAACCCTTATTGGAATGGAGACTGGCCAGAAACACAATTCAATTATCGAGTGAAGCTTAAGAAGGCAATGAGTGTACAATTAGGTGGTCATAAGGAATGGGTCCAGGCTGAAGTTCTGGAAGTCCTTCCTAAGGAAACTAAGCTAAAGAAGAGAGGAAAATGAAATGGCACAGATGATTAATGTATTTCATGATGTGAAAGCACGATACCAAACTGATGTTTTGGTTCGGGCGTTGACACATTATAAGGAAGAGCATGTTAAGGAATATAAGCTTGCTCTTGATGCCTATCGACTTGCAATTCGTAAGAAGATCAAGGAATTGAATAAGCAGTTCAAGAACAAGTTTACCAATATTCAAGACTTTAAGCTTGAGTGGAATCTTTTTGCTCCGGTCAATGTCGAAAGTGCATATGATAAGTTGATTGTCAACTTCAAGAATATGAATTCGGATGCTGTTGATTTGGATATGACGCAAGCCAATTGTATTTTGAATAACGATTGGGATTGGGCTCATGCAGCTAAGACTTCGAATTCGTTTTATATGATGGAAGCGGGTTCGGCACGATGACAGCATTTTTCACCTTGATTGGATTGGTAGTATTCTTTTTGTTACTACCATGTAAGTATGATCCAGCAATCCGGTTAAAGGAATGGACAAGTGGGAAGAATCGCTCTAATAACTGACAGTCACTTTGGTAACCGGGGAGACGATCCTCGCTTACTTGAAAACCTTAGACGCTTTAGTGAAGAATTGTTTTTTCCTACTCTGGAACGAGAAGGCATCAAAACAGTTATTCATTTAGGGGATATGTTTGATCGTCGTAAATACTTAAATACTCAGGTTGCTAAGGTTGCGAGGGAATGTTTTATCGATCCTGTTCGTAAAGGTTATGATTTTCATTGGATAATTGGTAATCATGACACTTTTTATCACGATAGTAACGATACTAACGCTGCCCGCGAGTTTTACCCTTATCTTAACTATTATGAAGATGCTACTGACGTAGTTATTGAGGGATTACCAATTTTATTTGTTCCTTGGATTACACATGAGAACAAAGAGAGAACGCATCAAGCTATACGTGAGACTAAAGCAAAGTTTGTTATGGGGCATTTGGAGTTACGAAACTTTGAAATGCATGCAAAAGGACAGGTAAACGAAAATGGCGACGATCCTGAACGTTACTACAAGTTTGAACGTGTTTTCACCGGGCATTTTCATCACAAATCTAACAATGATAATATATATTACTTGGGAGCTAGCGCGGAATATACTTGGAATGATTATGACGATCCAAGGGGATTTCATCTATTTGACACCGATACTAAAGAATTGGAGTTTATTCAAAACCCGTATCACATGTTTAGTCGTATTTATTACTATTCGGGAATGGATGTCCCGAATGTTTCGGATAAGTACGTTCAGCTTTACGTCAAAGTCGGTTACTCCCCGAAGGAACTAGAATTATTTATAAGTAACTTACATAATCAGAAGCCGATTAATGTTGAGATTGCTTATGAGACTGATGGTTATATTGCTGATATAGAACTGGCTAATATTGATGGAAAGAACGCCCTTGATTTGCTTTTATTTGAGATCGAGGATACAGAACTTCCAATTAACAAAGAAAAGACAATAGAAATCGCAACAGATTTATATAAAAGGGCATATGAGATTACTGTTTCATAAAATGGAGATGTCAAATTTTATGTCGTTTGGGGCAGTACCTCAACCGATTATTCTTGATAGTTATCCTTTAACTATGGTATCGGGACCAAATGGTGTTGGAAAAACATCAGCGTTTCTTGATGGTATTTGTTATGCTTTGTATGGTAAGAATTTTCGTCAGGTTAATGTTGACAATCTTACCAATATTCATAATAATGCAGGTCAGGTTGTGAAGTTGTGGTTTTCGATTAATGGGGTGGAGTATATTGTTGAACGTAGTGACAAGGGTTTAAAGTTATGGAAAGAAGGCGAGCCTATTCGATTGGACGTTGGTAAGCTTGAAGCCCAAGCTATGTTTCAGTCAATTATTCAAATTGATAAAGCAACATTTATCCAAATGGTGCTTATGGGCGTTAAATTTACTTCCTTTATGGATATGAAAGCTGACGCTCGCCGTAAGATTGTTGAAGAGTTATTAGACCTTACTGTTTTCACTGTAATGAATGAAGATTTGAATGAACAAATTAAAGTTAATAAAGCTTCAATTGATGTTGTTGGACATGAGATTGATAAGATCAATGATCGTATTCGTTTGATGGATAACTTTTATAATAGTACAAAGACCGATGCTGATAAAGAACGAGATCGTAAAGAAGAACAAATCGATAATTGGAATGACGAACTCGTTATTCAGTTGGGAAAAAAAGAAGATTTGTTCAAAAAATATGATGAACTTCGGTTGTCTTTATTTGTCAAAGTTGAAGGTAAAAAGCGCGCCCAGAGCAAGGTAGATATTGTTCAAGGTAAAATTCAAGATGCTCGTTCGATCCTATATAAGTTTGAGCATGTGGTGAATGTTGTCAATAACGAGAATGAGTTTCTGAATGACAATACTGTTTGCCCGACTTGTACTCAGCCTATTGATGAAGGATTTCGAGCGACGAAGATTGAAACCAATGATGTTCGTAAGCAAGAGCAAATTGATAGAATTGAAAGTCTTAAGAACCTTATTGAAAAGTTTAGTGTCGAATTGATTGAATATGAGAATATTAGTGATCAAGTTGATGAGATAGCTGATCAAATTAGAAAGGTAGGTAATGATATTTCTCTTATTAATGAGAATATTAAGAATGCTCGGCTTGATATTGAAGCGATGAAACAGAAAAAAAGTATTACTGATCGCTCGGAATATAATGCTTTAATTAAGTTGCGTAATGATACTGAAGAAAAGCTGACGGATGAGAAAGATACGAAACGTTCCCTTGAATTTCTCAAGGTTATGCTTAAGGATACTGGTATTAAGACACAGATTATTAAGTCTTATCTTCCAAGATTGAATGGTTATATCAGTGATTACCTTGAAAACGTAATGCAGGTAAGTCTTCAGTATGAGTTGGATGAAAATTTCAATGGTAAGGCTACGTTGCCAAACCGAGAAAACTTTGAGTTTAATTCATTCTCGGAAGGTGAAAAAGCCCGTATCTCTCTTGCTATCATGTTTGCTTGGCGAAAGATTGCCAAGGATCGAGGGGCAATTGATACCAATCTTTTGATTATGGATGAAATCCTTGATGGAAGTTTGGATGATCAGGGTATTGATGCTGTGTTACAAATTCTTAATGCAGTGAATAAAGATGAGAACTATATCGTGATTTCGCCGCGTCAGCGTGAGTTTGCGAACGTCAATATTCGGGAGTTGCGTTTCAGTAAACCTAACGCTTTCACGGAAATTGACGAAATTCTCCCGTAACCCCTTGACAACATTCAGATTTTGGTGTAAGGTATGCGTTGTGTAATTGCAGGAAGTCGTTCAATCACGAGCTATGATGCAGTCTGTGAAGCGATTAAGGAATCGCGATACGATATTACCGTGGTAGTCTCCGGTGGAGCGAGGGGTGTCGATCTCTTGGGGGAGCGGTGGGCTAAGGAGCGCGGCATTCCTATCGAGACGCATAACGCCATATGGCGTCGAGAGGATGGAAGTTATAATCCGGGAGCCGGTTTGATACGCAATACTGAGATGGCGCGAGTAGCCGATGCCGGAATTATTGTTTGGGATGGTCATAGTAATGGTTCTCGTGATATGTCGGAGAAGTTGATTAAGGCTCGTAAACCTTGTTTTATTTATATGTATACAGCAGAAGAGCCTGAAAGTCAAGAAGAAAAGCTTTGGGATATGATATATGAAGAAAATTGAAAGAACTGATAGTACGACAATTGTGTTTGAATATCTTTTTCATGTTATCAAAGATGAAAAAGAAGCTGATAATGTTTTGAAGGACGTTACTAGTGAGCGGTTTTTTGAATTTCAACGGTTTGTAGATGAGAAAACATTTGCTCCTTGGGTAGCATTCGGTATTCCAAACAATAAGCGAACGACGATAAATGAGTTATTGAAGTATTGTTGTCCTATTGAAATGTTAGCGAAATATCCAAAGTTAGGGTATGTAAAAGTACCTACAGCAGCGGATAAGTTTTTTGGAATGGTGAAAAATGAAGTATGATATAGTCAAAGGGGATTTGGAAGCATTGACGCAGCCGTGTGCGCCATTTGATTTTTCTAATCCCCCTTATAACCCTCAGGAACTAGCTGAAAGTCTAGTTGAAACTATGTACGCCAACAATGGAATTGGATTGGCAGCGATACAATGTGGAATTCCCCTAAAAGTCTTTGCAATGCGTGGGAATGAACACAACTTCGTTTGTTTTAATCCACGGGTCGTGATGCCTTCTACAGAAACCATCAAACTTGAGGAAGCGTGTTTATCATGGCCCGGTCTAAATTTTAATATAAATCGACCTCAACATGTAAGGGTGAGGTTTGCTGGTCCGAATGGAGAAGTAAGTACTCATACCTTTATTGGACTTACTGCAAGAGTGTTTCAACATGAAATGACTCATGTCAATAGTACAGTTTTTTGGGAAGGTTTGAAGCGATATAAGATTGAGAAAGCCATTAATAAAGCAAAGAAACGTGGCTTTGATTATGAAGGAAAGGGACTGCTTCGTTATGCTGACTAATTTTGAAAAGGTTAAAGAGTTTCATCAACGGTTTAATGTTCCAATTCGGGAGACACCTAGTTTTCCATCAGTGGAAATTATGTCTGATCGATCAAGAAAGATCGAAGAAGAACTTGATGAATTTCGAGAAGAGATGGCAAAGATTATCTTTGAAGGAATTCCTGAGGATGAAGAAGAACAACGAAAGCTTTTGGCTTTCATAATTGGGGAAGCTATTGACGTTATCTATACGTTTTATGGCTTAGGGGTTTCGTGTGGTGTGAATATGGATGATGTTTTTGCGGCTATCCATCGTGCAAATATGACAAAGACACTGGAAGGCGACAAAATCAAAAAGGGAGCCAAATTCACACCAGCGAATATTCAAAGAGTTATTTTTGATAAAATAGTTCAATCAAAAAGTCCATGGGCTAAGGAAGTAGTATGAATAAGAAAATTCTAGTGCTAGATTTTGATGGTGTTATTCATTCTTATTCGTCAGGATGGAAGGGTATTGATGTAATTCCTGATCTACCTGTGGATGGTGCTATTGGTTTTATTGTAAGAGCAGTTGAACATTTTGATGTACAGATTTTTTCTTCTCGTTCATCTGAATATAAAGGGCGGGACGCTATGAAGAATTATCTAGTTACTCATCTTTATAATTATTTCGATGGTGAAATGTTATCAGTTAATGATGTAATGAGTAAGATTTGGTTTCCAGTAGAAAAGCCGCCGGCATTTGTTTCTATTGATGATAGAGCAATACAATTCGAGGGGGTTTTTCCTTCGATAGAGGATTTGAAGATGTTTAAACCATGGTATCAACGTGAAGGAGTATTTGCAATATGAGTGACGAGTTTAAGTGGCAACGACATTTTTTAAAGATGGCTGAGCATGTGGCACAGCAATCAAAAGACCCATCAACCAAGGTAGGAGCGGTGATCGTTCATCCTGAAACAAAGCATGTGCTTTCGACCGGGTATAATGGTTTCCCTCAAGGCGTAAAAGACCTTCCAGAACGTTATAATGAACGTGCTCTAAAGTATGAATTGGTTGCTCACGCCGAAGTTAATGCGATTGTTCGGGCAGGACGACATGGTATATCAGTCGATGGTTGTCATCTTTATGTAGTGCCAACTCTTATGGTACCGTCTTGTTGTAATAACTGCGCCAAGTATGTTGTCCAGGCTGGTATTAAGAAGCTTTGGTATTGGGAACCTTTAAAGGTTGAAGATCGTTGGGAACAACTTGCCAAATTTACTCGTATTCTTTTTGATGAAGGTGGTGTTGAATATCAGGCAGTCCCGCGTGAAGTTTCTATTCCTGAGGTTCTGTCCAACCGTCAACAGGAATATACCAGAACAATCACTATTGATGAACGTGCTCACGGGCATGAAAATGGACACCACTAATGAGACAGAAATATACTGAATATACGGGTAAACTGCCCACTGATAAAGAGTTGCGTAAGAAGATGCCGATTGGTACGGGTGTTTTGGATTATTTTCCAGATGCCTTGGCAGCGGTTGCTTATGTGTCTTATGTAGGTAATCAGCAACATAATCCGGGGGAACCTTTACATTGGGCACGGGGAAAGAGTACTGATCAAGAGGATTGTGTTGTACGACATTTCATGGAAAGGGAAACCTTTGATGATGATAAGTGCCGTCACTCGGCTAAGTTGGTATGGCGTGCTCTTGCAAATCTTCAATTAGAAATTGAAGAAGCACGTGCCAAAGGTCAACCGGGTATTTGTGCGGAGGATGCTTCTTATAAAGAAGCAGAGAAGGGTGTTACAGGAGCTAGAGGTAATGAGTTTGCTCACCTTCCTCCGGGTTATCCATCATCTTTTACTGCCCCCCAAAGAGAAATTACATTAGCCGATATTGGTCATAATACACCACAACAAGCTGTTCCGATAAATCGTCCTGAAATGTCCGAAGAAGATAAGAAGTTTGTAAAAGCCGTTTCTTCACATTATACTCCAACTGATAAATCAATCCATAGTATATAAAAAGGGAAATATAATGCCTGAACTTCAAGTAAAAGTAGAAGACCTACAAAAGAATAGAATTTTTCTAGCGACACCATGTTATGGCGGCATGTGTGGAGGAATGTTTGCGAGATCGGTAGCTGACTTGTCGGCTCTCTGTACTCACTATCGTATTCCTTTACAGATTTACTTCCTGTTTAACGAAAGCTTGATTACTCGTGCTCGAAACTATGCGTGTGATGAATTCATGCGTTCGGGGGCAAGTCATCTTCTTTTCATTGACGCTGACATTGGTTTCTCGGCACAGGATGTGCTTGGAATGTTGGCTCTTCAACGTGATGAAAGTCCTTTTGATATTATCGGGGCACCTTATCCGAAGAAGACCATTTCATGGGAAAAGATCGTGGTTGCAGTAAACAAGGGAATGGCAGACGAAAATCCCAACAATCTTGAAAAGTATGTTGGAGATTATGTTTTCAATCCGAAAGCTAATACTACTTCAATTCCGTTGAATGAACCGGTTGAGGTTTTGGAAATTGGGACTGGTTTTATGATGGTTAAGCGTCAATCGATGCAGCATTTTTATGATAACTATCCTCAGTATCTTTATAAGCCTGATCATGTTAGGACTGAGCATTTTGATGGCTCGCGTGAAATCCTACAGTTTTTCCAGGCAGAAATTGATCCAGTATCGAAGCGATATTTGTCAGAAGATTATTGGTTCTGTCAGAAAGCCCAGGCTATCAATTTGAAGACTTGGTTCTGCCCGTGGGTCAAATTGACACATACTGGTACGTATGTATTTGGAGGAAGTCTTCAGGATTTGGCTTCTATTCAGGTTCATGCGACCGCTGATGGTGATCTTTTGAAGAAGGCTAGAGAAAACCAGAAGAAATCTGAAGAAGCAAAGGTTGCTTAATGATTAAGGATGAACTTCGAAATATAGCTCAGTTTTTATCAGGACTGGCGAATGATTTAGAGATTGATGCCTCTACCATTCAAGAGTTTGATAGACCTTATATCAAGCGAAAAGCTGCTAAGGTTCGAAGTAAGGCAGCAAATATTATGGATATTGTGAAAAGGCTGGACAATGAAACTATCAAGCTTAACTATTGATGCATTGAATAATTTCAATCGTATCAACCCAAGTATCATCTTACATCCGGGTAATGTGATTTATTCACGCACCCCGGCATCAGAGATGTATGCTATGGCACGTGTGCCTGACTTGTTTGAAACCAAGGCAGCTATTGGGGACCTTCGGGAGTTTCTACAACTTCTAAAGTCTTATGATAACCCTGAAGTTGCGTTTGAAGAAAAGCGGGTTATTATTGGGGATGATAAGCATCCAACTTATTTTCCTTATGCTTTAGCTGATCGAATTGCAACTCCAAACCCCGACCGTAAACCGGGTATCAAGGGTGATATTGAGACTTCAATTGCCGATAAGACTTTTAAAGAATTTATGCAGCGGGGTATGATCCGAAAGTACCCTCATGTAGCGTTTGTTATCGAGGATAGTAGTTTGTATCTTCGGGCATTGGATTTCAAACAACCATCTCAGTTGTTCACTGAGATATATTTAAAAGATGTGGGGGAGGAAGACCCCCTTGTGATTGGTTATACCATGGAAAATTTCAATCGGATTTTACCGAGAAACTACAAAATTTCGATTTCCAAAAAGGGACCGGCTCAGTTTGTGAGTGAAGGTGGCGATTATACATTTATTGCGTTACACGTTCCCGGATTGGGAGGAGTCCTATGAAAGATTTCGTATGGTGTGAAAAGTATCGACCTCAAACACTTGATGATTGTATTCTACCGAAGTCTATGAAGGTAGCTTTAAAGAATATGGTTGCCAGTGGGGGTATTCCAAACTTGCTATTAGTGGGACCGAAAGGTTCAGGTAAAACTACCGTTGCTATGGCGATTGTGGGAGCCCTTGGAGCCGAAGGGTTAAAGATTGATGGCACTAAAGATGGTGACATTGAAACCCTTCGGAGTAAAATTGCTCCTTTTGCCATGACAGGTAGTCTGGATGGGGGTAGGAAATACGTCATTATCGATGAAGCTGATTATTTGACGTGGAAAACACAGCCTGCTCTTCGATCTTTTACTGAAGAGAATTCGAGGAATTGTGGTTTTATTTTCACAGCTAATTATCAGAACCGTATTATTCCGCCTTTGCAGTCTCGTTGTGCGGTTCTAGATTTCACGTTGTCAAAAGAAGAGCGTCCTAGAATGATGCTTGAATTCTTTCGACGGGTGAAGATGATCCTCGACTTAGAACAAGTCGAGTATGATAAGGATGCTTTACAGTCATTTGTTGTAAAGTATTTTCCTGACTACCGTCGAACTTTGAATGAACTTCAGAGTTATGCTAGTTCGTTTGGAAAGATCGATCAAAATATTCTTGCGACACAGGATGCTTCGTTCCTTGAATTGATTGGTTTCCTCAAGGAAAAGGATGTTATAAAACTTCGTCAGTGGATTGCTGATAATTGTGATAACGATCCTTGGACTTGGTTTGATTTATTCTATGAGCGATGTATACAGGAATTTGATGTTTCGTATATTCCCGAATTGGTATTACTTCTTGCTGAATATCAAGAGAAGGCAACTCGGGTGAACAACCAAGAGATAAACATGAGTGCTTTTTTGCTATCTGTTATGGTGAATGCTGTTTATAAAAAGTGATTTATGCATCCGTATAGTTTAGAATATATGCAATCTAATGGTCCTTGGGGAAAATGGATAGTGATTGATATAGCACCTTCTCGTGGAGGTAATTTATATTGGTTGTGTAAATGTGAATGTGGACATTTACAAGAAATATATGGATATGATTTACGACGTGGACATTCGACTAAATGTCGTACTTGTAGCATGAAAGGATCAAAACGTGCTTTATACCACGGTTTAAGTAAACATTATCTTAGAAATACATGGCATCATATTAAAAGTAGATGTTATAATGAAAAGGATACTCATTATCGGTGGTATGGTAAACGTGGTATAAAAATGTATGAACCATGGATTAATGATCTTTTGGCTTTTTATGATTATATTATGAAAAATTTGGGAGAACGTCCAGAAAGACATACATTAGATCGAAAAAATAATGATGGGAATTATGAGCCCGGTAATCTCCGATGGGCTACATATAGACAACAAGCATTAAATCGGAGTAATTCTATATTGAAAGAAGAGGTTACATTATGATAGTAGGAACAGATATGCAAAATGGTAGAAGTGCAATCTATTTGTGTGGTCCGATCCAGGGGTGCACGGATAATGAAGCCCATGGTTGGCGAGATCGCATTCAACAAGATTATCCGACATATACCTATCGTGATCCGATGGTCCGTGATTATCGGGGTCGGGAATTGGAGTGTATGGCTGATATCGTTGAAATTGATAAGATCGATATTGCGGAATCGGATGTGGTGCTTGTTAATTGGCCAGGGGATAAGCCGTCTGCTGGTACTTCCATGGAAATTATCTATGCATGGATGACTGACAAGCTTGTCGTGATCGTTTCTCCGAAACCCCTTAAACTGTCCCCGTGGATTGTTTATCATTCCCATGCTCAGTTTCATGATTGGGATGAAGCCATGGATTGGATTTGGATGAATAAGAACAAGCGTCATTGGCGTGAGCGGGAGAAGGAATATGTGGCTTTTGAAATTACGCCAATTGATGGGGCGAATGATCCGTTTGATAAGCTTAATCGTCCCGAGACTTTCAATTCTGCCTATCGAAGAGAACAGAAAGCCAATACCAATTACGAAGCAGCCCAATCAGTTTATAAAGGCTAAGTGTAAAATTTGTGGTGGGTATTGTGGACAATGTGGGAGTGAATGTTTATGACCGAAGAACAGAAGAACCCATTTCGCTTCCTAAATTCCCTTTTAAAGGGGAATGATTATATCGAGATTGATGAAACTAATGAGGAAGAGTACTGGCCACAGTTTATCAATGTGGGGCTTTCTCAACATGTCGATTGTATTCTTCATGCCAACGAGATGAACCTTCATCCATTCCTGAAGAAGAAAGCTCATTATGATTATCTATTTTATTCGATTAGAAAGACTAGTCGTAAGTATGGGAAATGGGCAACTGGTAAAATTACTCCCGAAGAAGAGGCTGTAGCTAATCACTTTCAGATACGTACTTCTTTAGCAAAAGATTACCTCAAACTACTAAATAGAGAACAAATAGTAGAAATTTGTGGTCAATTTTTTGGGAGAAGTTATGGGAATGTGCAATTGTAACGGTTCGTGTAGAAATGGTGGTGGATGTGGGGGCGCGGGTCCCGGTTATCCTCAGATGGGTGTAGGTGTAGCACCACCGGTTGTTGATGATAATAATTATCAGCCCCCTTATGATACGTCGGGAGCACCAAATCCTTATTATTATCCTAACGGGTTTTATTATCCTCCTTATAATCCATGGGCACCATGGCAAGGTTATCCTCCGTGTGGAGGTTGTTGCCGATGTCGAGGATGGATGCCAATGCCTTATTGGCATGGTGGGATGGCAGTAGCACAAGGTGGTGTAGGAGTGTGTCAGTCTAATGGTCTACCAGCAGCTATGGGAACATATGGACCTTTACCTAATGTTTCGAGTGTTACTATTAATAACCCTGGTCCTGTAACAACAGGTGTTGTAGAAGTTGATCCTACAAAGGTTGATCCTAATGTAAGTTTTTATACAAAATTATAAGTATGTATGCTACATTATTGTTTTTACTTGAGAATCCAATGTTTTATATTTGTATGGCAACTTCTGTAACTGTCATATATTTGACTGCTTTGGCTGGATCAGGAAGAGACAATAAAGATAGTGATGACGAGTATGGTAATTAAATAAGGAATAAGAAAATGAGTGAAAGTGATGTATTTCGTGGCTTTGGCGTTCCCGTGTCCTTACCAGATGATGATGCGTTCCTTAAGGTGAGGGAAACCTTGCAACGTATTGGAGTTGCTAGCAGAAAAGAAAAAGTGCTCTATCAGAGCGCCCACATCTTGCATAAGCAGGGAAAGTATGCTATTCTACACTTCAAGGAACTTTTTGCTTTGGATGGCAAGCCGACTGACTTCACCGAAGATGATCGGGCTCGCCGCAATGCAATAGCGTCTTTGTTGGAAGAGTGGGACCTGATTAAAGTCCTAGACCCTAACAGGGCTCAGCCAAAAGCACCGATGAACCATATTAAGGTTTTGACATTTAAAGAGAAAAATGATTGGACCCTAAAAGCTAAATATTCGGTAGGTAGAAAAGTAAAATGATGCGCGGTGAGCAGCAAGGTGTTGCAGTCGAATTCTAAATCGGACGCAGGCAGGTTCAATTCCTGTATCGCGCGCCAAGTTTAAGGAGTTAAAGATGTCTTAGATTTATACGTGGTCCTCCAAAGTTTTGAGTTTTATTATGTCACAAATAGGTTATTGCTTATATTGGAGTAAATTAAATGGTAAAGAAGTACGTAGATTATCTAAAGCAGAAGGCAACTTCTCTAGAACTGGAATGCAAAAACATCCGCAAGATGGAAAATAAGAGACTTGCGCTTGCCGCTAAGGCACGTGCCGGGGGTTTTAGTGATGCCTATCATATGGCGATTTACTTTGGTCTTAACGAGCATCGTGTTAACTTCCTTCGTCGGATTAACCGTGCTGTGACCATCGCCCTTGGTTTCCTTAACGGTTATGAGTATTCGGATATTGAACGAATTTCCTATACTCAGCCGGATTGGGAACATATCGAAAGCCTTGTTCGTGAATACGGAGAGGGTAATGCCAATGAGCGCATGGATCGTTATGGTGAATGGGAAAAGCGTGCTCTTAATGGGGTAACGAAGCTTAAGAATGGTGGTATTCGTACCGCTTCTTATGCTATGAAGGACAAGGATCATGTTTATGGTCTTAAGCCCGGTTCTGTTAAGGAAGTGTATGAATACATCAACAAGGATTGGGTTTTACGCAACCATGAGGGGAGTCTTACGGCATGGGAAACTTTTTGGGATAGCTTGCACCCCAAGAAGGAAAAGAAGCCTTACAATCCTGGCGTAGGGCATCAAAAGGCATACGCGGAAGGAGAGGGGGCTTGACGGTCCCCCTTTTTCATGTTAAGGTCGTCTCCTAACATAGGAGACGGTCATGACGTTGAAGCTGAAGCCTCGTGAATTTAAACTTGGTGATGTAATTAAGGCTTATGACGGAGCGTTCGGGACAGCCTGTGTGACAAAGATCACCAAGGAGTCCGTTCAACTTCATCGTCCTTATGGTTTGACAGATGATTTTGAATCGACAGCCGGGGTGAATTATTATACTGGTGTCGAGATTTATAGTCTTTGGCTCACCAGTGAACGTGAGTATGAACTTTATTCTAGTAAGGAGGTTCGATGAAAATCTGGCTCGTTGTCTGGCTTTGTGTTTCATCCTATTGTAATGATTTTGATCCGAAGAAGGATGAAAATTTGCGTTTTCAAACAGTAACAGCGTGTCGGGATTACATTGTTAATGAGGTTGAAAAGCCTGAGAATGTAAATCTGATGGCTCTATGTAAGGTGGGACCATGAAACCAAAAGAGATGCGTGATTATCTATTGAATGTGATGAAGCTTTATTCGTTTAAGCTTCAAGATGAAACAATGAAGGTTAAGACCGCAGGAAAAATCCATCCTATGGATAAAGAGTTTCATGGTTCTGGTATAACTCTTAGAGAAATGTTTAAACAATGTAAGGAAGAAGAATTGCAAGCTAAGTTTGTTATTCAATGGTTACAGGAGATGAAGTTTGATGAAGCAAATTCTGAAAGTTCTGTCTGATATCGCTGATGAATATGATAATAAAGATCGGTCAGCCGAGAATGGTTATGGGGGAGGGTTTCAAGTTAAAATCCCTCTGTCTATTTGTAGGAAGGCACGCGAGATATTAAAAAAGCCCCCGAAGGGGCTTTTCAGTTAGGCAGCGAGTTCATAAGTAAACTTGCGCTTACCGTTTTTCAAAGTGTACTGATTGGTACGAACGTTGTAACCAGAGTTACGAAGATCACGAACCGCAGTCGAAGGGTCGCTAAGACCAGTGCGACGACGAATTTCAGCAGTAGAAACTTCGTCCTTTGATTCCAAGATATTCAAAAGCTTTTCAATTCCAGTCATTTTCATCATTTCCTTTTCTCTTAAGTTAATATATACGGAAAAACCCGGCAGTCACTCATTGACTACCGGGACATCATAGCAGAAAACGTATGGAATGTCAAGGGGCTACGCGGACTCTTTTTTCTTTCGCTGTCTTTTTGACTTGGCGGGGGGCTTCTTTACCGGCTCTTCAGTCTTTTGGAGAGCCTTCCATTCGGACTTAGGGATGTATTGACCGCCTCCTTTATTCACAATTTCTTGTGCTGTTGCGTCAGGGAGACGCAGGATCATGTTGGATTCAAGGGAACCGTTAAGTTTTATAGTTTTCATGGATTTTCCTTAAGAACTAGCGATAAGGGTAACGAATGCGATTACCACAAGGAGTAATGCAGGTAATATAATATAACCAGCCCAAAGAAGCAATCCTACGCTTAGGAGAGCGAAGAATAAGGCGAAAAAGGTGCCGGGTTTTTGATTTCTCGTAACCATGAGCGGACTATATCATAGATTTTCGGAATGTATACCGGCATTTTTGCATAGCTGCTATGCCTTGACAGAGGGACCGTTCGACTGTATAAGTGACACCATCAATGGTCGTTATAGAGGAAACATGTTGAAATGGACTTTCCGCGTTTAGACGGGAATGAGGAAATTTGGTTGAAGGATTTGGTTGGTTCAACTCGTTATGGTGTTTGGAATAAAGGACCACCCGAGGCTTTTGCGGCTCTTGCTCGAAAAGGCTTAGCCGAAGCACACCCGAAGGGTAAGGAATTTGGATATCAGGCGACCCCCGAAGGGAAGGCTTTTGTCTCGTTCCTTATCAAAGAGGATTTGGAGGCGTCCAAGCGTCGTAAAAAGAAGTCTCGTCGTCGGGATGAGGATGACGATTTCGATTACGAAGATGATTACGGTTACGACGACTACTAAGTCTCCCCCGTAACCGCCTAATAATTGCCTTTACCACGACAGGGGGGCGTCCAATGCCCCCCTTTTTTCTTGACATTCTCTCAAAAATCTGCTAAGTAGGTGGAATGTATGAATGAGTGGGAGGAACAGACAATGAACAAGGTAATCTATAATGTCAGAGAAAAAGGACGTATTGTTCCTAAGGAAACCACTGTTTCTGATAAGGGTCTGGGTGAACTTATTCGAAAGCTTACGGCGTCTCATATGAACGGAGATGTTGTAGGTAAACCGGTTATTGTGGAGATTCAACAGTGACACATGAAGTTTATATTAAGCGAACAGTATTCGTTGCCAAATGTAATTGTGGTCAGGAAAATGCCTTAAATGAGACGCTGACCGACAACGCTCCCTGTGAGCGTCGATGTAATGCTTGTGGGGAGTGGATTTCTTTTGTCGAGAATAGTGTAGTAGCCCCCGAATATAAGGCAAATACTCCTAAGCTTCAGAATGGAAACTATAACGTTACGTATCGTTAACGTATAGTACGTCCTGACTTCTTGTTGTAGGAAGCGATAGATGCTAACGATTGACGACAGGTTTTATTCGCGTTGGCAAATCGAACGAGTACATTGGCAACTTGTGCGTCAGTTAATCCCTTTACTCCCGGTAGTTTCCCCACCGTTGGACAGTTATATAGGCTTGAAGGAATCGACACAGACCGGTATTGAGTTACAGTTGGGGAGATACTTTGCTGCGTAGTAACACAGCCTGCTAGGAACAATGGAACTAATAGAATTGCAAGTAACTTCTTCATGATATCCTCACTGGTTTAGGTTGCTTTTGTTAATTTGATCGATGGCTTGTTGTAATACAACTGAAGCAGCACGATCTTGAGCCTTGATTTTAGGAGAGCTAAGGAACTTATTAATCGCATCGGCAGTGGCTTTATTCGCTGTGATTTGCTTTGTTAGGGCGTCGGATGATGCCTGGGCATCCTTTTGTAGCTGAGCCGTTTGGGCGTCAAACTTTTTTTGATCGGCAATGACTTGCTGAAGCTGTGCGTTTTGGTCGGTCAAAAGTTGATCATGGGCAGCATTTTTACGGATATCGTAAATCAGGATGCCGATAATAGCGAGCACGATAAGGGTCATGCCCCCGTAAAGGACCAGTTTGCCCCACAAGCCACTAAAAAATGTCGTTATAGTCGTGATCAATGTTAGCATCTTGACTTTCCTCGTGTTTTCTGCTACTATGTATTTATCAACCCCTAACTTGGAGATTGTGATGTTTGGACGATTTGTTGGTTCCTTTTTTGCTTGTATGACATATTATGTGATGGAATTTGTTATCAGTCCCACGACTACATTAGTTATGGGAAAGGTAGCTGGTCAACAACTAGAAACTTCAGATTCATCTTATCTTATGGCAAGTGCATGGATGAATGGGTTGCATGTTATTGACACGTTCGCCGTGTGGCTACTTGTAGCTACACTATTTTTAATCTGGTTCAAACCTTTGAAGGACTTTATTATGAGTTACAAGAATGATGCTAAAGATGTGACGAAGATTATCTTGGTTGCGGCAGGATTGATGTTTCTATTCACTCCTCATGCCAAGGCATATTATGACACTTATGATTGGGCAGAGAATGTGTTTATTCTTCCGAATGAAAGTGCATTCTGGATACCTGACGTAGGGGATAATAAGACTTCTCAGGCTCAGTTCATGTCTGAGCAGTATTTGAAGGACAGTAAGATCGCTGCAAAGCGTTTTCAGGTTCCTCATGTGAAGATGCCTAAGACGGGATGGATGCAGGATTCTTATGTTCCGGCTGGTCGTTTGATCCTTGTGGATCGTATGCCTGCAACTCGTTCTTGGGTCGATGCTCATGATCGGGGTACCTCTGATAAGAAGCAGGGTTTCCCTTGCCAGGATAATGGTGGTCTAGATATTACTGTTGGTATCTCTATTGGTGCCACTGTGCATGAAGAGCAAGCCCCGAAGTTTCTTTATAACTTTGGTGTTCATCCGGTAGCAGGTAATCGTCTTGGGGATAAGCCTGATCCGGCAGTTGTTTTCCAGACGATTTATACTGGTCGTTCACTTGCTGAAGTCATGGACTCCAACGTTCGTGATAAGGTCCATTCCTTGGTGTGTGACGAAATGAGCACTCATGCCTTGGATGATGCTAACCTACACGCAAAGGAAATTATGGGCAGTATTGAGAAGCAAGTTGATGATTATCTCAAGAATGTTGGTATTACTTTGCTCTTTATTGGTTGGGCTGATACCTTTAACTTTGATGAAAAGGTACAAGGTGCTTTGAACCGTAAGTATGAAGCAGTGAAAAATGCTGAAATCTCTAGAGAGATGGCACCCCATGTTGGGACTCTTCAGGGTCTAGCCTGGGTTGACACGATCCGAGAAGCAGGTAAGAAGTGGAATGGTGCTATTCCAAGTCAGATTACCTTCTTCAATTTTGATGGTCTGAAGGATTGGGTTAAGAGTTTCTTTGTTAAGCCAACTACCCTTCCTGAAAAGCCATCAGTACAATAAGGGAGTATAAATATTACTATGAGTGAAGAACAAAACGTTGAAGTTGTAAAACTAAAGCACGAGGGGCTTGTTGTCCCTCGTGATCCTCATGCCGAAGTAGCTAAGCTTAAGCCAGAATTAAACGAAAGTCCTGAAGGCTTTGCTAGACGACGTTATGAAAGGTTTAATGAGGTTATTGGAGACAATAACAAGGATATTCGAGGAACGCCTAGATTTGGAATTCCTTGGAATTCGTTACCGGGTAAAATCCAAAAGGAATGGATTGAGGGAGCGCGTAAGTTTCTTGAACGCACGAACCCTGGAAATAGTCGTTATGCTCGTAAGTTTAAGACAAAGGCAGAAGCCCTGCTAGAAAAACGAGGGATTAAACGAGTTCCCTCATAAAGAGAGGTACACCAATGTATCTACGCTTATTGGGACTACAAGTTTCACTGATGAAGGTATTATGGGCTTATGGTTTTCGTTTAATGCTTAGTCTTTCATATGTGTTGGGGATTGAAATTCGTCCTCAGGTGGCGCAACCCGCTGACACGTTTAAAACGATTGTTGAGCCTTATCGTATAAAAAAAGAAGACATAGAAAAAATCAACATCGAAGTCCCTGAGGAATTAATTAAGCGAGCAGCGGCTCATATCGGGGGAGATAATAATCAGTATCATATCCTTTTGAAGGTAGCTGATCAATATCGAGAGGCTAATCTTAATCCGGTTATTCTAACTGACACTGACCATGATGTATGGCGTGTTACATCTCGTGAGTTTATCGACAACCCCAAAATGATTAATTGAACATGAATGATATTATTGTAAGATTTGGACAGAGTATTTTTGTACAGGCGAGAACAACTACCATATGTGCTCTTCCCCAATATAGAGGTAATAGAGAATTAGTTGATCGTGTTATGAATGCCTATTCTAATCGTAGAGAATATTATAGTGATATATGTCCCAATGTTTATGAGAAAGACTAATGGATTTTAGAGATAAAACACGTGAAGTTTATATAACAGTTAAAGATTATACATTAGATAGGATAGGATTGTCACTTCAAAAGAAAATTGAAGAAACAATGCCTTTTGGTTTTAATCAATTTGAATTATATTCATTTCAAGTTGATATGAATGAATCTATTTTTGGAGAGTAATGAATAAGAAATTTGAGTATTTTTATACAAATGTGTATATGCGTGGTGATTTCCTTTATGTAGTTGGTTATGCCAATGGAAAAAGGTTTGAAGACAAATTAGAATACAAACCTTATTTGTTTGTTCCGACCTCTGAAGAGAGCGAATATCATACTGTCTTCGGTAGACCTGTCAAGCGTATGGAATTCAACACCATGCGCGACGCGCGTGAGTTTTTGAAGCAACAAAAGGACGTTGATAATTCCGAGGTCTTCGGTCTTAATAATTTCCCGTATGTGTACATCAACGACGAATTTCCCGGTCAAGAAGTCGATTATAATCCCAACCTTATTTCGATTGTATCGTTGGATATCGAAGTCGCGGCAACTAATGGGATGCCTGATGTAGAGGTAGCTGTCGAGGAAGTAACAGCTATCACCATGGTTAAGCGTGGGCAGGTTATTACTTTCGGTTGTAAGTATTACAAACCGGAACAAGATCATATCCAGTATATTTTGTGTGATGATGAAATAGACCTTCTTAAAAAATTCGTAGCTGTCTGGACTTCCGATGAATGGAAACCTGATATTATTACGGGCTGGTCTTCGGACATGTTTGATATTCCGTATCTAGTGCGGAGAATTGAGCGTGTTTTAGGACAGAAATGGGTCAAATACCTTTCCCCGTGGGGATTTGTTGAAGAGCGCGAGATTGTTCGTGCTAAAGGTTCGGCTGCGTCGTTTGGTGACCGAGTTGAAAAGGTCTATGAGATCGCTGGTATTACACAACTTGATTATCTTCAATTGTATAAGAAGTATACCTTTACGAATCATGAGTCCTATGCCCTTAATAACATTGCTCATTATGAATTGAAAGAGAAGAAGGTTGATTACTCGGAATATCGAAATCTAGATGAGTTGTACGAGAAGAATTATACCAAGTTCATTGATTATAACATTCATGATGCCGTGCTGGTCGAGCGTCTAGACAAAAAGATGGGCTTCATTAATCTTGTTCTAGCTTTGACGTATAAAGCTAAGGTAAACATGATTGATACTATGACGACCATTCGTTCATGGGACGTTATCATTCATAACTACCTTATGGAACGCAAGATTGTCGTCCCCCAATATAAAAAGAAGAATTTCCGTCCGTTTGTAGGTGCATATGTGAAGGATGTACATATTGGATTACATAAGTGGATTGTCTCGTTTGACGCCACGTCTCTGTATCCATCCGTGATTTCTCAGGTCAATATTTCACCTGAAACATACGTCAAGACGGTACCGATTGCTTCGGTGGAACATATCATTGAGCGTAAGCTAGTTTCTGAATATGAAGGAGACTTCTCTCTGGCAGCTAATGGTGCTCTATATCGTAAAGACGTTCAAGGTTTTCTGGGAGTTCTAGTTGATAAGTTTATAGCTGATCGAAAGATTATCAAAAATAAACAGCTTGCTTTGGAAGTCGAGAAAGAGGAACAAAAAGTTGAAGGGTTGGATGATGATATCTTAAAGTTATACAACTATCAGTGGGCATTGAAGATTTTGACTAATGGTTTATATGGTGCGCTTGGTAATCAGTATTTTCGTTGGTTTGAAGTTATATTTGCTGAGTCAATCACTAAAACTGGTCAGTTGGTTTTGCAATGGGCAGAAACTCATATGAATGCCTATTTGAATAAAACGATGAAGACAGAAGGAGTGGACTATATTGTTGCGGGAGATACTGATTCGATCTACGTTAATCTTGGACCGTTGGTGGATAAGTGCGGCATGTCGGGCGAACGACACGACAAGGTTGTCGAATTCTTGGACAAAGTTTGTAAGACTAAAATTCGACCTTATCTTGACGGACGTATGTTGGAACTTAGCGAGATGCTTAAATCGTATCATCACAAGTTTGATATGAAGCAAGAAGCTATTTGTTCGAAGGCTATCTTCCGAGGTAAGAAGATGTACATCTTGAATGTGCATTCTTCGGAAGGTGTGACTTTTGATGAACCTAAGATTAAGATGAAAGGTATTGAGGCTGTTCGATCCTCGACTCCTATGTCTTGTCGGAATGCGATTAAGGATGCGTTGAAAATCATTATGAACAAAGAAGAGCCTGCTCTTCATGATTTCATTCGAGACTTTGAAAAGAAGTTTTATGAGATGCCTTTTGTTGATATTGCATTCCCTCGCACATGTAATAATTTGATGGAGTATTATGATAAAGATAAGTTGATCAAACCAAAGTGTCCTATTGCTGTTCATGGTGCTCATGTTCATAATATGATGCTTCAGAAACTAGATTTGATAAAGAAATACCCTCTTGTTCGAAATAAGGACAAGATTAAGTTTGCCTATCTCAAAGCTGATAATCCAACTGGTCATAATGTAATTGCAATGGGTAATGAGATGCCTGAAGAGTTCAAAATTGAAGAGTATGTTGATCGGGCTCTCCAGTTTGAGAAAGCTTTCTTGTCACCAATTAGGTCTATTACTGATGTTATTGGATGGCATGTTAAACCACAAGCAGATGAAAACTTATTTTACGAGGATGCATGGACATGAATATATTATATGGTAATACAGTAACTTTTGCAGATATGGGGATCAAATATGATGGTCCGAAACATTTTTATATATACCATTCGACTAGCTGGAATAATTCTGATTTAATGGTAGATATTAATCTTGAAGATGGAACAATTCACTTTGGAGCGAGATATACTCCTACTTTAGCTGCTGAAACATTTTGGGAAAGTATTTCTGGTGAATATAAAGATTATTTGAAATGGAAAAGGGATAGAACAAAATGAACACAAAGATAGATGAAACAAATGATTTTGATTTTGGTATAACTTATGAAGATAGGTCTGGTAAGACACCTGATGCTGAGAAAATTCAACAGTTACTAGCTCTCATTGAGCCTTTGTTGGATAATCTTGCTAAGGACCCTCAAAAGACGACCATCACCTGGGCGAAACGAGGGGAAGTCATCACCAAAATCAAGGCGCGAATAAATCAAATCGTGGCGAGCTAACCCCTTGACTCCCCTACCAAATTGTGCTATCATCTGGCTTCGTAATAGACTTTATCCGTCATATGAATGTGAGGATTGTATTGGCATGCGTGAGCATGGTTGCTACTGTGAGTATTATGGAGCTATAGCACCGGGGGTACCACCGGGGAGAATAAGAAAGGGATTAAGATGGCTACTGGCGAAATGGCTGCGCTGCTAAAGAAGATACAAAGCGTTAATAAGCTTGTTGGAACTGAAATGTTAGAAGATAGTATTATCTTCGAAAACGTTGATCCAATTGTAACACCTGTACCGTTGATCAACGTGGCTTTGTCGGGTAGGTTGGATGGGGGACTTTTTCCAGGCACACTCATGATTGCTGCTGAATCTAAGCGGTTCAAGAGTGTGTTTGGTCTTATGCTTGCGTCGGCTTATCTTCAGCAAGTTCCAGGGAGTTATTTGGTATTTTATGATACTGAGCGAGGCACCCCCAAGGATTATTGGCAATCTGTTGGTATTGATCCTAAGCGTGTTGTTTATAAACAGCCGGATAATATTGAAAGATTGAATGCTGATATGATGCATTTGATCAATAGTCTTGAACCTGAACATGATGGTAAACTCTTCATTTTGATTGATTCGCTTGGTAATCTTCCAAGTATGCATGAGACGGAAGTTGCTGCTGAGGGTAAAGGTAAAGTTGATATGGCACGTTCAAAGGTGCTTAAGTCACTTTTTCGAACAACTACGTTGCCAATTGTTCAAAAGCGTTGTTATTGTGTAGTCATCAATCATGTCTATTCCCAAATGTCAATGTATGCTCCTGTGAAAGTATCCGGGGGTGGTGGTCCAACATATAATTCAAATGATATTTGGATTATCGGCAAGCGTGTTGACAGCGAAGGTAAGGGTGAAGAGAAGGTTGTACACGGAAATGAATTCATTATTAATATAGAGAAGTCCCGTATTGTTCGGGAGCGTTCTCAGTTTCCAATCAATGTAAGTTATACTGAAGGTATTCAGCGTTGGTCGGGTTTGTTTGATATCGCAATGTATGGAGAATTTATTAATGCCGCGACGACAAAAGGTTGGTACACAACAGATAAAATTGCCTCCCGTGATGGCAAAAAATTTCATCGCGCTGATGTTGAATATGATGACGCTTTCTGGAAAGAAATGGTTAACCGAGAAGATTTCAAAGCGTTCATGACAGATTTGTTTACTCTTGGAAATAAACCATTGATTTCATACGATAACGTGTTTAATGAGAACTGAAACATCGATATTATCAAACCTTATTACCAACGAAGAATACATCCGAAAAGTCTTTCCTTATCTCAAAAAAGAGTACTTCATGGACGGTGCTGAAGCTACCGTTTTCCATGTGATCAAAGAATACTTTGACAAGTACAATAAACGCCCCCTTATTCAGGTAATGCAATCTGAATTGGCGGAATATAACCTGAGTACTAAGGAATTTGATCAGGTAAAATCTGTCGTTGAAAGTATTAAGTCTCTTGATAGCGTAAAACCAGATTTGGAGTGGCTTGTTGACACCACAGAACAGTGGTGTCAAACGCAAGCTATTCATGGTGCCATCCTTCAGTCGATGGATATCATTTCGGATGACAAAAAACCCCGGAACGCAATTCCGGGGTTGTTGCAAGATGCTTTAGCGGTTTCATTTAATAGCGACGTTGGACTTGATTTTTATGATCATGCTGATTATTGGTATGATTTAACTCATAGTCGTTTACCGCGTATACCTTTTGATATTGATTATCTGAATAAAATCACCAAAGGTGGTTTACTCCCCAAGACGTTGAACATCATTATTGGTGGTGTTGGTTTTGGTAAATCGCTTTGGATGTGTCATATGGCAGGCGCTAACCTGCTACAAGGTAAAAAAGTCTTGTATATTACCATGGAGTTGTCGAAAGAACAAACCATGGAACGTATCTATGCAAATATGTTGAATATTTCATTGGATATGATGCCTGATATCCCTAAAGAAATCTTCTTGAAAAAAGTTGAGAAGATGAAGGAAAAGACGGCTGGTCGTCTAAAAGTGGCAGAGTATCCTACTGGTTCCGCTGGTGCTGCTAACTTTCGACATCTTTTGAATGAACTGAAAGTCAAGCAGAATTTCGTTCCTGATATTGTTTATATCGATTATTTGAATATTTGTTGTTCAAGTCGAGTAAAACTTTCGGGGAATCTAGGGATGTATAATTATGTCAAGTCAATTGCTGAAGAAATTCGTGCTCTCGCAGTTGAACAAAATATCCCTATTATCTCGGCTTCGCAGGTTAACCGTGAAGGGTTTAGATCGTCTGATCCGGGTATGGATGATATTTCGGAATCCTTTGGACTAGCAGCAACAGCCGATCTGATTATTATCATCATTCTGTCCGAAGAGTTAATAGCTCTAAACCAATATATGGTCAAGCAAGGAAAGAACCGGTACGCTGACGTTAATCGGTTCAATAAGTTCGTAGTTGGGGTAGATAAACCAAAGATGCGTCTTTATAATGTGGAAGCGCATGCTCAATCGAGAACTATAGAGGAACCAACCGTTGTTCAATTAGAAGCCCCCGTTGATTATGAGAAGTCTCTTATCGATGCTTTAGGATCGCTGGTTGAACCGGAACCTGAATGGAGTCAATATGGATAAATCATCAACAACGTTAGAAGCGCTTTTTTGGGATATGGAACGCGCAATGGTAAAATGTATGAGTTATCATACTTTTTGGAATTATAAAGCTTTGATACCTGAGGTTAGTAATGGGAGTAATATTACTTCTTTACAATGGGACATGTTGTATAATGTTTACTTTAATGAATGAAGACGGAAAGCAACTTGTTCATGTCCTGATTTTGATATACAAGTGTATGTGTATAGTCCTAAATTAAGGAATTCTTGAAAAGCTTTATATTCCCCTTCCTCAAAACCAGTATATCCACAAAATTCATCGAATAGAATAATAGTACCATCTCGTAATTGATCTTTAATTGTATTAAGAACATATGAAGTTGAAGAATATAGATCAGCATCCATATGTAAAAAGGCAACTGAATCAGTTTGTTCTTTGAGGAAGGTTTCAAGAGTATCTTGAAATAGACCTATCACAAGATGAACGTTGGAGGGTAAGTCTTTCGGAGGATCACATTTAAAATGCCCTTTGTCATAGCCGTTACGCCAATTTTCGGGTAATCCTTCGAATGAATCAAAACCATAAACAGTACGATTGGGTAAATGGTTGGCTATTCTTCGGATTGAGCCTCCTGTTCCTACTCCAAATTCCATGATCATTCCATCCTCGGAGGATTGAGATAGAATTTCTTCAAGGGTTTTGCCTTCAGTTCCTTCAATTTTATCTATGAGTGACATAGGATTATTTAGTCTAAATAATGAATGTTCCTGATAGATGAAGAAGTCATTTTTGAAGCTGAAGAGCCTAAAGAACAAGAAAAGCCCCAAAAGCTGACTAAACAGGGTTATTTTGACCATGTAGAGGACTTGATTTTTCGTCATGGAGAAAAAGGTTATAAGGACGCTCTAAAAGTATTGGATAAAACATATGGGTTTGTTAAGGGAAGAAATAAAGGAATTAACGTCTCTACTAAATTTGACGGTAGTCCGGGAATACTTTGGGGACATGCAAACGGTAAATTCTTCGTATCCACGAAATCTTTTTTTAATCAATCCCCAAAACTCAATTTTACTACAAACGATATCCAATCCAATCATGGAAAGTCTAAGGGACTTACAACGCGCCTTCAACAAGCACTGAAATATCTCCCGGAAGTTACTCCTAAGAAGGGTATATTCCGAGGGGATTTGATGTTCACTAAGGATGATATAGAGCACGCCAATGGAAATATCAAATTCACTCCAAACACTCTATCATACAATGTACCCGATGCCTCCGAAGAAGGTCAAAAGATTCTTAAGGCTAAGATCGGCATTGTCCCTCATATGGAATATGAGGAACAGCCTAATGGGTCATTAAAGGCTCGTTTCGATCTTTCCCCTTCTCGGTTTAAGAAGTCTGATAATGTGCATATGATCGATCCTCAATTGAAGGGTCCTCAGGAAATGCATCCTGAACGAGAAAAAGACTATATTGATAATATTAATCAGGCACAGAAATTAAAATCCGAGTTGGACAGTAATCACTCCTTTATGGCGATTGAAGGTCATCAGGATTTATTACTCGGCTATATCAATAATTGCGTCAAGGAAGGCAAGCCCAAGTCAGTTGGGGGCTATATCTCGTTCTTGACCAAGAAAGCCGGGGAACATATTGGTAGTGTCAAGCAGGACAAAACTAAGAGTAAAGTTCAAAAGGAACTTGATGATGAAATCTTCAAGGTAAATCAGAATAAAAAGGGTCTTGATACCCTATTCAAGGTACATGGGCATCTTGCGAAGGCAAAGAAAGCCCTTACTGATACCTTAGGCAAGAATTCCCCCTATAAAGAAACAGTGTTGGATAAACCGGCAAAGCCTGAGGGTTTTGTTGCATCTGTCGATGGTCAACCGGTGAAGCTGGTAGACCGGTCGAAATTCTCTGCGCAAAATTTCGAATGGAACAATAAGGTTAATCCCGAAGATAATCCTCTTGTTTTGACATTTGGACGTATGAATCCAGCAACAAAGGGTCATGGTAAGCTTCTCGATAAAGCTGATGACGTTGCTCGTCGTATTGGAGCAAAGGCGAAGACAGTCCTAACCAATACTCAGGATAAGAAGAACAATCCTCTTACTCCCGCTGAAAAGCTTAAATGGGCAAAGACCCTATTCCCCGGAAAAGATATCGCCTTGGCGTCACCTGATAAAGGGACGATCATTGCTCAGTTGCAACATGCTCATCATTCAGGTGTGCAGGATATGACGATTGTTACTGGTTCTGATAAGGCTAAGATGTATCAGGATTTGATCAACAAGTATAATGGTCCAAGTAAAAACCATCTATTCAACTTCAAGAGAGCCCGGATCGTGGTTGCTAACCGTAATAAGGGTGGTAAACCCGGTAGTGAGGACCCGGAGGATGCATCAGCTACAAGAGCACGTGATGCAGCTATGAAGGATGATTTCAACGAATTCAAGAAAGTGATGCCTAAGGGAGTGTCGGATGACGCTACCAAGGAAGTATATCATACGGTAAGAGCAAATGCCGGTGTTGTCAAAATTGACGACAAAACAGATGCTCATGCTTTGGTTATTCTCTCAAAGCGACACGATGATATCGGTAAACAGGCTAAGAAAGAGGTAGAACGACGTAAAACTCATGGTATCTGGACAGGTCATATTCATGAAGATGGTAATAAAGTAAATGATCCTAATAAGAGATTGTTTGCTACCAAGTCAGCGTTTGATGCATATGCATCAGATACCCCTGATCAATCAACGAAAATACCTAATTATCAAGCGAACCTTGAAACAATTAGAAAAGTAATGAAAAAGAAAGCCCTTAAATCCTAAATACTTTATCTAATTTAAGGGGTGTTTCGAATGAAAAGTTTTAAGAATTTAATCAAAGGATTGAAAGAAGATGAAAACACGACCAGCCCGCAACCCTATCCGTTTGCCCCTGAAGCCGCTAAGCCAGAAGCCCAAACGAGTAGTCGTAAAAAGGTTCAAGCCAACACGTCCCCATGGTCAAACCAAGACGATCCAAACACTATAAAAATCGGCGAGGTAACACCCGTTGATACTGACCCTCAATTGGACACCAAGAATCCAAAGCCGTCAAATGTACCGGTGGGTCAGAACACTACTGTTGAATCAACAGTTAATGAGGCTGAATATAATCTTTCAACACAAAAGTCTACTCTTGAAAAGGATATGGCATTTGCGAAGTATCATCGTGATATAGCTGAAAGGGTCATGGAAATCGTAAAGCGTCGTCAAAAGCACGCTGATCTTCATGGTATTCGTCCATTCGGTAATATGGCTCCGATGCAAACAGAATCATCTTCAGGGACTATTGTTCGACACCCTGTAGAAGTCGTCGGACATATTATTGATGCTGCAATGAAGGGTTTAGGTACTGATGCTAGATTGAATATTCATGTTCCACGTACTGGTGAATTATCTCATGCTCAATCTCGACTAGGTGCTGAAACTAATAAGAATGCTAAGAAGGCTAAGCCAGAAGAAAAGCCTGTTGCAAAGGAACCAGAAAGGGAGAAGACCGTGAATGATAAGCTGATGGCTGCTGTTGGTAAGATGGGAGAGAATGTCAACGAAGGCTTCATGAAGCGTCGTTATAATATCTCGGATATTCATTCGGAAGTAGACAAATTCCATCCTTCTGTCCCCCATGAGAATGTTTTGCAACATATCGATAATAAGACCGCTCATTGGGCTGATCCTGTACAAAAGTCACAGGCTGCGTCTGATGCAAGCATGTACCATGAGCGTCGTCAGAAAGATTTCCGTAAGTCTCAGTCGTCCCAGAAGCTTACTTTAGCTTCTCAGGCAACAGATGGTGGTTCGGGTATATCTGAGAACCTGGGAGCTACTAATGATAGTTCGGGTGGTGCTGATGGTGTTGGTACCATTGATAAGGCAAATGTCAAGAAGAACAAAATTCGTCAAGGTATCGGTAAAGATAGCAAGAGTTCCTTCAATAACAAGAATTGGAATTCCCCCGGTGTTGTTGAAAACTTCGGACCTGTTAAGTGGTCAGATTTGAAGGCTTTGAATGAGATAATGGGCTTAATTGACAATCGTAAGCCCGAAGATTTCCCAAAGACTAAAGAAGATTACCTTAAGCATGCTATTAAGGCAGACAAGAGTGCCCAAGATGCTGATAAACGAGGTAAGGGATGGCATGCGATGATGTTCCGTCGAATTAGGGATCGTCATCTAGTTCATTATATCAATCGAGCAGAACCCGATGAACTTCACAAGCTTCATAAAGCTATGACAACTGAAGAATTTGAAGCTATGATGAAGGATAAATATCCAACAAAATAATAATAAGGAGAAATATAATGACACTTTGGGGAGCAAATGGAGCAGCATCTAGTAATTCAGTCAAATGGGCGGCTGAATCGATTGATGTTGCATCTGGACACGCTAATATAGTTAGCAACAACACGGCTTTGTATCAGAATACTACCCCTGGTGGATTTCCGTCTGGTCGTAATGCTGGTGCACCGACTATTGGACAGTTTGGGGCATCAAAGACCCAGATTAATGCCAAGACAACCAATACCTCTTCGGAAGGTGGTAAAATCACTATTCCAGGCTGGCATTTACGTCGAGCCGGTGAAGGTGGTATTCAAACTGCACCGACCGGAGCAAATGGTGTATTCACAAATGGTGAATTTATTATCGTTTCGGGTGGTACTGCAAACGGTCGTTTGTCAGTAACTACAAACTCTCAGGGTAATCTAGTTTCGACTAGCCTTGTAACTCCGGGTTTGTTCGCAAACACTTCGTCCATGGTATTCACTTTTGAGCGTGATCAACACTTGGGTTCTCCGGGTGTTGCTGTTACTGCACCGGGTGGTGCTTATACCAACGGTGATGTTCTTACTGTAGCAAACGGTTTTGTTAACGCAGTATATGTTCTTACAACTAATGCTGCTGGTAACATTGCATCTTTAGCTGTTAATGCTGCTGCATCGGGTCCGGGTGGGGCTGGTCTATGGGGTAATGCGGGTTCCTTTGGTGGAACTGGTAACCTTGTATTCAGTATTGCCAACTCGACTGGTGGAGCATCGCTTGGTACGGGTGCAACATTTACTGGTAATCTTCAGACTTCGACTGGTGGAGCGATTAATGCATCGTCTACCGTTCTAGGTGGTCGTGCTGGTCGTGTTCATTATGAAGCTTTGGCAGTTGTGAAGGGTCTAGCAAACGGAACTTCTGCACAATTACCTAACACATAATTGTAAATATACAACGGAAAGTGATTGTAAATGGTAGCAGAAGCCAAAGCAGTTCCAGATTTGCCTGCTAAGAGTACAGCGGCAAATACTGATAGAATAGTGTTTCTTTCTAATGCCGCTTCTAATGGGGGTAATGTATCGACCATTACCCTTTCCTTTTTGACTGGTAATTCATCATTATTCAATGTGGGTGTAACCGATCCAGCTAATTCAGCTTCTTGGTCCGGTCCTCCGGGGGTTTTGTTTTTCAGTAACACTTACGGCTATGTGTCCATTGCAAACAATTATCTTTTGAGGTTCCCCATCTCGACGTTTTAAGGGGATTAGATGGAAGTTCTTACTGAAAAAAATTTGATCCTTTATGCTGCCAAGAACTACCGAAATCCCTCGTGTCGCGATACTGAAGAATTCTACGAGGATATACGGCGAATCAAGTACATTAAGAAGCTGATTACACGTTATGTGGAGTCGGGTATTCTGAAAGAACGTCTAATACTCAATCATCTTATAGTTCTTTCAAACGTCTTCCCCCCCGAGGTATTATGTCGTATTTTATACCTCAAAATGAAACCTCAAATCAAATATTTGAAACCTTTCTTGTTATTTCTTAATGTTTTAACTGATAGGATTAAAAACATTGAAGAAGTAAATAGTACTGACACATCACTATTTCCTATGGATGAAACGATACTAGAAAAGTTGAGGCAAATATGAGCAAAAAGGAACTTAAAGAAGACGCCCCAACGAATGCCCTTGGCGCATCATCTTCGACGCCTGGAACTGGCGCAATCGATACCTACGATCCGATTTTATTTCAACATAAGAAAATAGTGCGTAGAATTGTTGGCGTTTGGAAGGGTAAAAAAGATGATCGAGGAATTCGAAGATAAAACCTCCTTGGTCAAGGTTGAGAGCCCTTATATCTCCTTAGCCAGAATCGAGGAACGAATTAAAAATTTACAGCTTCTTGTTGAAAGGGATCGCCTTGAATCGACTAGGCACAATGCTGAGTTGAAAGATGACATCATTAAGATTGTAGAAGATTTCAAAAAGGATATGGTTTCTCGGGCAGATGATAATAAAAAGGAGATGGTTACTCGGGCTGAATTTGAACCAGTCAAAAAGATTGTTTATGGGATTGCTGGTTTTTTGATGTTAGGTATTGGTGGTTTGATAATGTCATTCGTTACAAAAGGATTATTATTGGCTCCCATAATTGGGGGGCATTAAATGAGAAGGTTCTTTGCGAATTTAATTCTAATACCGTTGTATATTTTTCTCGCTGTTCTCTTTTATTGGATGGCTGAATCACGATTTACATTTCCGACGCGCGTAGAATCACATAGTATTTTAACACCTGAAGTAGCGGCTGGTCAGAACCTTCATTTTGAAACAAAATTTTTTCGTTTGGCATCTTGTCGAGTTAGTCGTTCTCAGTTTTTATTGAATGGAGACAGACAAATTCGATTGCATAACGAGGAATATTATATTGAAGCAGACGTTTCAATATTAGATGTTCAAAATCTTGTACATATACCTAAAGATGTTGAACCCGGGTTGTATGAATTTTATGTGCAAACAACATATTTCTGTAATCCAACTGATTATATTATGACGAGAACTCGTACCATTGATTATGGACGGGTTACTGTATTACCTTATAACGCAGACCACAAAAGACCTGAGTAGTTCTAAATAATGGAACCAGATATGAATAAGAACCTGATACAGAGATTATATCCATGGTTGCTTTTAGCCCCTCTATATTTGTTTTTGGGGTTGATGTTTTATTGGTTAGTTGAATCCAAAACTACTTTTCCTTCTTCGGTTATATCCAAAAGGGTGTTAAACCCAGAACTTCATTCAGGACAGAACCTTTTTACGGAAGGTGTGTTCAAGAGAGATACACAATGTCGAATTAATCGTATTCATACCTTAGTCAATGATTTTCGACAAATTCGAGTTGGAAATGATGATTATTATATCTATCCTGATAATCTTCCAATTGCTATACAAAATGTTATTAACATTCCTATTGACGTACAACCGGGAGAGTATCAATATATAATTCAGACGACTTATTTCTGTAATCCAATGGATTATTTGATAGGTAGACATCGTGATGTGCCTTATGGTAAAGTTACGATCCTTCCTCCGGTGACAACAACACCACAACCTGTGGTACCCGCTCCGGTGAATCCACCCGTAAAGGGAACGAACACTCAACAGCGAAAATGATGTTGACAGGTCGAAGGTTTTAGGGCATAATTACCGAATGGGTTGGCTTGAGACAAAATATGCCTTGATGTTGTCGTCAAGGCTTAGAAATTTCAAACAAAAATCCGGTGCTCTTCTTGAATTTTCGTGTCCTTTCTGTGGGGATTCGCAAACCAACAAGCGCCGTACCCGCGGTTATCTCTATGAAAAAGATGGAGAAATGCACTTCTACTGTCACAATGCTTGTGGTGGCATGGGTTTTACTAACTTCTTGAATCGAATGGATGTTCAACTTTGCATTGAGTACAAATTGGAACGTTTGAAAGAAGAAGGTAGACCGGCTCCTGATTATAAGAAGTTTATTGCTAAACCTACGTTTGATGTACATCAAGCTACTAAGGATTTTGAGAAGCTTCCAACGATTTCCTCTTTGCCTTGGAATCATCCTGCTAAGGTTTACATACAGGATCGAAAGATTCCAAATTATTGGCACTCTCAAATTCGATGGGCTAAACTATTTCAGACATGGGTAAACGAGTATATGCTTCCGGGAAAGTATGAAGATGTGAGCATGGATGAAGGTCGATTGGTCATCCCTTTCATGAATGAAAAGAACAAAGTCTTTGCTTATCTTGGACGTGCTATCTCGAATAATTCTGTACGTTATATGTTGAATGTTTTAGAGCACTCAGAACCTCTAATCTGGGGGCGAAATTATGTGAAGCTTCATAAGCGTAAGTATAAGGTACCAGTGACCGAGGGTCCAATCGATGCTATGTTTCTTTATGGTATGGCGATGAATGGAGGTAATTTCGCCCCCCTTCTTGATTTAGCTGAGCGGGACAAGTTTGTTCTTGTCTATGATAACGAACCTCGTTCCAAAGACACTCGTAAGAAAATGCTTCATGCTATAGAGAATAATTTTCCTATTTGTATTTGGCCAGATAATATTGAATATAAAGACATTAACAAGATGGTTCTTGAAGGGTATTCGGTAGATCACATTTGGTCTATTATTGAAAAGAATACTTTCCAAGGTACGGTCGCAAAATTAAAATTGCAACATTTCAGCAAAGTGGGATTGACATGATCGGAATTTTAGTATATTGTGCGTTCTTCGTTGTCACCGGGTTTGTTTTGACCCTGTGGTTTGAAAAGAGTTCTACGGATAAAAGAGCGTGGCTTAAAGAGGAAGGTGATACAGCTTTTTGGTTGTTCACCGTTGTCTTTATAGCATGTGTTTTTATCGATCCTTGGGTATCACAAGCACTGGTAAGTCTTTTCGTCGGTTATATGACAAGGCTGTATTGGGTTTTGGTTCAACTAGATAATGGAGAAAATGATGACTTTGAAGCAGAAGAGTGAATATAATATTGGTGAAAAGGTTGTTATCTTTTGTAACAACGTGGAAACCGATGGCATCGTTG